>Ga0075467_10003399_pt1 | contig 12246 bp, 10 predicted proteins | sample DEB08_DNA_9_FD_75067 | JGI IMG/M metagenome (GOLD analysis project Ga0075467, IMG submission 75067) | Aqueous microbial communities from the Delaware River and Bay under freshwater to marine salinity gradient to study organic matter... | ecosystem: Environmental > Aquatic > Marine > Coastal ...
AGGGTTCGCGCACCAGCCGGTACGCGGTCCTTGTAGAGGCATCGGGGTATGTTTCCATATGTCGGGGCTAAACGGGAAAGAATTCAATCCGCGAGCAGCCCGGATCAACGAGGCAGGGTACAGATAGATCGCCAGAGCCACGGAGAGAGCCGCTGATGGGCTTGAAGGTTATTTCAGCCCCACATGAAGGAAGACACCGCGGATCTCACCTATGGGCCTCCTCGTGGCCCTCAGAGCTCCACCCTACAGACAACGCCCCTGGAGAAGGCAAGATGTGCGCCACCAAACAAAAACAGCGCTGGTTCACACGCTCCAGCGGACGGAACTCTGGGGGATACCTACCCTACCTTCCGATCAGCCGGTCTCTGCTCCCAGTTGTTGGGGCGCTGCCGGATGTCAGGGGACTGCCGTCCCAAAAGGTATAAGTAATGGAGAAAGAGAATGGAGAAGGGAGGCCCTTTCCCCCCGATTATCCCGCCAAGCAGCCTTCCGAGCCAGATACCCCGCGGACCGTACCATCCCTGCACCGTTAATCCATACAGGCCTTAAGGTCGTGCTGCTTGTCAGCGTCGCTCTCATCTGGCCCCATATCATGCCTGAGATGCGCCATACCCGGCGCGGCGGCCAAATACAGCGCCCGAGGTGAGGCCCGATCCACCTGGATAGCCCGCGAAAAACACGCCGCCGACGATCTCGCCGCAGGCAAACAGGCCTGGGATAGTTGAGCCGTCCTTGCCTACGACACCCCCTTGGCCGTCCACTTTCAGCCCGCCATAGGTAAATGTGATCCCGCCGGTGACGGGAAAGGCACGGAAGGGACCTTCGTCGATTTTCTGGGCCCAGTTCGATTTTGGCGGTGTCAAACCTTGGGTCGCCTTGCCATCCAGAACGGTTGGATCGAACGCGGTCTGCGCATCTACTGCAGCGTTGTAGGCGGCAAGCGTCGCTGTGGCCGCATCCGGGTCGACGCCAGTCATCAAAGGCACCAGTGCCTCCAGGGTGTCTGCCTCAACAAAATGCGCGTCATGAAATCTGTATTCGGCATAGAGCAGGTCAAACACCTTGCTGTCGAATATCTGCCAGGCAAACTGACCTGGTTGATCGAGGATCGCAGCACCGTATTGCGCATAGGTGTAGTTTCGGAAATTCGCCCCTTCATCGACAAAACGCGCCCCTTCGGCATTCAGCATCACACCCAGAAAATATGAGATTTTCCGGTAGTTCTTACGCTCGCCTGCAGGCAGATCAAGATTTCCAAAATCGGCCATATGCAAGTCCATCGGAGTCGCGTGGCATCCGGCGTAGAGGCCATATTCAGCCGCGCCGACTTCCGCTGCCATCAGCAGTCCGTCACCGGTATTATGCGGCGTGCCGCGCACTTTTGCCGCTTTCCAGTTTGGGCCCATATGCTTGACCCGCAGCTCATCATTTGCCTCGAAACCGCCGGAGGCCAGGATCACAGCGTCGGCATGCAACACTTCGTCGCCCAAACGTACACCGATGACGCGGCCCCCTTCGGTCAGCAGACCGGTGACTGCGCTATTGTAGCGGACCGTTCCGCCCATGTGCTCAACCGCAGCCATCTCCATATCGAAAAGGCCAACACCTTCGTTCTCAGCTGCCAGTGTCAGGCCGCCCCAAAACACATGTCGACCCCCTTTTTCAAAGCTCTGGCGGCTGAAGATCGGCTCGAACTTTACGTCATGCGAGGCAAGCCAGCGCATTGTTTCCCCCGATAGGTTCACCAGTGCCTCTTGTTCCTCTGACAGCGGACGGCCATCGTTGAACCCCAAAAGGTCACTGCCGAATTTTGCAGTGTCATAGCTGCCGAAATCCGCATTCTTGACGCGCGGATCATCAGGGTTACGCAACAGCGGCAAGAGATCCGCAGGCCCATTATAGGCAAAGCGCATGGCACCCGCGGTATATTTTGTATTGCCTCCGGCCATTGCCCGATCAGCCTTTTCAAGCAGGGTCACATGTGCCCCGTTCTCCAAAGCTGCGATAGCGGCGCATAATGCTGCGTTACCTGTTCCGATGACAATCACCGATTTTGACACTGGCTTTTCCTCTTCAAACGGATATTGTATCCGCGTGGATACAATTTGGACTTGCTTAAAATGCCCGACCCGGAATTGCAAGACATGTCTCAGGGCGAACTCGCCTATCACCGCCTGCACACGGCGATCCGAACGGGCGCGTTCCGCCCCGGAGACCGCCTGCGCGAGATTGAAGTGGCGGAAAAGCTGACCCTGTCGCGCACGCCCGTGCGCGAAGCCCTGCGCAGGCTGGAGAGTGACGGTATCGTCGAACACCGCCCCCGCTTGGGCGCTGTCATTCGCACGCTGACCACACCTGAAATCGTTGAGCTCTACGAGATGCGGCTGGTCCTTGAACGCACCGCTGCAGAGATGGCCGCCAAACATGCAAACCCCGCAGAGATCGACATGCTCAAGGATATCAACACGCAGATTGATGGTGCGGGCCAAGACACCCCACGCGCAGCAGCGCTCAATCAGGATTTCCACCGCAGCATCTACCTTGCTACCCGCAACCGTTTTTTGCTGGCCTCGGCGCGGGCGCTCAACAATGCGTTGATCCTGCTGGGGCCAACGACGCTGGATGACGAGGCGCGCATCAAGACCGTCACCACTCAGCACGCCCAGATCATCGCAGCCATCGGCGCAGGCGACCAACAGGGGGCGGGCGACGCGGCAGAGGCGCATTTGCAAACCTCCTTGCGCCACAGGCTCAAGGTACTGCAAGGATGATGCGGCACCTTTACGCTTTTGCCGTTGCCGGACTTGGTGTTTTGGCGTTCAAACTCCTGCATTTACCGCTGCCTTGGCTACTTGGGCCGATTTTTGCCTGCCTGATCACGTCGCTGGCCGGTGTGCCCATGCGTGGAATCAAAGTGATCAACGACGCGATGCGCACCATTCTGGGCGTGGCAGTTGGTGCAACTTTCACCACGGCGCTGCTGGCCTCCATGGTGGGGATGTGGCCAACCCTGCTAATGATACCAGTGATGACCGGCTGTATCGGTGTAGTTGGCGTGCTTTATTTCCAGCGGCTTTGGGGGTTTGATTTTGCGACCAGCTACTATTCCTCCATGCCTGGCGGCTTACAGGATATGCTTGTCTTTGGTGAGGAGGCAGGCGGCAATGTACGGTCCCTGTCGCTGATCCATGCCACGCGGGTCATGGTGATTGTGGTTGCGCTGCCGTTTCTGCTCAGCTGGATCTGGGAGGCAGATCTGAGCAACCCACCCGGTGCCCCCGCCGCCACGATTGAACCGCTCCAACTTGGGCTGATGGTGTTTTGCGGCCTTGCAGGCTGGCAGTTCGCCAAACGTGTGGGCATGTTCGGCGCTACCATTCTGGGCCCGCTTCTGCTAGCCGCCGCACTTGCGCTGACAGGCATCCTGCACCACCGTCCGCCAGCGGAGGCGATCTGGGCGGCGCAGTTTTTTATCGGCATGGGCGTGGGCAGCAAATACGCAGGCGTCACCATGGCCGAGGTGCGCAGGGATGTGACCGCAGGTCTGGGGTTTTGTGTGATCCTTCTGGTGCTGACCGTGATCCTTGCCGAAACGATTCACCTTACTGGCCTTGCCCCGCCGATGGAGACGATCCTTGCCTTCGCACCGGGCGGGCAGGCAGAGTTGACGGTGCTGGCTTTGATCGTAGGGGCTGATATGGCCTTTGTGGTGGCGCATCATGTGTTGCGTATATTTGTGGTAATTCTTGGCGCGCCGCTTTTTGCGCGACTGTTCGGTGTTGACGCGGAAAAAGGGAAAAGACGATGCAAGCAGAGCTAAGAACACTGGCGCGCGATGGTGTGTTGCGCGTGGCAATCAATACCGGCAACCGCGCGCTGGTCCAGAACGAAGGGGGCACCCTGACCGGCATAAGCCCCGCGCTGGCGCAGAGACTGGCCGAGGAGATCGGTGCACGGATGTACCCGGTTGTTTACAGCGGTGCAGGCAGAGTGTTTGAAGACGCAGACCGGGACAAATGGGACATAGGCTTTCTTGCCATTGATCCGATGCGCGCTGAAAAAATCGCCTTTACCCAGCCCTATATCGTCATTGAGGCGACTTATGCGGTGCGCAGTGATGCGACGTTCAAGGATGTGGAAGACGTGGATGCCGAAGGCGTAAGGGTTCTGACATCGACCGGTTCAGCCTATGACATGCATCTCACGAAGAGCCTGCAACATGCCACGTTGGAACGCTCGGGCACACCACCCGAGAGTTTCGAGGAATTTCGCGCGGGCAGCTGTAATGCCGTCGCCGGTGTCCGTGCCTCGCTGGAAGGGGCGTTTGCGGCGGCACCCGACATCCGTATCCTGTCCGGTGTGCTGACATCGGTGCGCCAAGCGATGGTGCTGCCAAACAGCACCGACCCGCGCATCACAGCGCTGAATGATTTTGTGGCCCGTGCGATAGAAAGTGGTTTTGTCGACGCCGCGCAAAGGGCCTAAGGAAAGACCTCGGGATTGATCATGTGGATCGGCGCGCCTTGTGCGTAGGCGTTGATTTGGTCGAAAATGTCGGTGAATTGCAGGTCGAACTCATCCTCGGTGACGAAGCCAATATGCGGTGTGGCCAGCACATTGGGATGCGTAAGCAAGATGTTTGTCGTATCGGTCAGTGGCTCTTGATCGAACACATCCACGGCGGCGTGCAACGTGCCTTTTGCCACTTCGGCCTCCAGCGCGCCCTTTTCCACCAGGCCTGAGCGCGAAGTGTTCACAAAGAGTGCGCGTGGCTGCATCTGGGCCAGATCCGCCCCTGTGATCAGCCCGCGTGTCGCTGCATTCAGGCGCACATGCACGCTGACAATATCCGATGTCGCAAAAAACGCTTCACGCGAAGCGGCGACGGTCTCACCCGCCGCAAGTGCGCGCGCGCGCCCCTCTTCCGAGCCCCACCACTGAACCTTGATGCCCAGCGCCATTGCATATTCCGTCACCGCGCCCGCGATGCGCCCATAGCCGTAAAGCCCAAGCGTTCTGCCGCGCAGCGTGCGCCCGACGCCCGATTGCCACTGACCTGCTTTGATCGAGGCTGTCTGCTGCGGGATCTGGCGATAGCTGGCAAGGATCAGGGCCAGCGTATGTTCGGCAGCCGCATAGGACGGCGCGCCCGCATGCATGTTGGAGCAGAGCAGGACGTTTTGCGCAGTACAAGCCGCCACATCTACATGGGGATAGACACTGCGCTGGGAAATCAGCCTGAGATTGGGCAGCCCCGCAAGCAACTCCGCGCCGACTTTTGTCCGTTCGCGAAACAGCACAAGCGCTTCCGCGTCAGTCATCCGCGCGGCAAGTTTTGCGGGATTGGGTTCATGGTCGGTCCAGACGGTGACCTCGTGGCCCGCCAGTTTCGCGAAACACGGCAGCCCGCGCAGCGTGTCGAACCAATCGTCGAGAATATGAACTTTCATGAGTCCGTCCCTTGTCACATCTGGTGTCAGACACCAGCCCATACTGTTGCAGGGATGAATACTTCCCCGGCGGCAATCTTGCGTGCAGTTCGGATCAAACCTGCGGATTTGACCTGAAATCCTGCGTCGGTTTGCGTGTAATCCACCGCCACGTCAATACTGCCAGAGGCATGTTCCAGCGTGATTTGTGCAGGTGCTTCATTGGGCTTGGCCGCCATGCCCTCTGCCACGGTGCCCGGCGTCAGCACACAAGATGCGAGACATTGCGCACCGGTCACGGCCATGGTGGGGTGAGTGTTCCATGGCATGAAATATCGCGTGGCGATGGTGCCCCCGTCGCGCGCAGGGGCCAGCAAGCCGAACTTTGGTGTCACGGATTTGGTCACGTCGCCCATCCCCATCAGGGCACCGGCCTTCAGCCGCAGCGCCTCCACCCGGGCAAAGAAATCGCGGTTCTCATCCAACTCGGCCGCGCTCTCGTATCCGGTCAGGCCAAAGTCGCGGGCCTTGGCGATCACCATAGGCATCGCAACATCCATGCATGTGACGGCGATGCCGTCAATTACATCGACCAGATTGCCGGTCGGCAGAAAGGCTCCTGTGACGCCGCCCACTGTCTCCATGAACTGGAGTGCCACAGGGGCCGAAGTACCCGGCACACCGTCAATCTGCGCCGCACCTTCATAGCTGACCGTCCCACCGGGTGTTCGGACAAGCGCAGCGACCCGCGCCTCGGTATTCACGGCTCGAATGTTCACAGGCGTCTCGCCGTCCTGGGCCATTACCAGCCCCATCTCGATCGCCGCAGGGCCGACCCCAGACAGGATATTGCCGCAAGTGGGCTTGAAATCGACCAGCCGGTCCTCAACGCTCACTTGTGCAAAGAAGTAATCGACATCGGCCCAATCATCATCAGACTTTGAGAGCATCGCGACCTTGGTCGTCACTGCCGCCCCGCCGCCGATCCCATCAATGTTGAGAGGATGGCCGGACCCGACCATGGCAATAAGCACCTGGGCCAACGTCTCCAGATCATCGGGTAGATCGGCGCGGTTGAGGTAGGGGCCACGCGATGTGCCACCGCGCATGAAGAGGTAAGGAATTGCTGTCTGTGTCATGTGAAGGGCCATGGTAGGGTAAAGTATTCCTGTAAAAGACCGGGCGGGAAATCGCGGTTCAAGAGCCACGCCATGGCACAGATAAACGCAAGACCAGCCACTGTATAGCAGGCGGCAAGAATCACGCCTACCCGCGCACGGATCACCATAAAGGCGAACAAGAAAATCGTCAGCGCAAGAATGAAGCCCAGCAGCGATGTAAGCACCAGCAGTGCCGCAAACCACGCCAGGGTCGGCCACAGCCCATGGGCGGCATCCGCATCCTCGCCATTCAATTCACGGTCGGCAAAGATCGTATCCGTTTCAGGTTTGAGCATCATGCGGACGATGAGAAAAGCACAACCAAGCAGGCAGATGCTTGCTACAAAAATCGGAAACGTCCGGTCGCGGCTATAGCTGGGGATCGCATTTGCATCATAGAGCGCGTAGCCGATGAATGCGGTGACCAGCAGCATGAAAACTATCGGCGCACGTTTGGTGCCGGCTTGGATATCGCCCTCGGCCATGATGTGTTTGGCCTGACGCAGCCCCAGCACGACAGAGATCACGGTGATCACCAGCAAGATGAGGACGATGGGCGAAAAGATGTAGTCAATCCCGTCGCCAAAGCCCTTGCGGAAGCGCGATTGCGCGATCTGGATGGCTTGGTTGGCATAGGTCTCGGCAGGGTTGGACAGCACGAAACCAATCAGAAATGCAGGGCGCGACCAGTCAAACCGGCGCATCAGGATGCCCAGAAAACCAATGGCGAAAAGTGCCACAAGGTCCATCAGGTTTTGCCCTGACTGGAAGGCGGCAAAGCTGATGATCATGAACAGGAACGGTGCCAACAGAACAAAACGTATCGTCGTCAGCTTGGCAATGCCGCCTGAGGCCGCGATGCAGATCACCGTGCCCAGCACATTCGCTAACGCCAGCAACCATACAATCGCATAAGTGATATCAAGGTTGTTTTTCAACATGGCGGGTCCGACTTCGATCTGCCCCGAACCCAGCAGCGCAATCGCGCCGATGAAAATCGCCATCGACCCCGAACCCGGAATGCCGAACAGCAGGGTGGGTACCAGACCGCCGCCCTCTTTGGCGTTGTTTGAACTCTCCGGCCCGATCACGCCGCGAACTTCGCCTTTGCCAAAGTTGGATTTGTCCGGTGTGGTTTGCACCGCATGGCCGTAGGCGATCCAATCCACAACCGAGCCGCCGAGGCCGGGAATAACTCCCACAATCACCCCGATTATTGAACAACGCACGGACAGCCAGATATTGGCAAACCAGTCCTTGACCCCCAAAAGCCAGCCGCCGCCCAATTGCGGCTCTTGGCTGATGGCGCGGTCCTGACGCAGCAGCGAAATGATCTCTGGGATGGCAAAGATACCGAGGCCAACGATGACCAGTTTCAACCCATCGGTGAGATAGGGAAAATCATACGAAGACATGCGCAGATCACCCGATGACGCACCTTCGCCTATGGTGCCAATCAACATGCCGAGCCCTGCCGCCACGATCCCCTTTATCGGAACGCGGCCAGCAAGGATGCCAACCATCGAGAGGCCGAAAATGGTGATCATCAACAGTTCTGGCGTCCGGAATTCAAGCACGATGGGCCGCGCGATCAGGATAAATACCGTGAGAAAAGCCGCCCCGACCAAACCGCCAAACAGCGATGAGGCGAAAGCGGCAGAGAGAGCGCGCGCTGCCTGCCCTTGCTTGGCCATGGGAAAGCCATCGAGCACGGTGGCCTGAGAGGCCGATGATCCGGGTATGCCCATCAAAACAGAAGCGAACGTGTCGGAGGTGGGCACAACGGCCACCATCCCGATCATCAACGCGAGACCAAGCACAGGGTCCATGCCAAACATGAAGGGAAGCAAAAGCGAGAGCCCGGCAATACCACCCAGACCAGGGAAGATCCCGATACACAGGCCCATCAGCACGCCCACTATCAGATAACCCAAAACCACAGGCTGCAAAATCAGCGCCCACGCGTCGCCGAACGCAGGCAGAGCCTCCATGATGACTTCCATCAAATATCCTCCCACTTTCCTTGGGAAAACGCCCCGCACATCCGGGCGGGGCGTTCAAAAAGGAAAGCTTAGTTCAGTGATACGCCGTATTTATCCTGCAGCCAGTTCACGATGAACGCTTTGGCCTCAGGGGATACTTTTGTTGCGCTCGCCTTGGCTGTTTCAGCCGCAGCGCCGGTCATCTGTGGGTATTTGCCCAGACGCTTGCCAGAGATTTCAGCGAAATCAGGGCGTGCTTTGATTGCCTCGAAAGCGGCTGTGTAAGTGGCCATCGCGTCAGGAGTGGCACCCTGCGGCAGAAATACCATCTTTTGCGCAGGGAAGCCCGCGATAAAGAAGGCTTTCCACGCGTCCCATTTCTCGCCCGAGGTCTCGCAGCCTTCGGTGGCTTCGCAAACTTCCTTGAAGGTCGGGATGTCAGGGAAAGTGGGATCGCGCACGATGTTGCCCGCTTCATCCAGCGCACCCCAAGTCATCATCGGCACGGCGGTGCCTGCCTCGACCAATGGTGTCACGCCAGAGAGGTAGGAGGAGGATGTTTGATAGTCGATATTGGCTTCGCCACGCTCAAACATCAAACGCCCATCTCCGCGCCCTTTGATACCCATGACGCTTTCGACGTTCAGACCCAGCATTTCCCAGGCCAGTGTTGGCACCAGATCAAGGCGTGTGGCCCCTTGGTTGCCATAGATAAAATCGGTGCCCCGCAGGCCCGCCGCATTCATACCGTCCATCTTTGCGGCCAGATCTGGCGGCAGATAGGCAACACCGCCGGTGCCAGAGGCCAGAACAACACTCCAGTCATCATATTCGAATTTCACCCGTGGATCGCCCAGCAGATATGGAAACTGTGTGGAACCCGATGAGCCGAAGATCAGCGTGCCATCGTCATAGGTCTGCTCTTGGAAATAGTTCGCCCCTTTGGTCGAACCGGCACCCGGCATGAATTTCACAACGACTGTAGGCTGGCCTGGCAGCGCTTCGGAGAGCAATGGAGCATAGAAGTTGGCCCATTTGGCGGAGCCGCCTGTCTCGGAGAATGGAATGATCCATTCAACGGTCCTACCCGTCAGATCAATGCCGTGGCCGCCAGCATTTGCCTGCAGACCGAATGTAGCAGCGGACGCGGCAACAAGGCCCATGGCCACGCGGCGCGTGGTTTTGAAAGTGGACATATATTCCTCCCGGTTTTTGAATGCCCCTTCTCCCAAAGGGGCGACTATCGAATCGTCACGGGGGTGTCCGCCCCCGGTTGATGTATCCCCTTTGACCTGCGAACCTTGCACCAGACTTGCATCGTTGGGATTTGTTCAGATTGCGGATCACACTTGTTGAAGACAACGTCAGCCTTGCCAAGGGCATTACCTACCGTCTTGAGGACGCAGGCCATGCCGTGGACCTGTTGCATGACGGCAGTGCGGCACAGGATTATCTGGCGCATGATCAGGCCGATCTGGTGATCCTTGATATCAATCTGCCGGGTACGGATGGCCTGACGCTGCTGTCGCAGATGCGCGGGCGGGGCGACAGCCGTCCGGTGATCCTGCTCACCGCACGCACCGAAACCCAAGACCGCGTGACAGGCCTTGATGCGGGGGCCGATGATTATCTGATCAAACCTTTCGAGATGGCCGAACTGGAGGCCCGCGTGCGCGCATTGCTGCGCAGGCGGGCCATCCCACAGCAACAATTGCGCCTCTTTGGTGCGGTGCGGTTTGACCCCGTCGCGCGACAATTATTTGATGGCCAGACAGAGATCGACCTGCCCCGCCGTGAAATGTCAGTCTTTGAATGCCTCCTGGCCGCAGAAGGGCGAACGGTTTCGAAAAACACCGTGCTGGATCATGTCTACGGCGTTGGAGCCGATGTCGAAGAGACGGTGGTCGAAGTCTATGTGTCGCGTCTGCGCAGCCGTCTGAAACAATACGGCATTACGATCCGTACACGGCGCGGCCTGGGCTACCAGATGTCAGCAGAGGCAGCGCCATGAAACCAAACTCCCTGCGCGCGCGGCTGATCTTGATCATTCTGCCGCCGCTTCTGGTGATCTCACTCATAGCCGCCGCTTGGCAATTCCGCACAACATCCGACCGCGCCGAAAGCATCTTTGACCGCGGCCTTCTGTCGGCAGCCCTTGCCATCTCGCGCGATGCGGCTTTGTCCGATGGCGACGCTATCAGCCCACCCACCCGGCGGCTCTTGAACGATACATCGGGCGGGGCCATCTTTTATCACGTCTATGCACCAGACGGAGTTTTCGTGACCGGCTATTCGACACCACCTGTCTTGTCAAACGCGACCTCCGATGCCTCAACCGATCCACAATATTACAACAGTACCTATCAAGGCGAAAAAGTCCGCGTGCTGCGCTACCGTGACAGTACCGTCGTCAGTGGCGTAGCGGGAATTTTCAGCATTACCGTCTGGCAAAGCGCGGATGTCCGCAGCAGTTTTGTGCGCGATGTGCTCTCGCGCTCCTTCGCGGTGATCTCCCTTTTGGTGCTCAGCGTGGCTGTGGTGGTCTGGTTCGGCGTGGGGCTGGGTTTGCGCCCCTTGCTTGATCTGGAACGCGCCATCGCGAAACGCACCCCGAGTGAGCTTGAACCCATCCGCCGCGCCGTGCCAGCAGAGGCACAAGGGATCGTCAATACGCTCAATGCCTTGCTAGACCGCATTTCGCGCCGGATCAGTTCCAAGGATGAATTCATCTCCAACGCCGCCCATCAACTCAGGAACCCCGTGGCCGGGGTCCTTGCGTTGGCCGAAGCCGTTGAAACCGCGCCAAACCCGAAAGCCGCGCAAAAGCGCAGTGCCGAATTGCTTCTTGCCGCCAGAGAGGCCAGCGATCTGACGAACAAGCTTTTGTCATTCGAACGGGCCAGCGGCACGGACATCCTGCGCTCGGGTCTGCCCGTCGAGCTTGGAGCGTTTGTCCGCGACGTAGCCTCTGCGTTTTCCCAGCAATATCCCAACAGCGATGTGGAACTGGTCTATGACCTCCCCGCAGGCGAGGTCATAGTAAAGGGGGATACCACCATGCTGCATGAAGCCGTGTTGAACCTGCTGACCAACTCAATCATCCACGGCGGACCGGAGCTGTCGCAGATCACTATGGATTTGTCACAGGACGGATCAAACGCGGTTCTGATCATCAGCGATGATGGCACGGGCATCCCCGCAGACAGGCATATCGAAGCGCTGAGCCGTTTTTCTCAGGCGGGAGGGGGACCCGGCAGTGGCTTGGGGCTACCCATCGCAAGCAGAGTAATGGCAAACCACGATGGTCGCCTGGAAATCCTTGAAAGCTCTTCGGGCGCTGCGATCAAATTGACGATACCTTTGGCCGATTGACCAAAACAACAGGCGTGGCAATCGCGCAAGAGGAACAGACATCTATTGTCAGCCTCGGCTGCCATCTGTGAAATTAACTTTCGGCACTGCTCAATCGAAATCATGACGCACGAGGAGAGATTTTCTGAACAAGCCGTCTCGCTCAGCGTTCCCATGCAAGATTGCAGGCCAAGATGATCACGCCCTTTGCATTTGCAGCGGTACTTCGCCTATTTTGATCGGGATCAGCCGTGGAAGTCAGGCAGCTGTTTTCAGTTTCATGGCGGGCGTTTTCCCGGCGCTAGTGCTGCGTTTTCCGGCCCA
>Ga0075467_10003400_pt1 | contig 12245 bp, 6 predicted proteins | sample DEB08_DNA_9_FD_75067 | JGI IMG/M metagenome (GOLD analysis project Ga0075467, IMG submission 75067) | Aqueous microbial communities from the Delaware River and Bay under freshwater to marine salinity gradient to study organic matter... | ecosystem: Environmental > Aquatic > Marine > Coastal ...
AAGATACCTGCATAACGGAATAATACGAAATCGTTATTCAAATCAGGTCTTCCTGTTCCACCACCGTACTCATATTTTCCAACACGAGCACCTGCTTGACGTAAACAGTTAGGCTCTAACTCATTTAAGGCTGGTGTGAATACGATACCTGGTCCATCAGGATCAGCAGGCTCAGCAGAAGGATCTGTTAAAACAGAACCATCAGCAGCATATTGAGGACCTGCGTGGAAGTTACCTCTTACAGAGTTATCACCATAAGTACCTTTACGTAAATCTGCATCATCATAAGAATTGTAGAAATCTGCTAATGAACAGTATCCGTTCCAAGGCTGATCTACTAAACCGAATGTATTTTGGCTTGAGTAGTGTAATGTCATTTGTGCAATGTTGAAACCTGTAGCTTGTGCCTCATCGTAAGGTACAACTAAAATGTTCTCATTAGAACCAGAGTTTTCAGTTGCGAAGTTTGCGAAGTAATCAGACTCTAAAGAATATAAGTTAGAGTTAATGATTTCATTCGCTGCATCTAATGCTTTTTGGTACTGTGCTGTTCCTGTGTACACTTCTGCATTTAAGTACAAACGAGTTTGTAACGCTTTACCTGCCCAGTAATTGAAACGAGCATAAGTTGCACCATTTTTGTCTTGTGTCAATAAAGGTACATTTTCCGCCAACTCTGCCTCAACAAAGTCATAAACCTCTTGACGAGAGTTATTAGCTGGATTCTGAGGAGCATCAGAGAAAGACTCAATAATAGGTACATTACCATACAAGTCCAACAACCAGTAGTAGAAGTAAGCACGTAAAACCTTTACCTCAGCAGTAAAACCTGCTGCTACATCTGGCTCTACACGACCTCTTGCTACTAGGTCTTCAAATAACTCAATTACACGGTTACAGTTAGAAATACCACCGTAGATATTTACCCAACCGTTTAATACTGCCTCTTCACCTGGTCCAAACTCATGTCTGTGTACGCGTAACCATTGACCACCATCAAACCAATCCGCACCACGGTGAGGAATAGCTAATTCATCTGAAGAAATACCATTCAGTGAGTAGTAGCTATTGTGCTGACCAATAGGATATAAGCTGGTATAAGTTGCTCCCAAAGCAGCAATGAATTGTGCTTCTGTTGTAGGGAAGTTCGCCTCTGTTAATTCTGAGAACACTTCCTCTTCCAAATCTGTACAAGCAGTGAAAGACACTACTAACAAACTTAAAAGCAAATATTTATTCCAAATTTTCATAATAATTTTATTTTGTTTTTAATAATCCAAATTTAATTAGATTATTAGTTTTTTTAAAATGACTCTCAATTATTTAAATCTTATCTAAATAAGGGATTAAATAATTATTAGATGATAAACATTCTAAAAGGTCTATCTTAGAAATCTAAGTTTAAACCAAAAGTAAATGAACGAGTCGTGAAGTACTGGCTACGACGATCAATACCCGGTGCTAATGCATCATTTCTGAAAGAAACACTACCATTATCTGTTGCACCTGTATCATTATAACTTGGTTGAGGATTAGCACCTGTATAGTTAGTAATCCAGAATAAGTTACGACCTGTGAAATAAACACGTACACCTGATACACCACTTTCTTCTGATGTCTTGAAACGGTAACCTAAAGTTAAGTTATCCAACACCATGTAAGATGCATTCTCTACATAGTGAGAAGAAAACTGAGGTGCAGCCGTCAAGTTAGCATCATAGTATTCTGTTTTAACAATGTTTTCCATTGTTCTTGAGTCTTGATTAGGCTCATAAAATACACGATACATATTTGCTAAATCATGACCGAAATCTCCACGTAAGAAGAAGCTCATATCAAAATCACCATAAGTGAATGTATTCATTAAACTCAAAGAGAATGATGGTAAACCATTACCAATAACTGACTTATCCGGAGAGTTACCTGGAGAAGCATCAATTACACCGTCACCATCTAAATCTGTAAAGATGAAATCACCATTATCATCAACACCTTCATAGTTTAATCCCCAAATTTGACCAATAGGCTCACCTGCAATTACAGCAATCATAGGATCGTTGTTCAAACCAGGAGCACCTGGAGAAGTTCCGAAATCAAAGAATGGCTGATCAGAAGAGAAGAATACGAATTCAGATCCTTCTGGAGCAGTTATTTTGTTTAATACTGTATTGTATGTACCGAAAATTAATGTAGGAGAATATGTGAATGAATTATCATCATTAGCCATAGTATATGTTAATGCTAACTCTACACCAGAGTTCTGTAATTCAACATCATCTAAGTTAGCCCATGTTCTCGGTGCTTGATTTGTAGAAGCATCTACTGCTACATTGTATAATAAGTCAGAAGTTACACGGTTATAGTAATCAATAGAACCTGTTAATTTGTATCCTAATAATGCAAAGTCTAAACCTGCATTGAATTCACCTTTTGTTTCCCAACGTAAGTCAGGGTTAGCATTTTGAGTCGGTGCGTAAGCAGGAACATATCCACCATTGTAGAAGAATGACTGGCTTGTACCGAATCTCAATAATGATAAGTAAGATTCTCCAGGTAATGCACCTGTTACACCATATCCAACACGTAATTTCAAGTTATCAACTGCGGCAACATCGAATAATTCAGATAAAGTAACCCCTGCACTAACAGCCGGGAAGCTACCCCACTGATTACCTACACCGAAGCGAGAAGAACCCTCACGACGTAAAGAAGCACTTAAGAAGTAAGTATCATCTAAGCTGTAGTTCACACGACCGAAGAATCCAATTACTCTGTTTAAGTTTTTACCACCGTAAATGTTTGCTACTCCGTTAGGAATATCTTGTGCATTGCTTAATGCGTTGTATGTTAAATCATTTGAAATGAAATCACCTGCTTCGATACCGAAGTTTTCGTAAGTATTTTCGTTCCAAGAATAACCTGCTAACAAACCTAAAGTAGAAGATCCGAATTCAACACTATAGTTTGCTGTTAACTCGAATAAGTCAGATAAAATCTCTTCTGTGTTTCTGTTTGCTAAACCTCTTCTACCCAATCCTCTGAATAATGCATCAGATCTGTAGAAATTACTGAAGATATTGTTTTGCTGTTGTCTTGATACAAAAGCAGAAATATCTAAACCATCCATTAAATTGTAAGTTGCTTTACTTGCAATCAATACCGTGTTGAAACTTCCTTCATTGATACCTTGCTCAGCAATTGCAACAGGGTTGAAATAGTCAAAGTTAACTGCTTGATAGTAACCACCCCAAGTTTCAGCATTAGGATCAGAATCTTCTAATCTAACAGGAGCTGTTGGGTTGTACAACATTGCATAACGTAAAGCCTCTGTAAATCCAAACTGAGAATTTCTGTCCGTAGCTGAGATGTTTAAGTCGATAGTCAACTTATCATTCAATGCTTTTTGTGATAAGTTCAAACGACCATTCAACTGCTTGAAACCGTTGTTTACTAAAACACCACCTGCATCACGATAGTTAAATGCTGCACGGTAAGATGTTCTACCAATAGAACCTGATAAAGATACGTTGTGTACATGAGTCAAACCTGGTCGAGTTACTTCATCTAACCAATTTGTAGTGGCACCTTTATCATCACCATTGTTGATGTTTGGATTTAAATCACGAAACTCAGTAGCATCTGTTACTTGAACAGTTCTGTCGATAACTTCGCTTGTAACATAACCATTGTAAGAAACAGTTGCTTTTCCACCACGTCCTTTTTTAGTCGTGATTAAGATAACACCTGCAGATGCACGTGAACCGTAAATCGCTGCAGCAGAACCATCTTTTAATACGTCAACTGACTCAATGTCATTAGGGTCAACCGAGTTCAATGTACCACCGATTACACCATCAATTACTACTAATGGCTGTGTGTTCGCACCGAAAGATGATAAACCACGTAAACGAATAGTTGAACTACCGTTCGGGTCACCACCTGGCGTTGTGATAGATAAACCAGCAACTTTACCCTGTACTAATTGAACAGGATCTTGTACGTTACCTTGATTGAAATCCTCTGACTTCACAGAAGCAACAGAACTTGTCACCTCTTTACGAGTTGAGCTACCATAACCGACAACAACAACCTCGTCTAAGATTTCAGCGTCTTCGCTCATTACTACATCTACTACATTAGACGCACCTAACTCAATCTCTTGAGTAGCATATCCAATATAAGAGAACATTAAGGTTGTAGAACCCTCTGGTACATTGATCGAGTACTTCCCGTCAAGGTCAGTAGTCGTACCAACAGTCGTTCCTTTAACCTGTACGGTCGCACTGATTACACCATCGCCACGATCATCTGTGACTGTACCTGTAATCGTACGTTGTGCCATTGCATAGCTTGAGATGCCTAACATCATTGCTAACAACAGGCATTTCGACAACAAATTGTTAATCTTGATTCTCATAAAAATTAATTTGGTCCAGGTAAATAATACCATTGAATAATTATTAAATAATTCCTTACCGCCTAATTCCTAATATCAACCTAATTTTTAATCAAAAATTGAATTATTCGTTATTTAGTAAAGTATATAATGAATCACTTAAAGTGATACATCATTCAAACTGAAGTTTACTCCTATAAAAAAAACCTTAATGAAAGGTTACATAAAAGTAAACTAAAAATCATATTAACCAAATATTATTTTAGAGATTATCTTTACTCAAAGGAATTTTAACATTAAAATTATCATCCTCATTTTTATGGAAAAAAAAATGAATTACTTATTATGATATTGAAATAATGTTAGTAAAAAGAGTAACAATGATTATTTTTTATTTGGTTTATATTGATTTCTTATAATATCTTTTTGTGTGTTAGAATTACACTAAGAGCAAATTTAGATAAAAATTATAACTTTTTATGAAAATTTTTTTAGAAAATTTTCCTCCTATTATAATATATGTGTCGTGATTAATCATTTTTAATTTTAACAGAATATTTAGATAGGTTTACGGAGCTTCACATTTTTTTAATAATCGTTTCCCTTTTTCTTATCCCTTTCATAAATTATAGAATAACGATTTTGGCAATAGGTTCTAAAAAACACGAATTCAATAACTGTAATTACAAAAATTTTCCTGAGGACTCGTACTTATGTCACATCAAAATCTGATCTTTCTAACTATTTCACGAATACCTAAACACCTTACAATTTTATAATTTTTTAATCACTCGAAAAAATTACAATTTTATGCAAACGTTTGCGGGATGGATTGTTGTTAGTAACTTTACTTTTTCCTACATTCGTAATATGAAAAGAATCACTATAAAGGATTTGGCAAAAATGCTAAACTTGTCCACCTCAACTATTTCAAGAGCTTTGTCAAATCACCCTGACATTAGTCAATCTACAAAAAAAAGAGTCAAAAGTGCGGCAAAAGAATTCAACTATATCACGAATCTACACGCTCGTTCTTTCAGAAAACAGCAATCTCGATTATTAGCTTTAATCTTGCCAGAGATAAATATGTTCTTCACGCCCAACCTTATCAAGGGTATTAATCAAGCGATAAATGCTACAAATTATACCTTACTCACTTTTTTGTCAAACGACAGCTACCAACAAGAAAAAGAAATTATTCAACAATGCCTTAGCTGGTCAGTAGAAGGTGTCTTAATTTCGTTATCAAAAGAAACTACCGATTTACAGCATTTGAAGCCGCTCCGTCAAGCCAAAATTAAATGCGTTTTATTAGATAAAATAATAACATCCGAACACTACCCTTCTGTCACAATTGATAATGTAGAAGCCTGCGAAAACGCTATTACTTATCTTATCCAAAAAGGACATCAAAATATTTTAGGTATTTTCGGTAATCCAAATTTCAGTATCTCCAACGAACGAATAGAGGGCTACAAGAAGGCAATCATTAAAAATAATTTACCCCTCTTAGAGGAAAATATTATTACCGTTGAGAAAGCAACTGATTTAGATATGATTCTTCCTCCAATATTAAATCATAACAAAAATATCACGGCCATTTTTACAATGTCCGATGAGCTATTAGTCAAAAGTCTATATCAAGTCAACCGGCTCGGTTTATCTGTCCCTAAGGATATATCAATTATATCTATTAGTGACGGCGTTTATCCTTATTTGACCCATCCACAAATCACACATATACAGGACTCTGGCGACAAAATGGGAAAAAATGCAGCAGCTTTTTTAATTGAATCAATTACTTCAATCAACAGTAGTTCTAAAATGCTACTTCCTACAAAAATTATTGAATTAAACTCAGTTTCAAATAAACTATAAACAATCGACCAATAAGATTAAAACCTAATAAATTATCAAATGAGTAAAATATTTTTATATTATGAAAATACCAAACTTTAATACGTTTCCGACACTTCTAAGCGAAAGATTAATTTTTCGTCAATTAAAAACTACGGATTTACCAGCGATTTTTCGTCTTCGTTCTGATAAAGTTGTCTTAAAATACTTAGCAATTCCAGCCGCCAAAAACCTCAAAGCGGCTGAAGATTATATGAATATGATTCATCAAGGAATCATTGAGCATAAATGGATTTTGTGGGGATTAACGCTAAAAAATAGTGATGATTTAATCGGTACGATCTGTCTTTGGAATTGGGATATCGCCAATGAAAGTGCAGAGCTCGGTTATGTCTTATTACCCGAATATCATCGTCAAGGCTTGATGAGCGAAGCGACAAAGGTTATTTTAGATTTTGGTTTTCAATTCTTAGGATTTCAAGAAATAGATGGGATTCTATCGCCTGAAAATATTTATTGCATTCGGATTTTGAAAAAGTTTGGGTTTGTGAGAGATGAAGATTTTGAAGCCAACGGTGTCGTTCGCTATTATTTGATAAAAAAATAAAGTATTTCAGTTCGTTATTTTCTACTGAAATACTTTATTAATAATTATTTACCAGTAAACTTCGCCTTTCGTCTTTCGACAAACGATTGTAAACCTTCTTTAGCATCTTCCGTTTGCATCAACCGTCTTGCGGTCGGAATTAAGTCTTTCAAAGCGGCTTCATCACCTTCCAAAAACGCTTTTCGAGCATTCGCCAAACTCGCCTGCACTGCCAAAGGTGCTTGTTCTGAAATCGTTTTCGCAATCGAAAAAGCGGTTTCATAGGTCGCTTCCGCCGAATCACAAACTTGCTGCACTAAGCCAATTCGTAAAGCTTCATCTGCACCAAATTTATCACCAGTCAGCAAATAACGCATTGCATTGCCCCAACCACAACGTTGAGCAAAACGAACCGTAGCACCACCAAAAGGCATAATCCCTCGGCCAACTTCCAACTGTGTAAAAATCGTATTTTCAGCGGCAATAATAATATCTGCTGCCAATGCCAACTCAATCGACAACGTAAACGCATACCCTTGCATCGCCATCACAACTGGTTTTTGGCGATACTTTCCTTGCGTCTGAAATGGGTCAATCAAACCAACCGGTGTCATTGGCTCGCCTCGCAACACATAAGGCGACACATCGGCCAAATCCAAACCTGCCGAAAAGTGTTTGCCATTCGCATACACCAAACCAACCCACAAATCTTCGTTCTCTTCCAGTTTTGTGTAGGCTTTCGCCAAATCATCTAACATCTGTTTAGTGAACGCATTGTACTTTTCAGGACGATTAATTTCTATTAATAAAATAGGTCCTTCTTGTTTTATTTGAATCATCTGATGTATTTTTTTAAAAAAAATGCGTGGTAAAACATGACACATCACGCCTTACCACACACACTTCCCACCTACTCAACAATCACTTTTTTCGTAATCAACGCCTCTCCTACTCTAATATTTACAAAATAAATACCTTTAGAAAGATTCGTTGTTCGAAATAAAACTTCATCATTTGAAATAAAATGTTGTGGTTGAACGACTTGCCCCATAGCATTAAAAACCTGAATAGTTGCCGCTTTCATTTGCCTTCCTTTTACCACAAAGTAATCATTTGCAGGATTTGGAAAAACCTCAAATTCTAATGCGTTTTCAACTGATTCTGTTGATAATGGATATTCTACCGTAAAATTGTAGGTAATCGACCCACCAAAATCTGGTTCTAAGGTTTGTAAAATAATCGGAATATTGGTCTGATAAAGGCGACAATATCCTGAACCATCATTATTTGCCCAAAAATCTATTCCGTCATCGTCTGTATCTTCAACCACTAAGGAGTAACAACCCGGCGATAAATTGAAAGTATCTATATATAAGGTGTTACTAAACATTCCTTGTCTAAAAAATAACTGCGTTCCAATATCGTCATACAAACGAATGCGACTTTCACCACCTTGCAGGTTCGTTTTAAATCGTAAAATAAACGATGATGGTAAAATGTCTGGAATACTGAAATTAGAACGAGCCATATTATTAAAACTATATTCGTCTGTACTACCGTTCGGACTCAATACCTCTACATAAAATGTATTGTCACTACCCGAAATGTCCGACCATAAAGCTGCCGAAACTGGTAAAACAACTTCTTCACTTTCCATAAACGCCAAACTTCCTGTCCAGTTGTACGTCCGTTTTGTTGCTGCGGAATTGACCCAATATTGAATCGTTAAACTGGTCAGTGTTGTCGCTCCAGTATTTTGTATTACAATCGTTGGTTCACCACACAAAATACCTTCTTTAGAATATTCCACTTTATTAGTTGGTTGAATAATTTCAATCACGCTTGCATCTACATTGAAATTCGCACTACCATAAGTCACTAACTGATGACTGGCAATATATCGAGAATCGCCCGAGCCGCCGTACACACCATAATCAATCATAGCCGATGTTTGTCCTGCTGTTATATAAGGTGTCAAGTCACTTTCCTCTACATCGGTCGCCATACCCGGACACCAGCCTGCTCGGTCATAAATCCAAGTTCCACCTTGCGGGAAAATCGGATTATCAGCACATTCTTTCCATACTTGCCAGCCAAACTCTTCAATTCCACCATTGACATTCAAATAATGTGCTTGTGGGATAAATTCTCCTTGTTGCCCATGACCAGAAATCGCTGAACGGACTTTGAAATATTGTCCGTTCGGATGCAAGGGCATATCTTTCGGTGCATAACTATTATCTGCCATAATTGAAGTGTACGTTTTGCTTTCCACTCGCCAAATTTGTTGAATATCTAAAACTTCCCTCGGTGGCGTACCAACAATATACAAAAACTGAATGTCCATGTCTTCCATCCACTGACCACCTCTTTCAATTGTCATTCGTTTTGTTCCTTGCAAAACCGGGGCAAAATCCGTCACATCAAAAGTCCATGTTTTACCATTCGGCCCTAAATCTAAGTTAATACCATAAGGGGTAACAAAAGACATAATTTCATATTTCATCGGAAAACGACGCTGATAGGTCAAGGTCGTTGGCGTGATCGTTCCGTCTATCGTTATCAATACAGAATCATATAGCTGACCATTTTCATCATAATAATATTCATAACCACCAGCTTCCCAGTAATTCGTCGAACTAATCACTCCAATGCTATCGTGTTTTACTTGACCATAATTCGGAAAAACTTGATTTTGAATAACGATATTCGGAGTATTTTCTATCGCCTCATAAACCGTATCCGTCACGATATTTAAGTTATACGTCCCTTGTAAAAAGATAACATTTGGTCGCTCTTGCGTTACGTCAAAGCCTTTGAATAAATCCACACCTCGCACTGTTTGCCAAACTGCTCCATTTTGAATCATTCCATCGTGACCATTCGGACTATAATCCGTAATCGCATCGCCGCTCCCTTCATTTAATGGATAGTACAATTCTAAATCAGAATAATTCGGATGTGCTGCGTCAACTTTTTGGTATATCCAATCTTGTAACGTCGCTCCCGATAAAGCCGCATTCCAGATACGAACTTCATCAATATTCCCATCAAAATAAGTATTATTTCTACCGTAGCCAATATTCAAATTTGTTGAGGTACTGGTATTCACCGTTTGTCCCTGACTTGCCCCTACCGTTTCCAATACACCATCAACATATAATTGAGCATTCGCAATATTATTACCAGTTAGTACACACGCAACATGATGCCACTGTCCATCATCGACTAAGGTTGTTCCATAAATAAAACCACCATTCACTTCTGCCCGAATTGTCCCGTTTCCATTAATTCTAAAACTCCACTTTTCGGTAGAGCTATTCACGCCCCAACTAATGATTTCCTTATTAGCAACTGTTGAATTAATCCATGCTTCCATTGTTCTATCACCGCTTCCGCCAATACCAGCATAATTGTTTGCCTGAATCTGGTTCGTACCATTAAAATAGTGAACACGATCACCGTTAGTATATAGTCCATAATCCATTCCTGTATCTGTCCCCTCAAAATCAATAGCATTTCCGCTATTTTGATTCGTGAACGAAAACTCAATAATTAAATTCGATGTTCCGTCCCAATTAAAAGGAGTCGAAAACTGTAAGCGATTTGAACCGGTTACAAAATTCGTATTATGAAAAAAGACTTCTGTAAAACCGGTCATATCAGGATTCGCCGCAGATAAGGTTATTTGAGAGGTTGACTTGATACGTACTCTCAAAAAATCAGCCTCCTCACTTCCAGAAAGTACTTGCAACATTAATCCATCAATATCACCTGCACTCATACCGGCAGCTAATAGCTCTGATGCTGTGAATAAATATTGTGCCTTTCCATTATAATTTGTCGTCGGAATTGTATGATTAAGTGCTGTCGTTCCAGTACCGACAGCTGCCTGATTTTCATTAATAATGCTTAGAATAATAGCATTCGGCTGTAAGTATCTGTAATAATTATAGGTAGGTTGTGTCGAATAATTATACGTTGTTCCAGAAAAATTCGTGATAGAATGAGAAGTTGTCGTTGTCAATAAAGAATCGATTGACGTTGAGTCATGAATGTACGTATTACACGAAATATCCCATTCACCACACCCCAAATCTCGGTTTGTTCCTGTTGATACGTTTGCGTCTTTACAACGCATATTATATAGCATCAATATTTTTTCATAAGTAATGTTTGGATCATTCGGAAAAGTAATCATTGTATCTCGGATACCAGGAGACCATTGATTAATACCATAAGTTTGTGTATAATTAAATGTTTTCACTACAACCGTATCACCGGGAGATTGTGCAAACGAAATTGTAATTCCTACAAAAAGGAATATAATAAATAAAAGGTGTCTCATAATATGGTTTCATTAATTTAGAATTCCCAAATTTATGAAACTCTCCCCACTTTATAATTTTTTATCACAAAGAATAATCAATTCAAAAGGCTATTCATTTTTTACGAAACCCATAAAATACGTATTTTCGCTACAATTGATAAGACGATACGAAGATTATTGTGCAAACAGCTTTTTTATCTTGCTTTTTACACTCACTAATTTGACTACCTGCAATCCGATACTTACTCAGCGTCTTCAGAGCAGGTAATCAAGTAAGCTTTTGGGTGCAGAATTAGAAATTTTGCCAAATTAGAATTTCATTAATCGCATTATTCACAAAATAATTACAAGTAGAATTTCCGTTTTCATCATTTGAACAAACTAATTGTTCTTCACAATCATACACATCATAGCCATCACCGCAAGGCACACAAAAATCGACCAAAAAGACTAAGCGACCATCTAACTCATAACAGACAATCCTTGCATCATCATCCAAGTTTTGATTGTCATCAATCGCATTTCGTATCCAAGCAATCTCATTTGCTGGGTCAGTAGAATTATTACAAGCTGGAAAATTATTATTTGGAACGTCATCATTACAGTTGGTAAAAAACAACATTAAACTCATGCAAAAAAATAGTGTGTATTTCATAGTTATTTGATTGATTGATTGAATAATTTCTCTTTCGTAATACTAAATTAAAACAAGTCTTTAAATTAATGAAATTAAATCCATCAACTCAAATATTTGCTACATCAAGTCGTTACCTGAACGAGTAAACGTTTTTTTGAGGTCTAACCTGAGAAAATAATGTATAAGATATTTTTTCATTTTGATGATACATTTTTATTTATACCTGCACACCAGAGTATTTCAAGTGATGATCTAAATAAACACAAGTTAATTATCATTGTTTTCCCTCGTATAAATTCCCGAATATAGACTAATATTATTATAGATAAAGTTCTTCATCATAAAAAAGATACGATTAATTCAATACCATTTACTTTATCACCTTCAAAATTAATAGAGGTATTCCATCTTTTAGGAATAAATTTTATCCAAAGTTAAT
>Ga0075467_10003403_pt1 | contig 12238 bp, 11 predicted proteins | sample DEB08_DNA_9_FD_75067 | JGI IMG/M metagenome (GOLD analysis project Ga0075467, IMG submission 75067) | Aqueous microbial communities from the Delaware River and Bay under freshwater to marine salinity gradient to study organic matter... | ecosystem: Environmental > Aquatic > Marine > Coastal ...
AACACTGTGACTTACCATCAAAGTTTGCTAGCATACGGCTCGGATAAAAATAAGAATTTACTGGAATATAAATATGAAAAACATAACAATTTTTTTAGTGATGCTGGCTCTTTCTCTAGCTGCTCACAATACAAGCGCAAGAACATATATAGGTGGTGCCACGGGCAAAGCTGAGTTTGACTACAGCGACATAGATGACGGTGATGCAGAAAAGTATTATATCGGCTACCAAATACCGGGGAAACTTTATGGATTTGAATTAGCCTCAATCGACTCGGGAGCAGCCAATATTGACGACACTACATTTGGTTTTGAGTCCATACGAGTAGACGGCTATAATCTATCTGTGATCTATAACACTGCCCAGTACTTTGGATTCAAACAGCCAGTAAACCTCTTCTTTAAACTTGGTTACTACTCAGTCGAAACTGAAGTAAAAACATCTACACTTTCCTTTACCGAAGATAGTAGCGGCCTTAGTTTCGGACTAGGCATTGATTACGCTATTAATGACGCCTTTAGTTTAAGGGCTGATCTTGAAGGCCTTTATGGCGTGGACGACTTTGCTGATGACGAAATAGTGACGTTTATCACCATAGGTGCACAAATTAATTTTTAACTCTCTACCTTCAACCAAGCCAATACTATTTGCTGGCTTGGTTGCAATTCTTTATAAATCACACTAACAATAAAACGTTATACCATATGAAAATAACGGACTAAAGTCACAGTCTGAGAAATTACTCTCCTCATAAACACCTACAAATCAATAAACAAAGCTACAATAAGTAGTATAACTAGCTGTTCCGAACCTCCTGCAAGAATCGCTGTCAGATCTCACCTAGACTACAAAAATGATGTAAGCATGAAATTATCCTCAGTCAAAACCTCACTTATCGTCACTTTACTTGGCGCGATACTTTTTTTATCTCAGCACTCGCTTCACGCTAGCCCTCTAGATGAGCTACTGACAAACTCCAGTACTAACCAAAATACAGCGTCAACAAGTGAATTAAGTAGCCCCCTGATCAGCGAAAGCGATTTAAGCCTAGATAGCGATGAGGAGTTTCTACCGGTTGAAGAAGCCTACCAACTCTCTGTATCTCATACAGAAAGTGGATTAAGTTTAGATTGGGTCATCGCCGATGCCTATTATTTGTATGGTGAGCAGTTCCGTTTTTCGGCCTTAGGAAAAGAGTTAGTCGCTGTTCTACCGGTTGGCAAAATCAGCTATGACCCCATTTTTGAAAAAGATGTTGAAAAACATTATCAATTTGCCCAAGTGACTATCAACAAAAACCAGCTCCCTAAGAGTTTCCCCTATGAGCTTATTGTAAGGTCACAGGGCTGCGCTGATGCTGGCCTATGCTACCCACCGCAAAATCAAAAATTTACGATCAACGAAAAGACTATCACCCCCATCATTGAAGAAAAAACATTCGGCATCAACACCATTTCAAGTAACGACACCTCTCCCGTAGCCGCTCCGTTCAACCTGAGCAAAGCAGTCACAATGCTGATGTTTGCCCTTCTTGGCGGTATGGTGCTTAACTTGATGCCCTGCGTGCTACCTGTACTTTCCTTAAAGGCCTTATCACTCGCTAGCAGCAAACAATCCCATAAAGCACAAGGATGGAGTTACACACTAGGCGTTATTAGTACTTTTGTTATCATCGCTGCCCTACTGCTCGCCATCCGTGCGGCAGGACAATCGATCGGTTGGGGCTTTCAATTACAGTCCCCCAGTTTTGTCACCGCACTGATTTATCTATTCTTTGTTATGGGACTTTCACTCTCAGGCTATATTGAAGTAGGCACTCGGTGGATGAGCCTTGGGCAAGGCCTGACCCAAGGTAATGGACTAAAACAATCTTATTTTACTGGAGTACTCGCCGCCGTTGTTGCCAGCCCTTGCACCGCTCCCTTTATGGCCCCAGCTCTAGGCTTTGCTATTACCCAACCAACCTTTGTCGCCCTGATGATTTTTGCCGGTCTAGGCTTAGGGATGGCATTACCACTCTTACTGTTAAGCTACCTACCGCATTTAAATAAGTGGATGCCTAAGCCTGGCGCCTGGATGGAAACATTTAAACAAGCACTCGCGTTCCCATTATATTTAACGGCTGTTTGGCTATTATGGGTATTAAGCCGACAGCTAGGCGCTGATGCTGCCATGCTAATTATACTAGGCGGTCTTGCTATTGTTTTTATCTTTTGGCTAGGCCAACGGGCATCATCAATAGGGCGAATAACGGGCCTCCTCACGATTGCACTTATTATCTTTATGAGCTGGAATAGTCACCAACAACCCACGGTAGAAAAAATACAAACGGCCTCTGAATGGGAACCCTACGATGAAGAGCGCCTTCGCTCATTGAGACAACAAGGGAAAGCCGTTTTTATTAACATGACCGCGGATTGGTGTATTACCTGCCTTGCTAACGAAAAACTCGTTTTCACCGAAGCAACCATAGAAGTAATGAAGCGAAAAGATATCACGCTAATAAAAGGTGATTGGACCAATTACGACCCTAGAATTACTCTTTTATTAGAAAAATACGACCGTGGTGGCGTTCCTTTATATTTATTATTTCCCGCTAATGCTGATGCAGACGCGATCTTACTCACCCAGATTCTATCCCCCAGCAAATTTAAAATGGAAATCGATGCAATTTAGGCGAACTTAATGACTTTTAGCGTCAATTTAAGCTAAAAAGCAGCGAAAAACAATAAATCCGCCCTTAAATAGAGTCGAACGGGGGTTAATTGTCGGCAACGTGCAGAAAAACACCCCGCCGCCATTAAGCTTCCCCTACTTCTTGACGCTAAATTCCGCTAACGTCGGCGAAAATCTATTGAAAACAACAAATTTTAACTATTCCGTAGACAAAGCTGAGATTTTAGGTCAAACTCTTTTTCAAATAATTCGAATTTTAGTTCGCACATCTCATCTTAATCACGGCTTAATTAACCACTATGGCGACGATACTTGTCCTTCACGGCCCTAACTTAAACCTCCTCGGTACTCGCGAGCCTGAAATTTATGGCGCCACGAGCCTCGAAGAAATCAATATCATGTTGAGCCAGCAAGCCACAGACCAAGGCCATCACCTACTGGCCCTTCAAAGCAATGCTGAATACGAATTAATTGACCGAATACATGATGCCAAAAAAGAAGGGGTGAACTTTATTATCATCAACCCCGCGGCATTTACACATACCAGTATTGCCTTACGGGATGCATTAAGCGCTGTTGAAATTCCATTTATTGAAGTTCATCTATCCAATATTCATCAGCGCGAAGCATTCCGACAAATCTCTTATTTTTCTGACTTGGCTCAAGGCGTAATTTGTGGATTTGGGCCACACAGCTATCAACTGGCACTCGATGCAGCGATTCATAAACTAAGACTAGAAAAATAAATTTTAGCCTTTAATAAATTAACAGAAGCTTTTACACGAAAGAGATTTTTATTTCGCGTAAAAGCCACAAACAATAAAGAATCAACAAAGAGAGAACTTAATGGACATTCGTAAAATCAAAAAACTCATCGAACTATTAGAAGAATCCGATATCGGTGAGATCGAAATAAAAGAAGGTGAAGAGTCTGTTCGTATTAGCCGAGGCGGAAAAACGGCAACTAATATGATGTACCCGCCTCAGTACGCCCCACAACCTGCACCGACCGTAGCTCCTCCGGCTGTATCAGCCCCCACTACCGACGCCACACCAGCCGAAAGTGGAAGCTCAAGCTTGACCGGACACATTATTAAATCACCTATGGTTGGCACCTTTTACCTTTCGCCAAGCCCCAGCTCTCCACCTTTTGTAGAGGTTGGCAAGCATGTAAAAGTAGGTGATGTCATCTGCATTATTGAAGCGATGAAGATGATGAACCAAATTGAAGCAGACAAAGCTGGCGTAATTGAAGCCATTCTTGTTGATGATGGCGAACCTCTTGAGTTCGATCAACCAATGATCACTATTGTTTAATGCTATTGGCTTAATACTCCATAGACTAAACAGAAAAATTTAATGCTCGTGATTTATTCAAACAACCTCGCCCTAAAGGTTGCTAAAACAGAACGAGCCTTTAATTCAAGACCCTTGAGAGTCTGATGATATGATTAAAAAATTACTGATCGCCAATCGAGGCGAAATCGCCTTGCGAATTCTTCGCGCGTGTAAAGAAATGGGAATAAAAACCGTTGCTGTACACTCTAAAATTGATCGTAACCTAAAGCATGTTCGACTTGCCGATGAAGCCATTTGTATCGGCCCTAACCCGTCTAAAGATAGCTACCTCAACATCCCCGCTATAATCAGCGCAATGGAGATTACCGACTCTATGGCGGTTCACCCTGGCTATGGTTTTCTAGCAGAAAATGCAAATTTTGCCGAGCAAGTGCAAAAAAGTGGCTTTAAGTTTATTGGTCCAGATGCCGATGTGATTCGATTAATGGGCGATAAAGTATCCGCTATTGAATCCATGAAAAAAGCCGGTGTTCCAACCGTCCCCGGCTCTGACGGCCCGCTTCCAGAAGATAAAGATTACTGCCTAGCGATGGCGAAAAAAATTGGCTACCCTATCATCATTAAAGCTGCTTCTGGCGGCGGTGGACGAGGCATGCGTGTTGTTCATACTGAATCGGCCCTCATCAACTCAATCCACGTGACTAAATCAGAAGCGGGAGCCGCTTTTGGTGACGATACGGTTTACATGGAAAAATTTCTTCAAAACCCACGCCACGTTGAAGTTCAAATCATGGCCGATGGCCAAGGCAACGCCATCCACCTTGGAGACCGCGATTGCTCGCTGCAGCGTCGCCATCAAAAAGTAATCGAAGAAGCCCCTGCACCACATATCCCTGAAGACGTTCGCCAATCCGTATATGATGCCTGCATCAAAGCGTGTATCGATATTAATTATCGCGGAGCTGGCACCTTTGAATTTCTTTATGAGGATGATCGTTTTTACTTTATTGAAATGAATACCCGCATTCAAGTCGAACACCCTGTATCTGAAATGGTCACTGGCGTTGATTTAATTAAAGAGCAAATTCGAGTTTGCACCGGGGAAAAATTATCTTATAAGCAAGAAGACATTGTTATTAGAGGCCATTCATTCGAATGCCGAATCAATGCAGAAGACTCAAAAACCTTTATTCCCTGCCCTGGAACAGTCAAAACTTATCATCCACCAGGCGGCCTGGGTGTTCGTGTTGACTCTCATCTTTACAGCGGCTATACCGTACCACCTAACTACGATTCAATGATCGCGAAACTCATCACTTTTGGTGAAACACGCGAAATCGCACTTAGACGTATGCGTAACGCATTAGATGAAATGGTGATCGAAGGTATTCGCACTAACATTGAACTACAAAGTCTTTTAGTAAGAGATAGTGAGTTTATGAAAGGTGGCGTCAACATTCACTACTTAGAGAAAAAACTCGGGCTGTAAAGCCACTCTCACAACCAATCTCAAAGCCACTTTCACCTACAATGCCTTTGAACTTATGCTCCTGTAATTAAGGAGCGTCTGATCAAGGGCATTACACTCAGATTAAAGTCACTCCTATGCCTTGGCTACAACTATTCGCCCACTCTCAACGCGATCAGATTAGCAGTATTGAAGATGCTCTAATTGAAGCCGGCGCTGTATCCGTTACCCTACAGGAACACATTCCCCAAGGAGCTGAAGAGCAAGCTATTTTAGAGCCTGACCTAGGGGAAACACCACTTTGGGATCATTCGCGCATTACTGGGTTATTTAAAGCTGATTGCGACACGAAACGTATCACTCAAGCCTTAACCGGCAATTTAACCCCGCCCCCCATTTTACGCTGGGAACAGCTTGAAGACAAAGACTGGGAGCGAGAATGGATGGACAACTACCACCCTATTCAATGCTCCGACAAATTATGGATATGCCCTAGCTGGAAATTACCTCCTGACCCTAGCGCCACCAACCTACTACTTGACCCCGGACTGGCTTTCGGAACCGGCACACACCCAACTACCTTTCTATGTATGCAGTGGTTGGCTGAACAAAACATCAAGGACCTAGATGTTGTCGATTATGGTTGCGGCTCTGGCATTCTGGGAATAGCCGCATTATTACTGGGCGCAAAAAAAACTACAGGAATAGACATTGACCCCCAGGCTCTATTGGCCACGCATGACAATGTAAAACGCAATGGGCTATCTATTGAGCTTTTTCCTGTTTACCTACCCCAGCAAGAACAATCAAGCCTCATCAGTGCCGATTTAATCCTCGCCAACATATTGGCGGGCCCGCTGGTAGAGCTCGCAGACACTTTGCTTGCACCACTCAAAATTAATGGGAAAATTTGTCTCTCAGGGATACTTGCCAACCAAGCCGATCAAGTAAAAGAAGCCTATTCTCACCAGATCACCTTCGAGCCAGTCGCTCAAAAAGAAGGCTGGGTGAGGTTATCCGGTTTTCGTCACGCATAGTCACAATCATAATAACCAACCATTGGATGTTTATTATCCGCCCCAACTACTCTACACTTAGTAGACGCTAATATAATAAAACAACTTTAACGTTGAGCTGTAAATGCCTGATTCTTCTTCTGACATAGTTACTCGTTGCCCACAGTGCAGTACTGCCTTCCGTGTGACACCAAATCAGCTTGCGGTTGCTGGCGGCGTTGTAAGATGCGGTTCCTGCCTAGTCGTATTCAAAGCGGTTGACTATAAATCATCAACTACCGATACCGCTTTAGATAAGCCGAACGTAGAAAACTCTCTGGAGGAATCTAAAATCGATGAAGACTCTTTAGATGATTCTTTAATTATTGCTGAAGAAGAGTCTGGGTTAATATTAAATGATGATATATATGACTTAGATACGGACAATAAGAATAAAAACACTTCGTTATTTGACCGCAAACTTCAACCGACATCTCCACCGTCTAGAGAAAAAGCTGACGAAAGCTGGGCGCTGGATATGCTAGCGGACCTAGAGGATGATGATGACATCGAACCGATCAAAATAAACAGACCTAAGACCACAGAAGAAACCCATCAAGAGAAGCTCAACACTTCCACAGATAAAATTCTTACAGAAAAGACTGCCGTTAACTCTAAGCAAGAATTCGACCCGGCAACAGTAGCAGCAACAATAAAAGAAGAACTATTTCAAGAAGAACTCACGCAAACGATTACCCTAAAAGACAACCAGCACTCTATCGTTGAAGAAAAAACAAAGGAGAAACGTGGCTTTTCTTTTTTTAGACGTAAAAAAAAGAAGATCGACCAAACAAACAGTGATGATCCTAATCATGAAATGGCCAACCCAGAAGATGAAAGAGAATCAGATGATCTTACCTTTGATTTTGACGAAACTTTCGATCAAAATTTCTCCGATAACACGATAGAAGTTGATAACGATAATAATGGCAAAGCCGAAAAGCTAAGCCCCTCATTCATTAAGCAGAATGGCTCAAATGAAGTAGAAGCACTTTATTTTGAAGAGGATATTGGAGAAGACCTTTACGAAAAGGATGTGAATCAGAAGCATGAACCCATTGAAAATGACACTTATAGCGAACCGTCTCACCAAAGCTCACTTACCCCTCATATTAGTGATGAAGAAATAGAAGATGCCATGCATTCTCGTACAAGCTATGCGAGCAAACACAACGATTATTTATCCGGGATCCAACCCGCCCCGGTAGAAATGGAATGGTATGGGTCTGAGCGAACTCAACGTTGGCTATGGATGTCAGGCGCCACAATATTTGGAGCAATACTATTAATACAGATTGCCACCTTCCGTTTCGATATATTGAGCAAAAACGAGAACTACCGACCTTACTACGAAACTGCCTGCAAATTAATAGGGTGCCAATTACCCAACCTAATAGACACTAATAAGATTCGAGCTACTAACCTTGTCGTTCGTAGCCACCCGAGTCAAGCAGACTCACTTATTATCGATGCCATCCTCATCAATAACGCCTCTTTTGGACAACCATACCCCGCTCTTAAGCTAGAATTTAGCGATTTAAACAATCAGCTCCTTGCAAGTAGAGATTTACAGCCAAGCGAGTACTTACGAGGAGAACTATCTGGCGCCACGAAAATGCCCGGAAACCAACCGATTCAACTATCATTATCTATCATCGACCCAGGTGAAACCGCCGTAAACTATCAAATTAGGGTGATCAAGGCTACACCCCAACCATAAACACCGTATAAAATAAACTCAAAAAATAACCAATTTTTTAAGTTTTCAGCTTCCTCATCAAAGCAGTTAGCGTTATCATAGGCACCTGAAAAATAATGGCTGGGTTACGGTTAAGACTAGTCAGTGGTAAGGATTAAATAAATTACTACTCACAGTCCAACGACCATCACAAGTGCTCTGCTTTATTAAAGCAGTCTATGATTTGTGGCATTAAAACTAGTTTATCTACCCAACCCATTACTTATTTAGTAAAAGTTCGTGTTTTGTGTATACGATTTACTTGAATTAGTTACTTGAATTAGACGGTGCTTTAAATTAACGATGTTCAATATAGGCACTTGGGTATTCGAACAACCAACAATACTAGCACCTATGGCTGGGGTAACTGACTTACCTTTTAGACGACTTTGTAGGAAACTCGGCGCTGGGTTAGTCATTTCAGAGATGGTAACTTCAGATACTAAACTTTGGAATACCCAAAAAAGCCTAAATCGACTGGCGCATGACAAAGATGAAAACCCGCGCTCAGTCCAACTGGCCGGAAATGACCCTTCGCAACTAGCAGATGCTGCAAAAGCTAACGTTGATATGGGAGCCCAAATTATTGATATTAATATGGGGTGCCCTGCGAAAAAGGTATGTAAAAAAGCAGCTGGCTCGGCTTTGCTAAAGGATGAAAAACTGGTTGCTGCAATATTAAAATCTGTTGTCGATGCGGTCGATGTACCCGTTACGCTTAAGATAAGAACCGGCTGGGATATTGACAACCGCAACGGTGTTACCGTTGCAAAAATAGCTGAGGATACTGGAGTTCAAGCTCTCGCTGTTCATGGTAGAACACGAAACTGTGCATTTCGTGGCGATGTTGAGTATGACACCATTGCCGATATTGTCAGTAAAGTCAGTATTCCAGTGTTTGCCAATGGCGATATTACATCGGCAAAGCATGCTAAATGGGTTATGAACTACACCAAAGCAAAGGCCATTATGATTGGGCGCGGAGCACAAGGTAACCCATGGTTATTTAGAGAAATTAATTATTTTTTAGCCACAGGAAAAACCTTAGCTAAACCAACACTGATAGAATTTTGCACAACAGTACTTGCACATATAAAAGCATTACATGAATTTTATGGCGATCAACAAGGCTCTAAAATTGCGCGGAAACATATTGCATGGTACTTACAAAAAAAGGCAATTTGTCAGAACTCAGATCAATCAGAACTTGATCAAGAGTATCGGCATACATTTAATCGGATTGAATCCGCTCAAGAACAGTGTGACTCACTACAGTCATACTTTGAAATATTAGCTACTACAGAGGAAAGAGCAGCATGAGTTCAGCAGAACAAGTTGTATTAGAAACCAACTTTGACCAACAAGATATTCCTTCAGTGACTGCTTTACACAAAAATACGCAAGAACAGTCACTTCGAGATTGTGTCGAGACAACGATGGAAAATTATTTTCGCCATCTTGATGGTCAAGGCGTAACTGATGTCTATGACATGGTACTTCAAGAAATTGAAGCTCCACTACTTGAAATCGTTATGAAAAACACCCGCCAGAACCAAACCAAAGCTGCAGAAATGCTTGGTTTAAATCGTGGGACCCTTCGAAAAAAATTAAAGCGCTATAGCCTACTTTAGTTTTTTTAAACGCCTCCTAAGGGATGAGCTGATCTAGCTCATCCCTTTTTTATGCCCATGGACGGGCGGATCGATAAATGCTCCTGCATGATCGACACTTCCACCTTGACCGCCATGGAAGGAGGAAATGCAAATAGATTGTCTGGAACAATCTTTGCCCATGGTGGTCGTATACTGTGGACTCATGGATGCGTAGAAACAGGGCATGTACAGGATGGATGTTGGCTCGGCAACTGGTTCTGTATCGCCCAAAAGCGCTTACTGCTGGCACTCCACTAAGCTACATCCGTACAATAATGTAATTCTGGCATTCAGATACTCCGTGACCTTCGAACGGGGCAAGCACAAGAGCAAAGACACTAAACCTAATCAAATCGAGAAACATTCTTATCATGTCAGACTATCGTCCTGTAAAACGCGCGTTAATAAGCGTCTCCGACAAAAATGGCATCATCGAACTCGCCGCAGCCCTACGTAAGATGAATGTAGAATTATTATCAACTGGAGGCACCTATCGCCTACTACAAGAAAATAATATCGATGTAACTGAAGTATCAGATTACACGGGCTTTCCTGAAATGATGGATGGCCGAGTAAAGACTCTTCACCCAAAAATTCATGGTGGAATTCTTGCGCGGCGCGGTCAAGACGATGAGGTGATGCAGGCGCATGACATTGGCGAAATTGATATGGTCATTGTCAATTTATATCCCTTTGAGCAAACGGTTGCTAAAGAAAATTGCTCACTTGAGGACGCTATCGAAAACATCGATATTGGTGGCCCAACAATGGTCAGAGCAGCGGCCAAAAATCATGCGTACGTTAATATTATTGTTAATGCGGGCGATTATAAAACTATTTTAGCTGAGATGAACGCAAACGATGGCTGCACCAGTATTGAAACTCGTTTTGATTTAGCTATTAAAGCCTATGAACATACGGCAGCTTATGACGGTATGATTGCAAATTATTTTGGGCGCTTAGTACCGGGCGGGAATGAAAACTTTCCTCGCACCTTCAACACGCAATTTATTAAAACACAGGATATGCGCTATGGTGAAAACCCACATCAAAACAGCGCATTCTATGTAGAAAAAAATGCCTCCACTGACGCTAGTGTAGCAAGCGCTATTCAACTACAAGGCAAAGCCTTATCGTTCAACAATATCGCAGACACTGACGCTGCACTTGAAACCGTTAAACTTTTTTCAGAGCCTGCTTGCGTTATCGTTAAACACGCAAATCCTTGTGGCGTTGCTGTTGACTCTACCTTGTTGAGCGCTTATGAAAAAGCATTTGCAACTGACCCTGAATCAGCCTTCGGAGGTATCATCGCATTCAATAGAGAGCTAGATGCGGTCACTGCAAAAGCGATAGTCGAAAAACAGTTTGTTGAAGTAATTATTGCGCCAAGTATCAGTGTAGAAGCTATATCTATTGTAGCTGAAAAGAAAAATTTACGATTACTTAGCTGTGGCGAACTAAGCCACTCAACCGCTTCGTTAGATTTTAAGCGTGTAAATGGTGGGCTTTTAGTACAAGATCGTGACCTCGGGATTATTACTGAAAACGATTTGAAAATTGTTACTAAACGCAAACCAACACCAAGCGAAATAAATGACATGCTATTTACTTGGAAAGTCGCAAAAATGGTTAAGTCCAATGCGATTGTCTATGGCAAAGATCAACGCACTATTGGTGTGGGTGCTGGCCAAATGAGTCGTGTTAACTCGGCACGAATTGCGGCAATTAAAGCTGAACATGCTAATTTACAAGTAGCAGGATCTGTTATGGCCAGCGATGCTTTTTTTCCCTTTCGTGACGGCATAGAGAACGCAGCTTCTGTCGGTATTAGCTGTGTTATTCAACCAGGTGGCTCCATTCGCGATGACGAAGTTATTGCCGCAGCCGATGAAAATGGTATGGCCATGGTCTTTACCGGCATGAGACATTTTAGACATTGATATACAAAACAAAACCTTAGGCTTATAAATGAATGTATTAATTATTGGCTCCGGCGGTCGCGAACATGCCCTCGCATGGAAAGTTGCGCAAAGCGATAAAATAAAAACGGTATTTGTTGCACCGGGCAATGCCGGCACCGCGACCGAACCTAACTTAAAAAACATTGCAATTGATCCGATGGCATTTGACCAACTAGCTGAGTTTGTAAAAAACAATCAGGTTGGTCTAACAATAGTCGGACCAGAAGCGCCATTAGTTGATGGTATTGTTGATTTTTTCGAAGCTCAAAACTTAAAGTGTTTTGGCCCCAGAAAGGGAGCCGCTCAGCTTGAAGGCTCTAAATCTTTTACTAAAGATTTTTTACAACGACATAATATTCCAACGGGCACTTATGGCACATTTACG
>Ga0075467_10003404_pt1 | contig 12235 bp, 12 predicted proteins | sample DEB08_DNA_9_FD_75067 | JGI IMG/M metagenome (GOLD analysis project Ga0075467, IMG submission 75067) | Aqueous microbial communities from the Delaware River and Bay under freshwater to marine salinity gradient to study organic matter... | ecosystem: Environmental > Aquatic > Marine > Coastal ...
CCTTGGTATTGGGTTATATTGTTGTTTATTCCGATTGTCAACCTAATCATGTTTCCTGTGGTGTGGGTAGAAACATTGCGAAGTTTCGGAAGAAATAAAACGATGGACACTGTTTTAGGTGTATTGAGTTGTGGGCTATATATCTATTATATAAATTACACTCAAGACGTGTCGCATATCCAAGATAGAAGTCTTAAACCTAGAACATCTGGTGGTGAATGGGTGAGTTCAATTTTATTTGCTGTGGTTGCTGCTACCATTGTACATACATATGTGATGCAGCCATTTACAATTCCTACTTCTTCATTAGAAAAAACCTTGCTTGTTGGTGATTTTCTTTTTGTGAGCAAATTTCATTATGGTGCTCGTACGCCAATGACGGCTGTTTCATTTCCAATGGTTCACGATACCATTCCCGTATTAAAATCAAAATCTTACCTGAAAGATATTCAAATTCCATATTTCAGGTTTCCTGGTTTTCAGAAAATAAAACAAAATGACATCGTTGTTTTCAGTTGGCCTCCTGATACCCTAACAAATATTACAAATCCGCGATCTAAAGTTGATATAAAGCCACTAGATAAGAAATCAAACTACGTGAAACGATGCGTAGGCCTTCCTGGAGATTCACTAGAAGTACGCGATGGATATGTTTATATAAATGGCACAAAAAACGAACTTCCTGGAAGAGCTAAGTTGCAATTTGGATATGCGTTTAGAACTAAAAAACAGTTGAATCCTAGTTTTGCTGCGGAACAATACGATATTACAGATTTATACCCAATGGATAATCCTCCTAGTTACAGGGTTTTCAGAGCTATGATGACAGACGCTGCTTATGAAAGGTTTAAGAATTATCCAGACATGGACACCATTTTTAAAACGACTGGAAAAAAAGGAGTTTTAGATACTAGCACTTTCCCTCACAACCCAGACTATCAATGGAACACAGATTACTTTGGCCCTATGTATATACCGAAAGCAGGTGCCAATGTCTCTATTACGGCGGAAACACTACCCCTGTATCGTCGCATTATCGAGGTATATGAAGGAAGTGAAATTGGTATTGAAAATAAAATCTCCCAGTCGGGTACCCAAGTATTTCTGAATGGAAGCCCCTTAACAACATATACTTTTAAACACGACTACTATTGGTTAATGGGTGATAACAGAAGTAATTCACAAGATGCGCGTATGTGGGGCTTTGTACCCTTCACCCATGTTGTTGGAAAGCCCGTTTTTGTTTGGATGAGCTGGAATAGTAATGCAAAGGGTATTATGAATAAAATACGCTGGGAACGATTATTCACTACAGTAGGTGGCGATAGCAAACCGACATCTTATTTTAAATATTTTTTAATTTTATTAGGCGGTTGGTTTATTTTTGATTTTTTCAGAAAGAAGAAAAAAACAGCCAAAAAGTAATACGCTAGTGCGTTAAATTTGTGAATCGGTGAAACCTAGTTTGCTCTGCCATTATTTGGATTGAACAAGGAATAACGAAAAGTCGAAAAACATACCTAAAACCTTGATGAATGCCATTCTAATCCATCCCTCCTATTTCCCTTCAATACTGCAAATGGTTGCTGTTTCCCAAGCAAATAGCGTCGTTTTAGAAGTACACGGGAATTATCAAAAGCAGACACACAGAAATCGAACATATATAGCGCATAATAATGGTAGATTATTATTGAACATCCCAATAAAGCACAAAAAAGATGGGCTTCGACAACAAATGAATTCCGTTATTATAGAAAATGACTTCCCTTGGCAGTCACACCATTGGAAATCAATACAGACAGCCTACCGAACCTCTCCATTTTTCGAGTACTACGAGTACGATTTACAACATCTATTTACAAAACCAGTGAGTAATTTACTGGATCTTAACATTAAAATATTCAATCTGCTATGTGATATACTAGGAATTGAGGTAGCTATTTCAAAAACACAGGACTATGAGCATCAACCAAACATACTTGATTTACGTTCTTTAATTGAAGTAAAAAGTAGTATTGATTACAAGTTCGAAGTTTACACACAGGTCTTGCAAGAACACCATGGGTTTTTACCAAACCTTTCGGTACTAGATTTATTATTCAATGAAGGACCAAATGCATTAAATTATTTAGAAGCTCAAAATATTGCTTTCAATTAATCCTTCTCTGTCTTTGGAATTGGTGACCAGCCTATTGTAGCAATTATCGGATAGTGATCCGAAGATGTTTTTCTTATGGTCTCAAAGTTTAAAATTTCAAGAGTCTCTGAAGCAAGAATATAGTCGATTCGCATAGGGTATGAATCAAATAAATGAGTTGTTCCTAAACCATTACCTCGCTCCAAATAAGAATCTTTCATATCTTTCTGCATCTCTCTATACACATAAGAAAATGGCGTGTTATTAAAATCACCCGCAAACAACACTGGATATGGCGAATTTTCTTTATGGGCAAGAATTTCTTCAACCTGTGATTGTTGTTTCATAAAAGCAGTAGACATTCTACCTAAAAGTCTCTTGGCGTCAGCTTCCTGCAAATAGGAAACCTTTGCCAGAACTCCCATAGACTCCAAATGAAAATTATAAACTCGAATCGTGTCTTGTGATTTTACAATATCAACATATAGGCTATTATTAAAAGTACTTTTAAAATCGAAGGCACCTTTATTTACAATAGGATATTTAGATAGAATTGCATGTCCGAGTACATTTTCCTTAAGTACTCCTTCTTTGTTCTTGGCTCTCTTAAAATGAATAAACTGAAAAGGATATGCTGAAAAATCAATTTTATTATTTCGATAGTACTCTTGAATACAAACAATATCTGGTTTTGTTGATTCAAGAATTTCTGAAATAGTTTCTGAAACATCTACAGTAGAATTCTGTTCATAGGCGTTAAACAAATGGACGTTATAAGACATAACTTTCAACGTTGATCCGAATTGATTGGCATCACCTTCAGAAGAGAACTCTATAAAAGAATTAAAGAAAAAATAAGCCATTATTAAGACTCCGGTCGAGAGCAATAGCTTCAGCTTACCTCGAAGTAACCAATATAAAGCAAAGATGATATTGAGAAGTATTAATGGTGAAACTATAAGACTTAAAAGAGAAAGCGTTGGAAAACTTCTAGGTGGTAAATAAGGCAAAACGAAGGAAACTACCAGAAAAAAAGCAGCAATGCAATTTATCCAGAAAATAAATTTTCCCAAAATTCTTGACTTTTTCAAGTAGTTCTCTTATTACTTTTCATCTTTTCCTGCATTAAACAGAAAATCTTTCTCTGCCTTGGTTAAACTCTCATACCCGCTCTTACCAATTTTATCTAAAATACCATCTACTTTTAACTGGTGCGCTGTTTTTTCTGCATTTGATTTCGCTTTCCGAGGAGTTGGTCGCGCAGTCCGATGGACTTTTTTAAATGGTTTCTTAGTTCGTGGTATAAACAAATTCATAAACCAGTCCATTCCATTTTCAAACCACTTACCAATGTCATTTCCCTTCGCCAATTGAACAGCATACAGGTAGCCGAAAATAGCGCCTCCTACGTGAGCTAAAAGACCCCCTGCATTGCCAGAAGTTGGGATTTGCACCAAATCCAATAATATAACGAAAGCAGCAATTTGCCATAGTTTAATAGTAAACATGAAAATCCGCATTTCTGTATTCGGACTATAGGTAGCAATAAACACCATTATTGCCATCACCGCCCCTGAAGCCCCAATAAGATGCCCAGATGTATTTATAAAGACAGGAAATAAGTTATACGCCATGACGTAAAAAAGCCCCCCAAATAAGCCTCCCAATACATAGATAGTTAAGAATCTTTTTGCGTTGAATAGATTCAAAACTATTTTACCAAACCAATACAACCAGAGCATATTAAACACTAGATGCCAGACACCAAAATGCAAAAAGCTATAGGTAATTAATGACCACGGCTGGAGGATTAAACTTACTGGATCATCTGGAAGAACAAACCAACTTGCAAGTGAGCCTTGTGGTATTCCAAATAAAAATGAGGCTAGATAGATGGCCAAAAAAAGCGCCGCATTAATAACTATTATTTTTAATAATATACTAGCATTTTTAAATTGATATGTTAAGTTATTTCCCATATGCTTTAGAACCACCTCTTATCATTAAAACTATTCTTTTTCCAATAATAGGCCATTATAAAACCAAACAACGCGCCTCCAATATGAGCCCAATTCGCAATATTCTGTCCAAAAAGAGAGAATCCAGTGAGTCCAGAGAACAAATCTATAAGTATCAAAGCAGGAATGAAATATTTTGCCTTGATAGGGATTGGTAAAAATATAAGCATTAACTCAGAATTTGGATACATCATTCCAAATGCCACTAAAATTCCATAAATAGCTCCTGAGGCTCCAACTGCCGGAACATTATAAGATGAAAAAATAGAATCGATTTTACTTTGTGAAACAAAATCTAAAATACTTCTACTCCCGCCAGTACCGGTAGTTAAAAAATCAGTAACATCTGTTTGACTCCAACCACCAGCAAGTAAAGCATCCACACCGCTTTGTACTTGATAATAATTAACCATCGTATGTATGAGAGCTGCCCCTATTCCTGCAGAAAAATAAAAGAACAAAAACTTATTTCGCCCCCACCTCGCTTCCAGAGGAGATCCGAACATATACAAACCAAACATATTAAATAGTATGTGCATAAAGCTCTGACTATCATGCATAAACATATGACTCAGAGGCTGCCAAAAATGAAAGTTCGGACTTTCAAAATAATAAAGCGAAAACAACTTGTAGGCAACCTCACCAGACATCATAGAGCCCACATAGAACAGTACGTTTATAATAATAAGTGTTTTTACTGAATCAGTTATTCTTCCCATTTATAAAAATTTTTTATCAAAATCATTTACATCCATCGTAATTAAAACCGCTTTGTTATTCGGCGCAAAACTAGGCTCCTTACAAGCAAATAACTGGTTCACCAAATGCTCTCGCTCTTCTCTATTCAAAGATTCACCAGTTTTTATTGCCATACTCTTTGCCATTGACTTCGCAAGCAAATCATTCTGACTAAATCCTGCATCAGGCACCTCTTCTCGAATATCATTTATTAATTGCTCGAGTATTTCTTCTATCTGACTTTCAGCAACTGTCACGGGAATACCTCCTATCTCAACAACATCGTCCTCTAAGGTAGAGAAAACAAATCCTGTATGCTCCAATTGCTCTTGAATTTTCTTCAATATTTCCACGTCAGGTTTTGCTAAATTGAAACATAAGGGAAACAGTAATTGCTGACTAACAGCTTCCTGAACAGTAATATTCTTAAGCAACTCTTCGTATAAAACCCGTTGATGAGCTAAATGTTGATGAATAATCATTAGCCCTGATTTTATTGGACTTATGATATATTTATTTTGTAATTGAAATGTTGTCTGCCCAGCCGCCTCAGTATCATCCTCAAACATATTTCCAGTAACTTCGTCACTCTCAAATTGCATCTCTAACCTATTGCCAGAATCGCTACCTGCTCTAGGAACAGATCCAAAACCGTCTTTCAGTCCAACATACAATGACTCCCACGAAGTTTCCTTTTCGCGTTTATAAGGAAACGAAATATTTCCTTGGACACCCTCTTTTCGAAAAGGATTAAATGCTTTATCAACTTCTATTTTGGGAGCTACAGGTGATTTTTTATTATAATCATAGGGCGTATCAAATCCTGCTTCCCTATTAAAGTCTAGAACCGGGCCTATGTTAAACTGACCTAAGCTGTGCTTTATTGTAGATCTTAATATTGCATATAAAGCGTGTTCATCATCAAATTTAATTTCTGTCTTAGTAGGGTGTATATTAATATCTATTGACTTAGGATCTACATCTAGAAATAGAAAATAACCAGGAGTCGTACCTTCTTTTATCAACCCTTCAAATGCTGAAAGCACTGCGTGGTGAAGGTATGGACTTTTAATAAAACGATTGTTTACAAAAAAGAACTGCTCTCCTCTACTTTTTTTAGCAAAATCGGGCTTTAGAACGAATCCATTAATTTTAATAATTTCAGTTTCTTCAGAAACAGGAACCAATTTTTCATTTGATTTAGCACCAAATACATTTACTATTCGTTGTCGTGAATTGCTCTCGGGTAATTTAAACACATCACTCCCATTGGCCAGCATCGTGAAGGAAACTCGAGGATGCGCTATAACCACTCTGTGAAATTCATCAATTATATGTCGTGTTTCAACTGTATTACTTTTAAGAAAATTACGCCTTGCTGGAATATTGTAGAATAGATTTTTTACGGAAATAGTCGTTCCCTTTATAGAAACAACAGATTCTTGCTCCACAACTTGACTCCCCTCAATACTTATTTTTGTACCTACTTCGGAAGTTTCAGTTCTTGTTTTCAACTCGACATGCGCGATCGCAGCTATTGAAGCTAGGGCCTCTCCTCTGAAACCTTTAGTATGAAGACTAAATAGGTCTTCGGCAGATTTTATCTTTGAAGTGGCGTGGCGTTCAAAACTCAAACGTGCATCGGTCGTACTCATACCCATACCGTTATCAATTACTTGCACCAATGTTTTACCCGCATCCTTAATGACTAAAGTAATTTCTGAGGCTCCAGCATCTATAGCGTTCTCTAACAACTCCTTTACCACTGAAGCCGGACGTTGTACGACCTCTCCCGCAGCAATTTGATTCGCGACATGATCCGGTAAAAGTTTAATAATGTCTGCCATTATTTTGGTGAGAATATGGACAAGTCGAAATCTATTATGTACAGAAAAAACAATACTAAAATAGCAATAACGATTAAGATTGTTTTATTGGTGCCGCGACTTGATGAGTCTCTAATGTCATCCCAAGCATTGACAAATTTTCCCTTAAGTCCGTTATTAGGACCCACTGTAGATCGAAATTTATCAAATTTATGTTCAATTTGAAAAGGGTTACCTTCCCCTTTGTCATCAAAGTAACGAGGTTGATAATCGAATTTTTTATTCTTACGTGATTTTAGAATACCCATAATAATTGATTTCAAAGTTACTGAAAATAGGCAATTCTCGGAGTATTTTGCCTTTCAATTTTTGAACAATTATGATGCCGAAATTTAATCAAATAATGAAATAAATAAGGTTGGCAGTAAAACCCTAGCTAAAACTTGGAATCATTGCGAAGTTGAGCCATTTTAATTGCAGCTATAGCCGCTTCTGTTCCCTTATTACCATGTTTTCCGCCACTGCGATCAATGGCCTGTTGACGGGTATTATCTGTTAAAACACAAAAGATAACAGGAATGTCACTTTGAACATTCAAATCTTTAATCCCTTGTGAAACTCCTTCACAAACATAATCGAAATGCTTCGTCTCACCTTGTACTACACTTCCAATAGCAATGACCGCGTCGAGCATATCATAGCTTTTTTGCATCCTTTTACAACCATATATGAGCTCAAAACTCCCTGGGACATTCCAACGCACAATATTATCATTCAATGCACCACAGTCCTTTAGAGCGTCAAATGCTCCTTGAAACATTCCTTCAGTAATCTCGTGATTCCATTCTGAAACAACAATCCCAAACCGAAAATTTTTCGCGTTTGGGATTGTTGCTTTATCATAAACCGATAAATTATTATTTTCTGTCGCCATTTTTAATTCATTGCGTTCGCTTTACCAATACTTGCCGTCGCCTTAGCAGCCTCGGTAGAATTAGGGTACTTCGTTACAATTGCAGTAAAATGCTTAATTGCCTTATCTTTTTTACCAGTATTCAATGCAGCAGTACCGGCTTTCAATAAAAATCTTGGCGTAGTAAAATCATTTTCATTCATACTTGCCGCAGTCTCATAATAGCCCAATGCTTTATCTTCTTGACCAAGTTGCACAAATGCATCACCTATTCCACCTTTAGCTAAAGGACCAATAATTGCATCATCACTACTAAAATCATCGAGATAGTCAATAGCTTCTTTATATTTATTGATGTTTAGAAAAGCCATCCCAGCGTAATATCTTGAAAGGTTTCCTGCTTTTGTTCCTCCAAACTTATCAACCATATCTAAAAAGCCATATTTACCTTCACCTCCGTTAAGAGCCAAATTAAATAATGAATCCTTAGCAGGAGCCGTTAATGCTTGCTCAAAATAAGTCTGCGCCTGAAACATCTCATTAGTAGCTTCAACTTCTTTCGGTTTTTGAATAAATTCTTCAAAAGCTAAAAAGCCAAGTACACAGATAGCAACAACTCCAATAAATCCTAAAATGATTTTTTGGTTCTTTTCAACCCAAGCCTCAGTCCTAGATGCCCCTTCATCCAAAGTGTTAAATACTTCAGCGGTAGTACTTCCGTCTTCTATGTTCTGATCTTTTTCAGCCTTAGTTCTTGGTTTACCACCACGTTTCTTATACGTTGCCATAATTTTATTTCTTGAAGCGCAAAAATAAAATATTTATTAGAATTTAAAAGCGAAAAGATTTCTTATTTTTCAATATTTTGCAGAGCTGTTTCAAAAGAGTTTAAAAAACAACAGTTAAATTTAAAAAATACAGCAACCTACTGATTATTATGATATTAGAAAAAATTTCTCTTCTTAACTATAAAAACCTAGAGACTGAAACTTTCGAATTCGATCCTAAAATCAATTGTTTTGTTGGTCCAAACGGCGTTGGAAAGACAAATGTGTTGGATGCAATTTATCATTTGTCCTTTGGAAAGAGCTATTTTAACCCAATTACAGGACAAAACATAAAACATGGTGAAGAGTTTTTTGTTATTGAAGGTCAGTACATAAAGGAAGAAAGACATGAAAAAGTTTTAGTTAGTGCGAAAAGAGGTCAAAAAAAGATAATAAAGCGCAACGCCAAAGCCTACGAGAAGTTTAGTGAGCACATCGGTTTTCTTCCACTTGTTATAATTTCGCCGGTCGACCGAGATCTTATAACGGAAGGAAGCGACACACGAAGAAAATTTATCGATGGGGTTATTTCACAAGGGGATAGCTTATACCTTACAACACTATTAAACTATAATAAAGTTCTTACTCAAAGAAATTCTTTACTTAAATATTTTGCCCTAAACAATACGTTCAATCAAGATAACTTAGATGTCTATAACGAGCAATTAGAAATGTATGGCTCGGTAATATTTGAGAAACGCACAGCCTTTTTAGCAATATTTACCCCGATATTTTTGGCACGTTATAACTCAATTAGCAGCGGATTGGAGAATGTAGATCTAAACTACAACAGTCAATTAAAAGAGAAGGACTTACGTACACTTTTAAAGGAAAACATTTTAAAAGATAAGATTTCTCAATACACTAATTTTGGCATTCACAAAGACGATCTCTCTTTCGAAATTGATGGCCACCCAATTAAAAAGTTTGGGTCACAAGGCCAGCAAAAATCGTATCTAATAGCACTGAAATTAGCCCAATTCGATTTTATTAAAACACGGTGTAAAGTGAATCCAATTTTATTGCTTGACGATATATTCGACAAACTTGATGAACATAGAGTTGAACACATAATCACACTTGTTCATGATGAGAACTTCGGACAGTTATTCATAAGCGATACTCATGAAAAGCGAACAGAAAATGTCATAAAAAAAGTAGGACAATCCTATAAAATGTTTTCTCTTTAGGAACGAAATATAATTAGGTTATCATTATTAAAAATTAATATTTCACACACACTTAATTACGAATTCCTTTCGTTATTTTGGTGAATTAACTTCAAATTGGATTAAAAATGAAAAATAAAATCTTCGTTCTTGCCCTCATCTTTATTTTTAATTCCTGTGGAAGGCAAGACCCTTTATATCAAAAAGACAAATTAGGAGGTTATTGGGGAATTGAATCAGTAAGCTCACCCGATGGAAGCAAGAGAGATTTTTCAATTAATGCCGTAGTGGACTTTATAGAAGTTTCCGAGGAAAAAGGGATACGTACGAAGGTTGCTCCTCAATTCGACGGAAGCTTTGTAAATAATGGAACTGCAGAGAAATTTAATGTAATAATTGAGGAAGATAGTTTGCGATTATATTACACAACGCCTTTCGATAGCTGGAAAGAAACAGTTGTACTTGCAACAGATAGTGTTTTAAAAATAATAAACAGAGATTCTAAAGTTTACACATATAAAAAGTTTCGAAAGTTTAATTTTGGGAAATAATAAAAAGGGAAACTAAGGTAATATTAGAAAAACTTTAATTGGACAAACGAAAAGAATGGCAAAACGCAAAGCAGTAAATACGAGTATAAGTGATGTTTTAAAAGACTTCATCGAAACAAACAAACTCGAAAAAGGATTAGACAAGCTGGATGTAAGCGAGGCCTGGCATAAAGTATTAGGAAACGCGGTTTCTAAATACACCACAAATATAATGTTGGACCGTAATACACTTTTTGTACAACTGAGCTCTTCTGTACTTCGAGAGGAATTAAGTTATGGTAAAGAAAAAATAATAAAAATACTCAATGAAGAATTGGGTAAAGAGTTAATCACAAAACTAGTGCTGCGGTAATTGGATATTGAGATTGGAGAAATTGAAGTCTAAAAAAAGCGCCTTTTTATTTATAAAAGGCGCTTTTAAATATTATTTAAGTTGCTATTAAAACATCTCTCTTCCCGAGAAATGGAAGTTACCTTCTATAGCTGCATTTTCATCACTATCACTTCCGTGAACTGCATTTTCACCTATAGAAGCTGCATATAATTTTCGAATGGTTCCTTCAGCTGCATCAGCCGGATTTGTAGCCCCAATCAAAGTTCTAAAGTCTTCGACAGCATTGTCTTTTTCAAGAATAGCTGCCACTATTGGTCCTCTAGTCATATATTCAACTAATTCTCCATAGAATGGGCGCTCGCTATGAACTGCATAAAATGCTTGAGCATCTGCAGTTGTCATTTGAGTTTGTTTTAAGGCTACGATTCTAAAACCTGATGCATTAATTTTTTCAAGAATTGCTCCAACATGTCCTTTTTCAACACTATCGGGCTTTAACATTGTAAACGTTCTATCTGTTCTCATTACTATTTTTTAAAATTTGTGCAAAATTACACTTTTATACCAATTTATCTGTAAAAAGTGCTACAAATAATTTTGTTTTAAGCGTCAAAAAGAGGGTGTTACCTATAAATAACAAAGGACTTCTGCCATGATAAATCTTGAGATTTCCTCCCCAAAACGCTACTCAATAATAGCATAGTACTCCGGGAATTAGTACCTAGATTCCTCATTTAGGGAAACCGTTTCAGAATATAGAACAGTATTGGATACGGAACATAGAACCTTTCTAAGTGTTTCCAGCATTTTATTTTAATAATACGAATAAATTGTATCTTCGCGCCGTATGAATTCTGAAACAATAGCAATAGTAACGAAACTACTAGATGGACCAAAAAACATCGTAATCGTAGGTCATAAAAATCCTGATGGAGATGCTGTTGGTTCTTGCTTGGGGCTGTATTTCTTTCTGAAAAAATTAGGACATAATCCGACTGTGATTGTTCCAAACGATTTTCCAGATTTCTTAAAATGGTTACCTGGTTCTGAAACGATTTCGATTTTTGAAAAAAACATTGACCATAGCCTAGCGCTTATTTCTAATGCTGACCTTATTTTCACCCTAGACTTTAACTCCTTAGGTAGAATTGGCGCCATGCAGGAGCCATTGGAGAACAGTAGTGCTAAATTCGTCATGATAGATCATCATCAACAACCAGATGATTATGCGGTGGCCACATATAGTGACACTTCTATGAGTTCTACATGTGAAATGGTATATGTTTTTATGGAGTCTCTTGCAGGGCTAGAACTTTTAGACTCAGAAATTGCCACAAACCTATATACGGGTATTATGACCGATACAGGTTCCTTTAGGTTTCCATCGACGAGCGCGAGTACCCATAGAAGAATCGCAGGCTTAATCGATGCTGGAGCAGAAAATGCCATGATTCACCAAAATATATACGACACCAACAGCCCTGATAGAATGAAACTCTTGGGCTTAGCGCTCAAAAATCTGGTAATTCTTCGCGAATTTAAAACAGCTTACATATCGCTTACTCAAAAAGACTTGGATGATAATAACTTCAAAAAAGGTGATACAGAGGGGTTTGTAAATTACGCCTTATCTATAAAAGGGATTGTATTTGCTGTGATTTTCATAGAAAACAAACAAGAGAGTATTGTAAAAATGTCCTTGCGAAGTAAAGGTGATTTTTC
>Ga0075467_10003408_pt1 | contig 12225 bp, 10 predicted proteins | sample DEB08_DNA_9_FD_75067 | JGI IMG/M metagenome (GOLD analysis project Ga0075467, IMG submission 75067) | Aqueous microbial communities from the Delaware River and Bay under freshwater to marine salinity gradient to study organic matter... | ecosystem: Environmental > Aquatic > Marine > Coastal ...
TCGACCGACTGAGTCATTGTTTGCAAACTGCTACTCGAGCATACCGCGACGGTCGAACAGCTGATTATGTGGTCATGGCTTTGCTCCATGATATTGGTGATACCTTGGGGGCATATAATCATCCCGATATTGCTGCCGCGATTATCAAGCCTTTTGTTTCACAAGAGTTACACTGGATTGTGCAGCATCACGGCATTTTTCAGGGCAAGAATTTCTTCCATCACATTGGACTAGACCCTGACATGCGCGAACAATTTCGAGAACATAAATATTTTGCCGCTACCGAGGAATTTATAGATAAATATGACTGCCCTGCTTTTGACCCCGAATATGACACATTGGCAATAGAGTTCTTTGAACCCATGGTCATGGAGCTTTTCGCGCGTCCGCTGAACAGCATCTACAAAGCAGCGATTGTCAAAGACGCCTAATGCAACTTAAAGCAGACCGCACATAGATCAAATATCACCATTATCATCACAGTCTGAAACGGCTGTTGATAAAGCAGACACAGTCAAAATTTCCGTCATACAGAAGGCTTTTACTACCAATACCGCTCCAAAGATATCTGCCCCGGCGAACGCCTAAGGTGTTTAGATAAGCCCAATTCAACTAAGGTTTGCGTAGCCTCTTCGATCATGGCTGGGTTGCCACATAACATCACTTGACTGTGAGAGGCATGAATATCTAAGCCTACTTGTTGTTGAATAGATAATGTTTTCAATAATGTGGGGATACGCCCGTATAATCTATCAGCCTTATGTTCACGGCTTACGATTGGCACAAAGTGAAACTTACTCGCATATTGCTCAGACCAGCTCTCAATCAGTGGTATGTAGGCTAGGTCCTGCTCATAACGTGCACCATAGACGAGTATTATATTTTCATAATTCTGCCAAACCTGTTCTGTGGCTAAAATAGATAAGAAAGGCCCGACACCGGTGCCCGTTGCCATTAACCATAAATCTCGGCTTTTGGGTACTTCGTCAGGGATCAAAAAGCCTGTTGCGGGTGACATGATTTTTAAAGAGTCACCAATTTTTAATGTGTGGAGCTTGGGAGACAACAAACCATCTTCAACAGGTACAGCAATAATCTCTAGCTCATCATCATCAGGTCCACTGACGAGTGAATAAGGGCGAGATAGTATTTTGCCATCTTGTTCAACCCCTAGTTTAGTGAACTGTCCTGCCTTAAATTTAGGAAAGTCAGCACAAGAAAAACGCAAACTAAACAAATGATCATTCCAGTCTGTTCTACTCACCACTTTTGCATCTAACCACTGTGCCATTCAATTATCCACGTTTGGTATATAAGTTTTTAACCACAATATCATATGCACGTTTGAATAAAAGTGAGTGTGAATTCGAAACAGTTAACGATAGACAACATACTGACCATTAAGATGCATAAACATTGGGTAGCGCACATATACTAAATCCAAACACGCACTATGACTTTAAATTATGTTATTTCTCTTAAATCGATTACCAGCCTATCTATTTTTATCTAAAAAATCATCGTTGAACAAAGTGATAATGATGAGCTTATGAGTGAAAGTGACCAACAATATGAAATTGAGAACAATCAGGAAAGCTGAGAGTGACGTCATACTCAGCAAATTGTACTTTTTTGTTCAATTTGTTACTGCCCCAACTATCTACGAAGAGCCCTTGGCTTATAAAAGTTTAGATGTTTATTTAATTTTTTCAGCGCTAAAAATATGCAAATTTGGTGGTGCTGACACTAGTGTTCTAACTTCTGCAACAAAAGCTTGAGAACTAGGTAAAACAAAATGAGCATCAATGCTAGCTTGGTCTTCCCATTGTTCAAAAAAAAACAAGCGTAAGTTATCTTCAGGATCCCGATACACGCTATGGCTAATGCAGCCTGGCTCTGTGCGCGAGTGAGCAACATGTTTTTGACAGGCTTGCATGGCTTGCGCCATGCTGTCATCTTTTATTAACAAATCACCGGTAATAATCATCATATCGTCTGCGCCTTTTCTATATTATTTTATTCAAGTTTATAGATTAAAACATAAGGTCTGGCATAATCACAATTAAGGTTCTCAACTGCATATCCAATGATTAAAGACTCCCATAAGCTTCATAAAGACTGGCAATTTTGGATTGATCGCGGTGGTACCTTCACCGATATCATTGCCCGGCATCCAGATGGCACATTGCTATGCAAAAAGTACCTATCAGAAAATCCAGAAGCCTATGATGATGCTGCCGTATTCGGTATAAAATCAATTCTGGATATCCGCCAGTGCGATCCAGTGCCAGATAACCTAATCGACAAAATCAAAATGGGTACTACGGTTGCGACTAACGCTTTATTAGAGCGTAAAGGTGACAAAGTGTTGCTCGCGATCACTAAGGGTTTTAAAGATGCACTTGAAATTGGTTATCAAGCTCGTCCCGATACCTTTGCCTTAAAGATTGAGAAACCCGATATTCTCTACACTCAGGTCATCGAGATAAATGAGAGGGTTACGGCTAAGGGGGAGGTCTTACAAGCACTGGATATTGAATTATCTAAAAAATCATTAAAAAGTGCCTTTCACCAAGGGTTAACAGCCATTGCAATAGTACTCATGCATGGCTACCAATATAACCAGCATGAAAAACAACTGAGGCGATTAGCCAAGGAAATTGGCTTTAAGCAAATTTCTGTTAGCCATGAAGTCAGCCCTCTACAAAAACTTATTTCCAGAGGTGAAACCACCTTAGTGGATGCTTATCTCACCCCTATATTATTGCGTTATATTCAAAACATTAGCCAAGGACTTAATCAGTGTACTCCCGCCCAGTTATTATTTATGCAGTCATCTGGTGGCCTCACTCACGCTGAGTCATTTCGTGGTCGAGATGCAATATTGTCTGGTCCTGCTGGGGGTATAGTGGGTGCTGTGCACACAGCCAAACTAGCAGGATTTAATAAGATCATTGGTTTTGATATGGGCGGTACCTCTACTGATGTGTCGCACTATGCGGGCGAATTTGAGAAGTCCTACGAAACCGAAGTCGCAGGGGTACGTATGCGTGTGCCTATGTTGCACATACATACTGTAGCTGCCGGTGGTGGCTCAGTACTACGTTATCAAGATGGACGTTTTCGGGTGGGCCCTGAGTCTGCGGGTGCTTTGCCAGGCCCAGTATGTTATCGCCGTAATGGCAAACTTGCAGTAACCGATATTAATTTGTGTTTAGGTAAAATACAGGCGGATTTCTTCCCCCATATATTTGGGCCAGACCAAAACCAAGCCTTGGATAAAACAAGTTCTGTACTAGCTTTTACTGAAATCGCCAACACTATTGACGATGGGCGAAGCCCTGAAGACGTAGCCGAAGGTTTTTTGGCGATCGCAATCGAGCATATGGCCCAAGCCATCAAAAAAATTTCCACCGCACGGGGTTACGATGTATCCAACTACGTGATGAATTGCTTTGGCGGCGCAGGGGGTCAACACGCCTGCTTAGTGGCCGAAAAGTTAGGGATCAAGACGGTATTTTTGCATAGCTACTCAGGCATTTTATCGGCTTACGGTATGGGTTTGGCCGATATAAAGGTAGAACGTCAAAAAGTTGCAGACTCACTGATTCAAAGTGGTAATGCCTCGGCAATTCGCATTGCCATTGAAGAACTTAAACACACTAATACTGAGGACTTAAACAGCCAAGGTTTAAGCAACAGCCAAATTCATCATCAAAGTACCGCGTTGATCAAATACTTAAATACCGATACCAGTCTACACATTCCATTAGACTCGTATGCGGCTATGGAAAAAAACTTTACTCGCCAGCATGAACAACAGTTTGGTTTCAGTGGGACCGCCTCCGGTGCCGACAAACCCATAGTAATCGATACGCTAATCGTTGAGTCTTATGGGGGAGCTGAAAAGATAACAGAAACCAAGCGTGCATTGGCCAGCGATTTATCGGTAAAAATACACAGCATAAGGCGAATTTATTCCCAAGGTGAGTGGTTAGAAGCACCCGTCATACACTTAACATCCCTAACATTTGGTCATGAAGTGTTAGGCCCTGCAATAATAGTTGAACCAACAGGCACCATTATTGTTGAGAAAAACTGGCGGGCGGTGGTCAACATTAACGGCCATCTGGTACTGTATTTTGAACCAGTAAAAGTCAGCGTAAGTACGCAACAAGACACACAAAACGCGGTACCAGAAAAAACCCAAACCAAAGCCGATCCTGTGACCCTAGAACTATTTAACAGTGCCTTTATGAGCATAGCGCAGCAAATGGGCATAGTGCTGCGTAATACCTCACAATCAGTGAATGTCAAAGAACGCTTGGACTTTTCCTGTGCCATTTTTGATGCTGCTGGTAATTTGATTGCCAATGCACCTCATGTACCGGTGCATTTAGGCTCAATGGATGCCAGTGTTAAGGTGATCATTAATGGCCCACAATCCATAAACGCAGGCGATGTGTTTGTACAAAACAATCCTTACAACGGTGGCTCTCACCTTCCCGACATTACTGTTATTACGCCTGTATTTGATGCGGCTAATGACGGCATCTTATTTTATGTTGCCAGCCGCGCCCATCATGAAGACGTAGGAGGCATTGCACCGGGTTCTATGTCTTCACTTGCAACAAATATTCACCAAGAAGGCATACTGCTCGACAGCGTAAAACTAGTTGAGCAAGGGCACTTTCAAACTGAGCGTCTTGAAAAACTTTTTTCTTCAGGTGATTATCCAGCTAGAAATATCGCCCAAAATATGGCCGATTTAATGGCGCAAACCGCTGCTAATAAAACAGGTGTAAATGAATTACTGAAGCTGGTTGAGCAGCATAGTCTTAAAACCGTTTATGCCTATATGCTACATATCCAAGACAACGCCAAAACCTCAATACAAAAGGTGCTGGCTAGATTAGAAGATGGCGAGTTTAGCTACCCGTTAGAGTCTGGCGCAATCATTGTAGTCAAAATCAGCATTGATAAAATCACATTACGTGCCACTATCGATTTCACTGGTACCAGTGCACAGCAAAACAACAACCTGAATGCACCAAAAGCTATTACCCAAGCGGCTGTGATGTATGTGTTTAGATGTTTAGTGAACGATGATGTCCCCCTTAACGCTGGCTGTATGCAAGCACTGGATATTATTGTGCCTGAAGGCTCCATACTTAATCCATATTTCCCGGCGGCGGTAGTAGCAGGTAATGTTGAAACTAGCCAAGCAGTGACCAATGCTTTATTTGCTGCCTTAGGTGTGTTGGGTTCAAGCCAAGGCACTATGAATAACCTCACCTTTGGTAATCAACGTTATCAGTATTACGAAACCATCTGTTCTGGCAGCCCAGCGGGAGTCGACGCTCAAGGCAATGGTTTTAATGGTGTAGCCGCAGTGCATACCCATATGACGAATACACGTATGACCGACCCCGAAATTTTAGAGCTGCGATATCCTGTAATACTCAAAGTGTTTAAAATTGACCGTGATTCGGGCGGCAAAGGTAAATGGAGTGCAGGGGATGGTATTACCCGAACGATTACTTTTTTAGAAGATATGCAGTGCTCAATTTTATCTGGACACCGAGTCACCCCGCCCTATGGCCTAAAAGGCGGAGAAGCCGGAAGGATTGGACGTAATTGGTTAACTAAACCCAACGGCGAGCGCAAAAACTTAGCGGGATGTGACCATACTGTGTTGACCGCAGGGGATAGTATTTCTATTCAATCACCCACAGGAGGCGGTTTTGGAAAAGCGGATGAATGATGTAACCCAGTATCTCAGGGGCAGTAAAAATCTATGTTAAAGCGTATTAAAAACATCGGCCCAGGTGCCTTAATTGCGGCTGCCTTTATTGGTCCAGGCACCGTGACCGCTTGCACCTTGGCAGGCGCAAATTACGGCTACACTCTGCTTTGGGCTTTACTTTTTGCTACTGTTGCCACTATTGTTTTGCAAGAAATGTCAGCCCGGTTAGGCTTAGTGACTCAACAAGGCCTAGGCGAAACGCTGCGTATTATGCTGAGTCAGTCTATCTGGAAATGGCCGTTATTTGGCCTAATTATGGTGGCTTTGTATCTGGGAAACGCTGCTTACGAAGCGGGTAACTTATCGGGTGCGGCATTAGGAATTGAAGCATTAACAGACCAGAGCCAATCTGTTTATCGCATCTCTGTGTTACTTATTTCACTTTTAGCCGGTATTTTATTGTGGCGCGGATCATATAAACACATTGAACGTATATTACTGATGTTAGTGGCACTGATGGCACTCGCCTTCATAGGTACTTTTATCTCAGTAGGGCCAGACTTAGGTGCCATTTTTAGAGGGCTCAGCTCACCCAAAATCCCAGACGGTAGTCTGTTAACCGTTATCGCACTGATTGGCACAACAGTCGTACCCTACAATCTGTTTTTGCACGCCTCGGCGGTAAAAGCCAAATGGTCATCTGTTACCGATTTGAATCATGCTCGTACAGATACAGCCACCGCCATTGGGTTAGGTGGTTTGATTACAATATTGATAGCCTCTACGGCAGCAGCTAGCATTTTTGGTAGCGGTTTAAACATATCAGGGGCGGGCGATATGGCAATGCAACTAGAACCGCTATTCGGTTCATTTTCAAAAACCATGTTAGGAATAGGATTTTTTGCAGCGGGTTTAAGCAGTTCAATCACAGCACCTTTAGCGACCGCCTATGCCATGACAGAAATATTAGGGATCAAAGGCGGCACTTCATCGCGAACCTTCAAGCTGATTGCCCTTAGTGTGATTTTAAGTGGTGCAGGATTGGCTTTAACGGGTATCAAACCCATTAGCATTATTTTAGCCGCGCAATTTTCTAATGGATTATTGTTGCCTATTATTGCAATATTTTTACTGGTGGTAATGAACCAGAAGAAACAATTAGGTCAATATGTCAATAAATGGTTAGGCAATACGCTGGGAGGTATTGTGGTGATTATCACCGCAGGCTTAGGCATTCGGCTGATAATGAACGCAACGGGGATGCTTTGATCCTGCTTCACGAATCCGAAGTTGAGCGCTATAAGTAATCATTAACTTCATGCTTTATTTGTTATGGGCGGCGAAGTTTATGACATAGATAACGAAGACACAGATGAAAACAAATCCGAAACATAACTATTTTAAAATAGACGCGGTCTCTTTTATTTTTACTCTTATCTAGAAATAAATACCGCAATTGACGGTCTAGTTATACATAATTTTTAAAAAGAGGCATCTTATGAACCGCAGAAAATTTATCACGTCGACTATTGCAGTGACTGCAAGCTTGGGATTAGGCAGCACCATGTTTTCGGCTTTAAGTGAGCCCGCATTTAAAAAAAGCAAAACTGCACTCGCAGTAGACCAACAATGGCGCAAATTTCTACCTAAGGAATACAGTGGCAGCTTAGTGTTAACGCCTCTGGAACTAAGTGAACAAGAATGGCAGCAGCGTCTTAGTTCAGCTGCTTTTAGAGTGCTTCGAGAAGAACAAACAGAGCGCCCTGGATCCTCCATCTTAAATGAACAGCATGGTAAGGGCATATATGCCTGTGAAGGTTGTGATTTGCCATTATTTACGTCAGCGATGAAGTTTGAAAGCGGCACAGGATGGCCCAGTTTTACTACCCATATCCCTGGGCATTTAGCGACCAAAAAGGATTATAAAATGATTTGGCCAAGAACCGAGTATCATTGTATCCGCTGTGGTGGGCATCAGGGCCATGTGTTCAATGATGGTCCTAAACCCACCGGTCAACGCTGGTGCAATAATGGCGTAGCACTGAAGTTTATAGCGATGAACCCTAGCTAAGCATAATTGATTGACCCAAAAGTAGGTTTTAACACCTGCCATGGCATTAGCTTATTTGTAAACACTACCCGAACCTTACTAAAATGAATAGAGTCGGTAAATAAACACTTCATACATTACAAAAATGATGCTGGGTTCATTTACATTTTACTGACATAAAAACCAGTCACTCTATCGATTAAAAGCGACTAACCGATCATCGTAAACCGGAATGGTTAAACATAATAAGGTCATGATTTAATATAATATTATTTAATGTGAGTGTTTTTTCATTCATATTTGATTAGAAATATTATGAGGGGGAGTAAAAACAGTGCCTCTGAGATCTGTTTCTGTCCTCAATGTGAGGTTTAATGCCATCCCATCACAATGGGATGGCATTAATGAGTATGATTAGCTGCAAATAATGAGCGACTTAATTTTTGTGTCTGGCTATTAACAGTTTACCACCCACACTGACGGTCAGCGTTTTGCTCATCTAACCACACTTTCAGAGGTGCAAAATACGCCTCAATAGTGGATGCATCCATATCTCGGCCACCCGTCATTGTTTGCATAGCCTCTTGCCAAGGCTGACTCTTACCCATTTCAAGCATGTCATTTAAGGCTGTTCCGGCTTCTTTACTGCCAACAATTGAACAGCGATGCAATGGCTCATCACTGCCAGCAATATCGCACAATGCTTTATGAAATTGGAATTGTAGAATATGTGCTAAGAAATAGCGTGTGTAAGACACGTTCGCAGGTACATGATATTTAGCACCGGGGTCAAAAGCATCAGCATCTCTGCTCACAGGTGCAGTTACACCTTGATACTTTTCACGCAGTTCCCACCACAATTCGTTGTATTTATCTGGCGTGATGTCCCCTGCTAAAACCTGCCAGCGCCATTGATCAACCATTAAGCCAAAAGGAATAAACGCAATTTTATCTAGCGCTACTTTTAATAACATACCTATGTCGTTTGACGCGTCAGGAATGTCATCGATTAATCCGAGTCCTTTTAAATACGTAGGAGTCATCGACAAAGCAATAGTGTCACCAATCGCTTCGTGGAAACCGCTATTGGCAGAGCCGCGATAAAGAATGGGGAGGTCTTTATATGCCCGTTGATAATAATTGTGACCTAACTCGTGGTGAATAACGTTAAATTCCTCGCCGGTAATTTGAATACACATCTTAATACGCAAATCTTCTTTACTGTCTATGTTCCAAGCAGATGCGTGACATTGCACATCGCGGCCGGGTGGCTTTTGAAACATTGAACGTTCCCAGAACGTTTTGGGCAATGGTGCAAAACCTAAGGATGAGAAAAACGCTTCCGCTTCTTTGACCATTCTAATTTCATCATAGCCTTGGTCAGCCATTGCTTTTGTGACATCAGGGACATTCATTTCTTGTTCTGGTTTCACAATGTCGTAAATATTACCCCAGCTTTGTGCCCACATATTTCCTAAAAGATGTGCCGGAATAGGCTGGTCTAACGGCACAGTCTCTTCACCATAATGCTCAGATAACTCGGCTCGTACATGGCATTGCAAGGCTTCATAAAAAGGTTTTACTTGGCCCCAAAGACGGTCTAATTCTTTTGGGAATTCAGCGGCGGGCATGTCATATTTAGCGCGCCATAGTTCAGAAGTATTTGCAAAACCTAGCTCTTTAGCACCTTCATTCGCAATCAGCACTTGCTCCGCATAAACGTCTTTCATGGGCTTTGAAATTTCGCGCCAACCTTGCCAATATTCTTGGAGTAATTCAGGATCACGACTTATCGCCATTTCAGCGCTCATTTGCACTAAAGACAAACAAGTCCCATCTTCTCTACAATACTCACCCGCCCCATAAATACTGGTCATTTGAGAGCCAATGGCAGCCAATCGTTCGGCTTTTGTAGGATCTGCAGGTGGTGCTATTTCAAGCGAAGCTTTTAGGAGCTCTAGTTGACGTCTAGTATCCGCGTCTACTTCTACATCATTAAATTTGGCTGCCGCAACGGCGAACTGAGCGCTCAATACCGATGTTTGCTCGTTAAAATATGCGTTGACTTTCCCGGTATCGAAATTGATGTGGGTTGCATAAGCCCATGAAGCATGAGCTGCAGGCGTTTCTATCTTTTCCATTTCACTGGCATATTGATCTAAAAATTCATGTGCGTCTGCAGCCGTTAAGGTTACAGCGCTGATAGCTGTTTCACGCTTGTTTGCGGGCGCGCAAGCAACGCAAGCAGCCAAAACGGCTACCGATAGTAGGGTTTGTTTTATTATTCGCATTATTTTCCCTGTCGTTTTTTATAGTCATTAGATATTAAAAAAAGCAGAATGGCCAACTAATGTAACCCTACTTGGTAAGCGTCGCATCGATGGTTTCTGTTACTAACAATTTTGCAGTCAATACTTAACAAAGACAAGCGTACCAGTATGATCATAAAGCTAATCATCCACGAATAGCACTGAATCGTGGTTAAAAGTGCAAAATTACTGATAACTTGCAAACGGATATACCACTCATTAGGCAAGTGAACACCAAAGATTCAGACCGTTATTGCCCGTATCTTTGCGCTATAAAGTTTCAGCATAACGACAACAAAAAACACACCTGTACTGAAAAATAGCAGTGTCGGGAGTGATATGCCTCTTGTAATAGATACCACAAAAGAGACGGTGTGAAAGTATACGCGCTCAAAATTTGAATCTTACCTCAAGTGCTGATTTTTGGAAAATAGGTTTTTGTGAGTACGTTTTGAAGGTTGTCATCATGAGCACTTGGTTGCGTTCAGTTGGCCGCTCCTGCGCATCCATGCGCCCGCGGCATTTGTGCTTCCTGCACGTCATCACGCCGAGGGTTTTAGTCGTGGTCTGCCATACCCAGTTGCGGTGCGTGGCGAATGGCAGAAAGCGCCGCCTTGCTGGTTGATGATGTGTTGCCCCATGAGCCCATTAAGCAATGGGTACTGAGCTTCCCTTTTCAACTTAGGTTTTTGTTTGCCAGCTATCCCCAGATTATGGGAAAAGTACTGGGTATTGTGTATCGCACACTTGCTACACATATCACTAAAAAGCAGGCTACAACAAAAAGACGGCACAAACGGGAGCGGTAAAATTGATCCAACGATTCGGCTCAGCCCTCAATTTAAATATCCATTTTCACATGCTCTACCTCGATGGTGTATATGCCCAAGATAACTATGGCAAAACACGTTTAGATGAGAAACATCCTTTTTCTCACCCTACGGGCAACCTTTGGTTGTCCTAATTTATTCCCGATGAATTGGTCACCCGATAAAAGCGCCGACAAAAAGTGAACTGAATAGCCTTACTCACCGCATTAGCCAGCGTGTGGCGGGTTTTCTTAAGCGCGAGGGCTTATTAGTGAGGGATGATGATAATGACTACCTGGCTTTGGATGGGTTGGAAGACGCTACGATGTTGCAAATTCACGGGTATTCCATTACTTGTCGCATCGCTACAGGCAAACAGCAAGGACGAAATGTCTTTACCTTGCAAAGCATTGCACCTATGGCAGAGCAGGGGCTTGCGTCAGGCTGTTTCGCAAATGTGGCAGGCTTTAGTCTCCATGCAGGTGTCATGAGCAACGCACAGGATAGGGGTAAACTCGAAAGGCTGTGCCGTTGCTTATTGTGAAGAGAGTTCCGCCCTAGGGTATCAGAAAAAAGGTTGGCAATAACGACTTACCCAAGGTGCGCTACCCACTCAAAACTCCCTACCGTGACGGCACCAACGGTGACCAGCGCAGTCATGCCATCTTTGAGCCGCTGGATTTTATTGCCCGTTTAGCGGCCTTGGTACCCAAACCCAGAGTTAATCTGACGCGCTTTCATGGTGTGTTTGTGCGGGGCGGCCCTCCACCAAACAGTCGGCACCGCGTGACAATAACACCCGCCTTACGAAATAAGACTAAACAAGCCTTGCCGACAGGACAGGAAAAAACACGGGCACAAAAACACCAAAGCGGACATTAGATTAATATGATTTTAGGTATTAAATTCTATGGCGCAATGGGGCACATAGTGAGATACCTTCATTAAGATAAAATATAGTTTTTAGCAATACAGTATTGAGCACTTATGCTCAATAGACTTATTTTCTTAAACGCACCTATAGTTAGCAATAATTATTTTTATCCCTTGTTTATATTAGGAAGCGTACTAGTGATAGTATTTTTAATCTGGGTTAGTTGACGGTGATAAGCTTTAAACGGGCAGACTTTTCAGACTTAAGCCAAGTTTATTAGAGCGTGTTCGTTAACTGTTTATTGTCTTTTTATTAGTAAAGAAAAAGCATAACTCACTTCTTCAAACCTTAGCGCTTCAAGCTATAGAAAACAAATAAATAATGAGGTCACTGCGCTGTTTTGTATCGTAAATTTATTGGAATATAATAATTTAAAA
>Ga0075467_10003412_pt1 | contig 12218 bp, 11 predicted proteins | sample DEB08_DNA_9_FD_75067 | JGI IMG/M metagenome (GOLD analysis project Ga0075467, IMG submission 75067) | Aqueous microbial communities from the Delaware River and Bay under freshwater to marine salinity gradient to study organic matter... | ecosystem: Environmental > Aquatic > Marine > Coastal ...
GGGTAGGGTCTTAACCCGTTCTTTCTTAAGGAATTTCCTGATCTCATGTTTTACCGAGTCTACGACCCGAGGTAGCTTGATTTTAGGGTGTTCTAACTTAAAGGTCTTTTTCATTGGGATCCTACTAGGGTGGACAGCCACTGTACGCGGAGGGAGTTTCTGATGGCGGGGAGTGTAATGTTTATAGCAGGGTTCTGCCATTACTTAAAGCTACGCTTATAGCTGCGAGCTCAGTATTAAGATAACTAGAGATAACTAGGTTCAAGTTCGAATTTTCCGGACAGCCATGCCTCGAGACGCCTTCTAATTGTTATTGTAATTACAGTCTGAGCCTATTTGATTTTAGTATCACTATGACAAGGCCGCTATTGACCACTAGCTCTTCTGGCGTCGGTGAAGGCGATGTTTTGACATGGCTTAACCCCAGAAAAAGTTTCGACATCAGAAAATCGTGTTTAATCTGCTCGTCAATGCGCCTGGGCGATAGTGTTTTGTTTTATTCGAGTGGAAGAGGTTCGTGTGTTGTAGAGCACTTGAATAATCTGTTTGCCTGCACTTTTTAAATAGGATTCGACATCTATATTATGGGGCTTATTACCCCAATCTTCTCCGACAACAAATATATCCACATTTAATTCCCTGCAACCAGAAACATATTCAAGTTCATGGTAGGGGCGCACGATATCAACACAGCGCAAAGCCTTGAGCATTTCCGCTCGTTGATCGAGGGGAATAATAGGTACATTGGGTTTGTAAGAATTCACTACTCGATCAGAAGCAACACCCACCGCGACGACATCACCCAATGTCCCGCAGTGCTCTAATAAAGCAAGGTGTCCTACATGTAACAAGTCGAAGGTGCCTACCGTATATACAATCATTATGTTATTTAAATCCTCTTACTAAGCTAATTTTCGCCGCTGCGATTCTTCAGTTCCGTTGCTTCTTATAAAAGTTTCCAGCCATAGATCGCTGTGATTCCAAGCGTATAAAGCGCCAGAATATAGACGTTCACCGGATTCCCAGAAAATTTTGGCGTCTTAATCTGGGACACATTTAGGATCGCAAGTACTAGACCAGTTGCGTAAAGAACGACCGAAAAAATTCCCTGACTGAAAGTACTTTCAAATAAAAATATGAATACCAGAATTATATTGTTGTTATCGAGAGCCAGACCCGTATATTTAGCCCCTTCAGAAAAACCGAAGGTACTGAAATAGCTCAACCGTATTGCACTCGCGGCAAGCATTAAGAAAGCGCCAGCGAGAAAATGTGGCTGGAAATTTCCATAGCTCAGCAGAAGAACGGCTGGAGCGACGCCATAGCTGACAATATCGATTAATAGATCCAGCTGACCGCCAAAAGCGCGGTCGTTGCCTGTCCGTCCTTTCATTCGTCGTGCAATAAGTCCATCCGCCCAGTCAAACGCAACGGCCCAAATCATGCCGATCATTGCGGCGTAATAAACTTCAAGAATGCTGAAGTAGATAGATAAAATAGTACAGCCCAATCCCGCAAGTGAACACAAGTTGGGGAGGTCTTTTACAAAGGAAAGAATGGTTGGTTGTGACGCTCGTAATTCAGTATTGCCTGTACTCATAATGACCCCAAAGTGGTGCTTTATAATGTTTAAAAAATTTTTAAGTGGATAGCGATTTTCGCCTGCACAGCGTGAGCATCAGCAGGCAAAAGCAGTGCAGCGTAAAGGTATAAAAATTACAAGATATAGATGAAAAATGTAACGTAGCGAGAACTGCGAAGCCAAGATGGAAGTGGCGCCGATAAAATTGCTGTGATTGATGTTACGCCGAGTTAACGCGCGTAGAAGAGAAACGGCAACAAATGATTATACCACAGATGCAGTTATTAAACGTCGAGAACTAACCGTTGTGCTGCAACCCTTTGGCAATCAATCTTCGCTTTGTGTGGGAGTCTTTTAAGAGTGCGATTGAGAAGCTAAGGGATAGACTTGGTGATTGAGTTTTTGATAACCATAATATGGCATAACGCCAAAAGTGGCGGCGCGGGTCTAGCCGAGGCACAGTGCCACTTTTGCTTGTTATAGACTGTTGAATTTTCAGTCGCTTGTAATTAGGAACCCTTATTTAAGGTTAATACCCAGATCATCCCAAAGATCATCAATGCGCCGCACAACGGCTTCATCCATTACGATGGGTTCACCCCATTCGCGGTCCGTTTCGCCGGGCATTTTATTGGTTGCGTCCATACCCATTTTAGAGCCGAGGCCAGATACAGGTGAGGCAAAGTCGAGGTAGTCGATGGGGGTGTTTTCGACCATCATCGTGTCGCGGACGGGGTCCATTCTGGTGGTCATGGCCCAGATCACGTCTTCCCAGTTGCGTACATCAATATCATCGTCGGTGACGATCACAAATTTGGTGTACATAAATTGTCGCAGGAATGACCAGACTCCCATCATCACGCGTTTGGCGTGGCCGGGGTATTGTTTCTTCATGCTAACCACGGCCATGCGATAGGAGCAGCCTTCTGGCGGCAGATAAAAGTCGACAATTTCTGGAAATTGCTTTTGCAGTATCGGCACAAATACTTCGTTGAGTGCGACACCGAGTACAGCCGGTTCGTCGGGTGGTCGGCCGGTATAGGTGCTGTGATAGATCGGATTTTTACGATGAGTGATACGATCGATAGTGAAGACCGGGAAGCGTTCGACTTCGTTGTAATAACCGGTGTGATCGCCAAAGGGGCCTTCGTCGGCTTCTTCGCCGGGATGCAAAAAACCTTCGAGAATATATTCCGCTGTGGCCGGCACTTGCAAATCGCTGCCGAGGCACTTGGCGACCTGAGTCTTTTCGCCGCGCAACAAGCCGGCGAAGGCATATTCGGACAATGTGTCTGGTACGGGGGTTACGGCACCCAGTGTGGTGGCTGGGTCGGCACCTAGAGCAATAGCTACCGGGTAGGGTTTGCCGGGATACTTTTTTTGCCAGTCGCGATAGTCGAGGGCACCGCCACGATGGGCCAGCCAGCGCATAATTAATTTGTTTTTGGCGATCTTTTGCATGCGGTAAATGCCGAGATTCTGGCGCTCTTTTTCTGGGCCACGGGTCACTGCTAGTGCCCAGGTAACCAGTGGTGCTTTGTCGCCTGGCCAGCAAGTTTGAATCGGTAATTTATCCAGATCGACCGCATCGCCTTCAAGAACCACTTCCTGACAGGGCGGGTTTTTGATTTGCTTTACAGGCATATTTAATACCTGTTTGAAGTCGTGGCGCTTTTCCCAGAGATCACGCAGTCCTTTGGGTGGTTCGGGTTCTTTTAGGAAAGCGAGCAGCGTGCCGACATCGCGCAGGGCGCTAAGCTTTTCTTGACCCATACCCATAGCAACACGATCTGGGGTGCCAAATAGGTTGCAGAGTACTGGGGTGTTGTAACCTTTGGGGTTTTCAAACAGTAGGGCGGGACCTTTGGCACGTAGCGTACGGTCACTAATCTCGGTCATCTCAAGATTGGGGTCGACTTCTTGCGTAATGCGAACTAGCTCTCCCCGTTGTTCGAGGAAAGCTATAAATTCGCGTAGGTCAGAATATTTCATCGAGCTTTAGCCTAGGTCATTGCATCAAGCTTATGATACGCAGGCTGCACTATATTTGGCGCACTATTTACGCTTCATGGCACCAAAGAATTCGGCGTTGTTTTTAAAGCCTTTGAGCTTTTCGGTCATAAATTCGATTGCCGCAACGTCTTCCATATCATGCAGTAACTTGCGCAAAATCCAGACTCGTTGCAATTCTGATTCGTCCATCAGAAGGTCTTCGCGACGGGTGCCAGAGCGACGTATATTGATCGATGGGTAGACGCGCTTTTCAGCAATCTTGCGATCGAGAATCAGCTCCATATTACCGGTGCCTTTAAATTCTTCGTAGATCACTTCGTCCATTTTTGAGCCGGTATCGACCAGCGCGGTGGCGATGATACTGAGGCTGCCGCCATGTTCAATATTTCGCGCCGCACCAAAGAAACGCTTGGGTTTTTCGAGGGCGTGTGCGTCGACACCACCGGTCAGCACTTTACCGGAGGAGGGAATAACGGTGTTGTAGGCACGGGCTAAACGCGTGATGGAGTCGAGTAGAATGACGACGTCTTTTTTGTGCTCTACCAGGCGTTTGGCGCGCTCGATTACCATTTCGGCAACCTGCACATGGCGATTTGGTGGCTCATCAAAGGTTGATGCAATCACTTCGCCGCGCACGGTACGCTGCATTTCGGTTACTTCTTCCGGGCGTTCATCGATCAGCAAAACGATAATGATACATTCGGGATTATTGCGAATAATCGATTGAGCAATATTCTGCATCATAATGGTTTTACCGGCTTTCGGCGGCGCAACAATTAAGCCGCGCTGGCCTTTACCAATTGGCGAGACCAAATCAATAATTCGGCCGGTCAAATCTTCTGTCGAGCCATTGCCTGCCTCTAGAGTCAGGCGCTGGTCGGGGAAGAGAGGGGTAAGGTTTTCAAAGAGAATTTTATTGCGAGCGTTTTCCGGGGCGTCGAGATTGATCTCATCAACCTTGAGCATAGCAAAGTAGCGCTCACCGTCTTTTGGCGGACGTATCTTGCCGGAGATGCCATCGCCAGTGCGCAGGTTAAAGCGTCTAATCTGACTGGGTGATACATAAATATCATCCGGCCCGGCTAGGTAAGAGGCGCCGGCTGAGCGTAAAAACCCAAAGCCATCCGGGAGAATTTCTAAAACTCCGTCGCCGTAAATATCTTCACCGCTTTTTGCGTGGCGTTTAAGCAGGGCGAAGATGATGTCTTGTTTTCTTGAACGAGCTAAGTTGTCGAGCCCGGCAGAGGCTGTCATTTCTAATAGTTCGTCAATTGGTTTTTGTTTTAGTTCTGATAAATTCATAGGAGGGATATTTTAGGTTTGCTATAGGGTTTGGGAAAAGGAATTGGCTTCGCAGCCATTTTTAGTAATTTAAATCTTGAGTAAGGCTCGCCGGTTGAGACGTTCTACATCGTACAGATAAGTAGCGCGTTAATTGGAACTGTAAACAGTACCGAAAGCAGTTAATTGGGGGGCCTACGTGGGGTGAAACATATTTGAATACTTCGAAGTATAGCGCGCATTGACCAAAGCGCAAGGAAATTTTGCGGCTCAGTGACCAGAGCCGCAAACAGGGTTACATAATGCTCTCGACGAATTCGACTAGCTGGGCTTTGGAGAGAGCGCCTACTTTGGTCGCTTCGACGCTGCCATTTTTAAAGACTAGTAATGTTGGGATACCACGGACATTAAATTTCGCTGCCGTTTCTGGATTACTGTCAACATCCACTTTGCAGACTTTTACACGTCCCGCATATTCGGTAGATAGTTCGTCTAGCAGTGGCGCAATCATTTTGCAGGGTCCACACCAGGCCGCCCAAAAATCTACCAGAGTAGGAACATCTGACTGCAGTACATCGCTTTCGAAGCTAGAATCTGTCGTGTGAACGATAGTGTCGCTCATAGAGGGTCTCCACAAATAATTAAGGTTATTGCCAGAAGCAGGAATCGGCGCTCATGTTACCATTCACTGCACATGAGTCTCAATGCAAAAAAGACTAACAATGGCGATCTTTGGGTAACATCAGTTTCAGCCTAAAGATATGGCTGAATAATCCATTAAAATGATCGCGTGTCTGCGACCAGGATAGTTGAATTGGCGTTCTGAGAGCGCAGAATATTGCTAAAGGAGCGTCAGCGATGGCAAAAAAAATAATACTGATCACGGCAATCGGCGGGCTATTGTGGGCCTATTTTGCCTTCGACGGTCAGCGTTATCTCTCGCTAGATTTTTTCCGTGATCTTTACGCGCAGCAACCCCTTCTCACCGCGGGGGTCTATTTTGCAATCTACGTGATTGCGACTGCTATCTCTATTCCCGGTGCGGCACTGCTGACGATTATTGGTGGCATGCTGTTCGGTTTATGGACTGGCATCTTGTTGGTGTCCTTTGCCAGTTCTATCGGAGCTACTTTGGCTTTTTTGGTGTCACGCTTCCTGCTGCGTGATTGGGTGCAGGCAACGTTTTCTTCACATTTGAGCACCATCAACCAGGGTATCGAAAAGCAGGGTGGTTATTATCTGTTTGGTCTGCGACTGATACCACTGTTCCCGTTTTGGATGATCAATCTGGTGATGGGGCTAACGCCACTTAAAACATCGACCTTTTATCTGGTTAGTCAGCTGGGAATGCTGGCGGGCACTTTTGTTTATGTTAATGCTGGAGCCTCGATCGGCAGTATTGACGAGTTTTCTGCTGCCGGGATTATGACTCCCGGGGTTATTTCGTCGTTTTTGCTGTTAGCGCTGTTTCCCTTGTTGGTGCGCGCTGTGGTCAATGTGGTGGATCGGCGCAAGCGCTACCGCGGCTATAAAAAACCGCGCAAATTTGACACCAATCTTATCGTTATTGGCGCCGGCAGTGGCGGATTAGTCAGTGCCTATATAGGTGCGACGCTCAAGGCGCGAGTCACGCTAATTGAGCGGGACAAGATGGGTGGAGACTGTCTTAATACCGGTTGCGTGCCGAGTAAGGCATTGATCCGTGCGGCAAAATCCATGGCCGATATGCAAAAGGCTGCTGCGCTAGGCATTAATGTCGGCGCTCCGAAAGTGGATTTCACTCGAGTGATGGGGCGTGTTCAGAATGTGATCAACACCATTGAGCCGCATGATTCGGTTGAGCGCTACACCAATTTGGGGGTCGACTGCGTGTACGGCAATGCCAAGCTGATTTCACCCTGGGTAGTTGATGTTGACGGGCAGCAAATCAGCGCCGAGAAGATTATTATTGCCAGCGGTGCACGGCCAACCATGCCGTCCATACCGGGGCTTGATCAGGTTGATCCGCTGACCTCTGAAACACTCTGGAAGCTAGAGGATTTGCCTAAGCGGTTTCTTATTGTTGGCGGTGGCGCCATTGGCTGTGAGTTGGCGCAGGCATTCCAGCGTCTCGGGTCGCAGGTCACATTGGTCGAGATGCAGGCGCAGTTACTGCCGCGAGATGACCAGCAGGTTGCATCATTTATGCAGCAATGCCTTGAGTCTGAGGGTGTGCGGGTACTGACTAACTACAGCGCTGAAAAGTTTGAATCTCACGCAGATCACTGTCTCGCCGAGCTAACACCCAGCTCTGAATCTAGCTCTGAATCTAGCTCTGAATCAAGTTCTGAGCTGGTGCAGATGGAATTTGATCGCGTGCTGATTGCCATAGGCCGGACAGCCAATACCGAAAATCTCGGTCTTGAGGCGTTGGGGATTCCCCTGAATGCCAATGGCACCATTACCACAGATGATTACCTGCGCACCTGCTACCCCAATATTCTGGCCTGTGGCGATGTGGTTGGGCCCTACCAGTTGACCCATGCTGCTAGTCATCAGGCATGGTTTGCAGCTGTTAACGGCTTGCTTGGCCGCTTTAAAAAATTCCGCGTCGATTACCGAATTATGCCGCAGGTGGTATTTACCGATCCGCAGATTGGACGGGTGGGGCTTAATCAGAGAGAGGCAGAGCAGCAGGGTATTGTTGTTGAGATAACTCAGTATGATCTGTCTGATCTCGATCGCGCTATAGCCGACAATGACGCCCAGGGTTTTATTCAGGTACTGACGGTTCCCGGCAAAGATCGCATTCTTGGTGCGACCATTGTTGGGCCGCAGGCCGGCGAGTTGATCAATGAATTTGTGCTGGCGATGAAACACAACCTCGGGCTGAATAAACTACTGGGAACAATTCGTAGCTATCCAACACTGAGCGAGGGCAATCGGTTTGTGGCCGGGGAGTGGAAGCGCAAGCATGTGCCACACAGATTGTTGGCGATCCTACAGCGTTACTTAGGGCGCAATCTCAAGCGTTAAGACTCTTAGCTATGCTCTTCTGTACTGGCGAAGTCGGGCATGGTTTCTTGAGCGGCCACAGACTGTGGGTCTATGTGAATAATAATCTCGGAACCTGGGAAAGCGGTCAATATTAGCGCTTCTACTTCATCGGATATTTTGTGCGCTGCCAACAAACTAAGATCATCATCTAGCTCTAGATGAAGTTGAATAAAGGTCATGGTGCCGGAGTGACGCGAGCGCAGATCGTGCAGTCCGCGGGTGCTGGGATGAGCCAATACCAGCGCTTTGATCTTATCGCGATCAGCGTCGGGCAGTTCGCGGTCCATAAGATGATCGTAAGAGGTAATAATAATTTCACGTGCGCTGTAGAGAATATAAATCCCTATGACTCCAGCAAATAGGCCGTCGAAGCCAGGCCAGCCGCCAATACTCACTAATAGCAGGGCGACAATCACGCTGCCATTGACCATCAGGTCAGTGCGATAGTGCAGGGCATCGGCTCGAATCGCGGTGGAATTGGTTTTGCGAATCACATGCTGCTGAAAACTTAGCAGTAGTAGCGTCGCGACAATCGAAATCACCATCACAACAATGCCCAGCTGAATAGACTCAACCTTTACCGGATTGATCACGCGCTGTGCGGCCTCTAAGAGTAAAAATCCGGCAGAACCAGCGATAAACAGCGATTGACTTAAACCTGCCAGAGCTTCTGCTTTACCGTGACCAAAGCGATGTTCTTTATCCGCTGGCGTCAGAGCATGTCGCACAGCGATCAAATTGATGATCGAGGCCAGTGCATCAAGCATGGAGTCGATTAACGTAGCCAGCAGGCTGACTGAGCCCGATGCGCTCCAGGCAAACAGTTTTGCGGCAATCAAAACCAGTGCCACGGATGTCGAGGCATAGGTTGCCAAACGCAGTAAACGTGCGCTTTCATGGGGCGGCAGCTGATTGCTTGCTGAGACTGAGTCGCTCATGGCTGTATTTATAACTCTCGTGTTTCGTGGCTGTGCAGTTTAGCAAATTAAACGTCAACAGACTCTAGGAAAACCCCTGCAGCAAACTGTTTAAAAATTGATAGCCGAGCGGCGTTGCCTGATAGCGGCGATCACCGACTTCCAACAGCCCTTGAGACTGCAGCTTCGCCACCTGCTTGGCAATGCTTGAGGCGGGCAGGCCGGTGCGTGGAGTGAAATAGTCAGCGCTGAGGCCATCGCGAAGGCGCAGTCCATTCATCATAAATTCCACAGCAAGCTCATTGACGACGATAGGGTTTTGCTGCGCCAGTGTTAACGGGTCTCGCGCCAGATAATTGTCCGGCTGACGGGTTTTGCTGATGCGCAGAATACAGTTTTCAGCCGGCATGGTGATTTTGCCGTGAGCGCCAGCCCCTACGCCGAGATAGTCGCCAAACTGCCAATAATTCATATTGTGCTGTGAGCGCTGTCCCTGCTGGGCAAAGGCAGAGACTTCATACTGCCTGTAACTGTGCTCGTCGAGCAGCGCCATGCCGGCCTGCTGGATATCGACCAAAGCGTCTTCCTCAGGCAGTTGTGGGGGGCGCGAGTAGAACTCTGTATTGGGTTCAATGGTCAACTGGTACCAGGAAATATGCGTTGCACTGCTATCGATGGCCTGCTGCAGATCGCTGCGCGCCTGGTCAACTGTCTGACCCGAGAGGCCGTGCATCAGGTCGAGATTAAAATTATCAAATCCTGCTCGCCGTGCAGTTTCAATTGCAGACAATGCCTGGGCGCCATCATGTATGCGACCCAATTGCAGCAGGTGCTGATGATTAAAACTTTGGATGCCAATCGAAAGACGATTGACACCGGCGCTGCGAAAGCCGCTAAATTTTTCCTGCTCTGCAGTGCCGGGATTGGCCTCAAGGGTTATTTCGATATCACGCTCAAAGCCGATAAGGCGTTCTGCGGCGTTGAGTATTTGGCCTATGCCTGCAGCTGAAAAAAGGCTGGGGGTGCCACCGCCAAAAAAGATCGAGGTGAGTTTTCTACCCTGTGCCCATTTTTGATCTTGCTGAAGATCAGCAATCAGTGCCTTGATATAAGCCTGTTCTGGAATCTTATTGCTGGCAGCATGAGAGTTAAAGTCACAGTAGGGGCATTTGCGCACACACCAGGGTATGTGCACATACAGCGAAAGGGGAGGTAGTTCGAGTGCGGTATCTATTGGGAAATTCGCTTTTTGTATAGTGACTCAAGGAAGTCGAGTTTATCGCTCATCACACCCTGCTCAGTGGTCACCAGAGTTGGCTCTTGGGCGCTGACAAGTTGCGCAATCACTATGAGCGTGACAGCACAGAGGTGTTTAAGGTAGATGTTGGTGTGGAATTTTTGCATCAATCTTTCTTTAATCTGTCTTTGCTAGGGCGCGCGTCTGGTGCTTGCTAGCTTCGCAAGTAAATCTTGGATGGCTTTGCCGCGGTGACTAATACGATTTTTTTCTTGTTTATCTATTTCGGCAGCGTGGCACTTTAAATCCTGCACATAAAACAGCGGATCGTAACCAAAACCTCCGTCGCCTTGCGCCTCTAAGGCGATATGACCCTCCCAGCTGCCCTGGCAGATAATCGGTGTCGGATCGTTGGCATGACGCATATAGACGATAACACATTGATAGCGGGCGCTACGCTGTTGCAGTGGCGCATCACCGAGCAGTTCGAGCAACTTTTGATTGTTGCTGGCATCGCTGGCACCTTCACCTGCGAAGCGCGCCGAATAGATACCCGGCGCTCCATTGAGCAGATCGACTTCCAGGCCCGAGTCATCGGCGATTGCCGGCATGCCTGACATAAGTGCCGCATTGCGGGCCTTGAGAATGGCATTTTCGACAAAACAGAGTCCCGTTTCTTCGATATCCTCGATATTCAGTTCTTGCTGCGGGACCACCTGCATATCGAGCGCGCTCAGCATGTCGTGTAATTCTTTTATCTTTCCGGCATTGCTGCTGGCCAGTACAATTTTCAAGCCGGGCTCCTTAATTTAGCCGTGGTACACCAATTTAGTCGTGATACATTTTCTTTTGAAATTTAAGCTCATAGGCGGGCTTCTCCGCGTCGGGACGCACGGAGATCTTAAAGGTCAAAAAGTCTTCATTTTCAAAGTCGAATGGGGCTAGATAATAGACCGCATTCTGTTCGCGCACCTCAACAAATGTCAGTGGTTGACTCATCTGAAAAATATTGAAGACATTGCCTGAAATCACTGAGGCAATGCCTGTTCCTGATTCAAGAACGACGGCAATATTGACCAGCCCTTTATCTTTGCCGCGAATAATTTGGTTGGCGACGGCGATATCGGGATCGATAAAGGTGCTATTAAACGCGCTGTAGAAAATCTTATAGGGGCCGTATTGCTTGTAGACTTTATCGTCGGCGAGAGTGGCCGCTGGCAGTGCCAGCGACAGAACAGTTAGCAGCATAAGTAAATATTTCATCGGCTTAATCCTCCATGGTGGGCCAAGAGACCCCAGATCTATTATTTGCTGAGATGATAGACAACCGTTTCAGCAAACAGGTTGGGCCATAGGTTTTTGAGTTGTCGATCGAGAAAATGTTCACCGACAAACTGTTTGCGTAAAACGTTGATATTGCGTTGACGGCACAAGACTTCAAAATCTCGGTAGGTAAAAAAGTGAATATTGGGGGTGTCATACCACTGATAGGTCAGCTCTTTGGTTACCGGCATGCGCCCGCGCAGCGTCAGATAAGCACGTGCTTTCCAGTGGCCAAAATTGGGAAAAGTGATAATACACTCGCTGCCAATGCGCAGCATTTCATCGAGCACCAGATGCGGGTAACGCATCGCCTGTAGCGCCTGAGTCATAATGACGGTGTCGAAACTGTTGTCGTCAAAATTCGCGAGACCTTTGTTCAGGTCCTGTTCGACAACATTAACGCCTTTTAACACACACTGATTGATTGCTTCAGCGTCAATCTCAAGTCCGTAACCGCGGATATTTAGATCTTGCTGCAATTCTGCCAGTAAGGTTCCATCGCCGCAGCCGAGATCGAGAACGCGTGCGTTAGCTTGCACCCAGGAATGGATCGAGCTGTTTACAAGGCTTAGGCTGTTGGTTTGGCTCAAGTTGGTGGTTGGACTCACACTATTAATCATGCTCATATTGTGACGTCCTCCAGCTTATCTGCAATCTTGCTTAGATAGTTGCCTAGCACTTGCTCATAGCGACGGTTGGGAAGCAGAAATGCATCGTGGCCCTGGTCGGACTCAATTTCAGCGTAGGAGACATTTTTTCCTGCGGCTATTAATGCATCGGTAATCTCTCGCGAGCGTTGCGGCGAAAAGCGCCAGTCACTGCTGAATGA
>Ga0075467_10003416_pt1 | contig 12215 bp, 12 predicted proteins | sample DEB08_DNA_9_FD_75067 | JGI IMG/M metagenome (GOLD analysis project Ga0075467, IMG submission 75067) | Aqueous microbial communities from the Delaware River and Bay under freshwater to marine salinity gradient to study organic matter... | ecosystem: Environmental > Aquatic > Marine > Coastal ...
ACCTCCGTATTTGATGAACATCTACCAGGCCCCGCCACCCAAACCATACCGGAACTCGTAGACCGTATGTTCAAGGAAGCCCGACAGAGATAAATAGCCATGGCCGTATTAGAGGCCATCTCACGGTTTATACTTCACTATTTGATCTCCAGCATTCACTATCCGTTTTCTATGCCTTACCGGATTTGCAAAATGATCGAGGTCGAAAACGGCCACCTGCTCTCTAAGCATCCAGACAAGTGCAGGTTTCCACACGGACACACCCGCAAAGTGGAGCTTGTGTTCGAGGCTGACACCCTCGACGATCGTGAAATGGTCTTCGATTTTAAGCTTATCTCCCGCATGATCGGGGACTTTCTGGAAACCTATGACCACGCTCTCTGCATGAATACGGACGACCCGAAGTTCGGTTTTTTCAAAGAAGCCTATGGCGACCGTATCATCGGGTTTGAGGGCGAAGATCCCACCACCGAGGTTATGGCACGAACTATCTATGAGCACACCAAAGCGTCATTATCCAGTTTCTTCGATGCCCCTGATACCGAATATCCCGTCAGATCTGAAGTCAGGATCGCCAAAATACGCGTCTGGGAAACCACCTCTTCGTGGGCTGAATATTGCGAATAGCCAATTAGCTTCTACCACTTCGCAAATCAAACCAAGCGAATGATTAGGAAGAGGGTTTCAAACTTGAAGCTACCCGGTATACCAGCAATGGCGGGCATTTTATGGAAACGACCGTGTTGTTCCTCAGTTGTGGTGCCCGCACCACGCCCTCGTCATGCCTTGTCTTTTCAAGAAACGGCTCCGTCATTCGTCTCGTTTGTTTCACCAAGTGGTATTATTGACCATTCTTCGCTTTATAAGCCCGCCTGTTTCCACTCTTCCCATCCACCTTTGTAGACGGAAAGCGAATGACCCAGAAGCACCAGTTTTTTGGCGACAGCATAGGCATCCGGGCACTTAACATTCTGGCAGTAGAGAACGATGATCTTTTTTTCAGCTAATGCCTGCTGAATGTTTATTTTACGATCATCAATCAGCTTGTCATAGCTTTTCAAAGGCAGGTTGATCGCCCCGTCAATATGACCAAGGTAATAGAACATCTGCGGCCTGCAATCCACGAGCAATACGCGGTTCGTTTGCATCACGGTAAAGACCTGCCCGATATCAACACCGGTGATCTGCCCCACCGGGATCTTTGTTGCCCCCCTCATTCTTCTGACTGGCTGCTCCCATGAGGTGGATTTGGAGGCTTCATTGTTAAGCCTTTCGTTAACTTGGCTCGGTGACAAGGTCGCCGCACCAGCGCCCCCTTGCGTGTCATTGACATTCGCGCAGGAGCCTGTGAATGCGATGATGCCCACTAGTACCAGCCCTCCTGTAACCAAACGTTTCATCGCTTCGCCGCTCATGAGCACCATACTTCCATAATCAACCTGCACTCAAAAGCGCAAAGAGGCTTTTGCCAAATTTCACCAAGTTGGCTAGCAACTTTATCCGATAAACTTGGCCGACAAACAGGCAAAACCAATATGCTCTCCTATGCGCCGCTATGAGCTGACACGCATAGGCATGATGACATAGAGGAATGAGCCGTCAATGCGGACAACACCGGGACTCATGCCGTCAATAAGATCCAAGTATACTGATTCCTCACTAAGATTTTTCAATGGGGCCATGAGAAACTCAGGGTTAAAGGCGATCGCAAACTCGTCACCATCATAATCAGCTACCACAGGCTCCTTGGCTTCACCAATATCCTTGGAATTAGCCTGCACATCAATGTTTCCCTTACTGAAGCTGAGTTTTACAGAATTTGAGCTCTCAGATGTCAGCAGAGATACACGGCGCACCGTATTCAAGAACTCCTCGCGATTGATGGTAACACGCTGCTTGCGCTCGCCTGGAATCACCTGCTTGTAATTAGGATAATTACCCTCGATGAGCTTACTTACAATGATGCTGTCACCTATTTCAAAACTAATCTGGTTACCACTGAGGCGGACGATCGCATCGCCTTCGCTCCCAAGCATACGTTGAAGCTCACCAACTGCCTTTGAGGGCACGATAATATCGGCCTCGTGACTAGCCGGAAATTCGAGATCGTTCTCCACCATGGCAAGCCGGCGACCATCAGTCGCAACAAAAATCATTTTCCCCTCACGAAAAGATATGTAGATCCCGTTCAATACATAACGTGTTTCGTCTGTTGAGATCGCATAAGACGTTTTCTTGATCGCATCATGCAAGACACTCTGGGCAATTTTGAACTCGGTAGCATCCTCAAACTTGGGCAACGGAGGAAACTCGTCTTCCCCAAGTCCAATAATTTTGAAGAAACTGGGGCCACATTTAATACTGGCATGATTTTTGCCATCCACTGATACTTCAACCTCGCTAGCTGGCAGCTCACGGATGATGCTGACCAGACGTTTAACAGGTAGTGTTGTTGACCCCTCTTTTTCTACCGCGGCATCAACACTTCCACTGACCCCAACATCAAGATCCGTTGTTGTAAGCTTAAGCTTCCCATCAGTAGCTTCAATGAGAACGTTGGAGAGAATGGGCAGTGTGGCTCTGTTGCTTACTACGTGTTGAACCTGCTGAAGAGCATTGAGAAACGCTTCTTTGCTAATAGAAAATTTCATTTTAGGAATGATGGGTGACTGGCTATTGATTGATTGACTGTTGAGTTAAGCAGACAAGAAATCAATGTTCCGTCATGCATGGTGTGACACTGAAGTATTTTGCCTCCAAAGCAAGCCCCCATTAACAAATCCTGATCATTTTTCGATGACCAGCACTATATCCTGTGTTGAAAAGGCAGTAGAGCACTACATATGGAGGACGGAGTAATACAGCGCCCGACTATCCTTCATCGAAACGATCCCCCTATCACCAAAAATCGTCTACTGACTATCGCTTCATTTACGTTTGAGGACGGTCATCAGAATATCCACCGCATCGCGAACCTGAGACTCAGATTCAATCCTCTGCTTAACCTTATGGCATGCGTAAATAACAGTTCCATGGTCCCTACCTCCAAATGCATCACCGATTTCCACTAAAGAACAAGGTGTCATTTTCCTACTGAGATACATGGCTATCTGACGTGGAAATGCAATATTGGAAGGGCGCCTCCTACTGGTCATATCAGATATACGAAGGTCAAAATAATCGGTAACGGCCTTCTGGATTGAATCAATGTTGACCCGTTTCTGCCCCTCTTCACGCAAAATATCTTTTAATAAAAATTCGCAACGTTCAATAGTGACTTGCTCCGTTCCGAGTGAGGCGTAAGTAGCAATCCTGACAAGCCCGCCTTCAAGTCGACGCACATTACTCTGGATACGTTCAGCCAACATGTTGAGTATCTCATCATCCAACCTGACGTCCCAGTCCTCCATCTTGGAGCGCAAAATAGCAAGGCGCGTTTCCATTCCCGGAGGCTGTAGCTCGACGGTCAAGCCACACTCAAAACGGGAGATAAGACGAGGTTCAATATTCTTGATTTCCGAAGCTGGTCGGTCCGAGGTCAGTACCACCTGGCTCTGCAGGTCAAGCAACTCATTAAAGGTATGGAAAAACTCCTCTTGAGAGCGCTCCTTACCACCCAAGAACTGGATATCATCAATCAACAGAATATCTGCCCGACGATACTTTCGCCGAAAGCGCTCCAGTGACCCCTTGCGAACCGTATCAATGAACTCATTGATGAATTTTTCACAGGTCAGATACACAACGCGGGCCGACGGATTGCCCTGCATAAGCTGCTGACCAATCGCCTGCATCAGGTGGGTCTTGCCCAAGCCTGAACCGCCATGAATAAAGAGTGGGTTATAAATAGCGTTTTCCGCGGAAGCCACCGCCATACAAGCTGCGTGGGCAAATTCATTGTTCTGCCCCACCACAAAACGATCAAAACTAAACTGCGGGTTCAACCCTGCAGTTTTTAATTTCTGCCGAATCTGTCCTTGCGTGTTCCCAGACCGGCTCCTGTCGCTCGACCCAAAACCATCACTAAACGAGCTCTGTGCCACATTCGTTTCGATTACAAAGCCATCCTCCAGCTCCAGATCTTCTCCCTCAGCTGTTCCCCCCTCTGGTCTAGTTGCCGATTCAGATGGTGCATTTTGCAGAGCTTCACAAACCACCACCCTGATTTTGCGCGGTAATGACGAAACCCCTTCAAGAGCCGATTGCACCTCTGGAAGATAATTGGTCTCAATCCACACCTGATGCATGTCGCTAGCAACTGCCAAAACCGCCTCGGTCTCATTTATTTCCCTGAGATAAGCTGACTTAAACCATCGGCCGTAAGCATCACAACTGACAAGTTTTTTCAGAGCATCAGAAACCTGTTCCCACAGCCTGTCCTTGCCCCCAGCATTACTAACCTCATCCTCACCGTTGCGGATATTGTCATTCTTTCTGAGACCCTGAAAAGGCGCTTTAGTTTCTTTCATTAAAATTGGAAAAAATAGAGAGTTTAAAACTTTGAAATTCACGGCCGGAGCCTCACACAGCCTAGGTGGCCGCGACTCATTAAACTCGCAGCTTAGATTGTGATCAAAACTTTTTAACAAAGCCGTCACAAATGAAAATAAATCCCTCTATTCCACAATGGTTCCACGTTATAATTTTTAAAATACTTGACCTGAAAATTAATACACGGAAGTGAAATATTACGCCCAATCACCAATCCCCAATCTAACAAAATTGAAATGCGCTGCGAATCGTGCACTTCGAACAAATAAATCCAGCTCACAAAAACACTCAGCAATCTACTGCTTCAGCGACTTAAGCCAGCCAGCAAACAACCCGCAGACCACAGTAATACTGGCATTCAGCGGGAAAAACCATTCCGAGGCCAACTTAGGCCGCGAACTAGTCACCCACTCCTTAGGTTGCCAGCCAGTCAGCCAACCCGCCAGGTCCTTGAAGCCATTCGCGTCCAGAAACAAGGGAAGCTCCGGTCTCAACCAAGACACCACCGCCTCCAGAAGCAAGGGAAGCTCCGGCCTGAACCAGGACACCAACGCAACCGACAGCACGGTCCCGAAGACCAACCCCCTTGTATCTGACCTCAGTGGTATAAGAGCCGCAAGTAGAACACCTAACAGAGGGCCATAGGTATAGGCGACCATACCAAAGGCCAGACCGATTAAATCACTATCCGGATTCCTCTCATAAACCACCCATAAGCCGAGCCCTGCGGCGGTCAAAATCACACCCCAAATGCACACTGCAATTCTCGACAAACGAACCATCTCCTCACCCCTCCCCTCAGCTTCCAGCTTTTCCCTGCCATAAATCACAGAGAGACTCGTCTGACTAAGGGCGGCAAGGATGGAATCCAGGCTGGATATCGCGGCCGCAAATGCCCCGGCCAGGATCAAGCCACTGAGGCCCTGGTGCACTTCCATGGTAATCCATGTAGGGAAGACATTGTTGCCTTTTTGAAAGCTATCCGCAATGACAGCTGTCGGCTCATTGACCCGATACCAGGCAAAGAGGCCGGCCCCCACTGCCAACATCAACACGGTGACAAAAATCGATACACTACTCCAGCACATCGCCTTCCTCGCGTCTTTAATATTGCCACAGCAGAACATCCTCTGGGTATTGAGCTGGTCCACGCCAAATGCCGTGAAATTCTGAAACGGCATCGCTATCAACGCCACCCACATGGTGTAGCGCAGGCCCGGCTCCTGAAATGGTGCTGTAAAATCAAGCCACCTGAGCTTGTCCTTCGGATTACCATCCACTGTGACCTGGTTGAGTTCTACAATCTCACTCCAGCCCAACTGACCAACCAAAAGACTAAAGGCCAGCACCCCGCCAAAGATAAACAGACAAAACTGAATCACATCCGTCCAGATCACCGTCTGCATCCCCCCCATGAATGTCCAGAGCACCGCCACCGCACCGATGATCACAATACACAAGCGCGCATCCATCCCCGTCACCACCTGTAGGATAATCGCCGTCACCAGAACACGCACACTTTGGCCTAAAATGGAACCAAGTGCAAACAAACCGGTAACAAGCCGCCGGGCCCCCTCACCGAGCCGGTCACCCATAAAATCATACGGGCTATAGATTTCCTTCTCATAATAAAGCGGCACCAGCCAATAAGCCACCCCGAGACGCGCAACAATGGAGCCCAAGCCCCACTGGAGGTAGGTCCAGTCGCCAGCCATGGCATACACCATCCCGGGTACTCCGATAAATGTAAGTGCACTGATCTCGGTAGCAATCATCGAGCCACTCACCGACCACCACGGCAAGGTCTTTCCACCCAGAAAGAAATCCTTGATGTTGGATTGTTTGCCCGAGAGCCGGTGCCCGAGCACCGTGGTGAAAATCATATACCCCGCAACCACGGCCCAGTCCCAATAGCTAAAATACTCGTGCACCTGCTTCATGGATGCAAAAGCTAGCAGGACATATCCCCTCATCAAACTGCAAAGCCTCTCCAAATAGAAAAAACTTTTGCCAATTTGCAAAAGATCCTTGTCGTTTTCCCCGTCGCATTCATAACTCTATTCCAGATTTATACACGTGGCATCATCTGGAAAACTTCTCACTCTCGGCATTATCCCAGCTCGCTGGGGTTCCACTCGCTTCCCCGGTAAACCCCTCCATTCCATCGCCGGCAAACCCCTTGTTCAGCACGTCTGGGAACGTTGCCAGCAGTGCACCATGCTCGATGGCGTTGTCATCGCTACCGATGACCGACGCATCCTCGATACCGCCTCCGGATTCGGAGCCAAGGCCGTGATGACATCCGGCAATCACCCCACAGGTACCGACCGCATTGCCGAAGCCGCTGCCGCATTTCCCGAAGCCGCCTATATCATCAACATTCAGGGAGACGAACCACTCATCGACCCCACCCTCATCGATCAACTTGCAGCAGCTCTGCACGCTGACTCAGGGGTCTCCATGGCAACTGCTGCCAACCCCATCACCGATGACACCGTGATGAATGACCCCAACGTCGTCAAATGTGTGCTCACACTCAATGGCGATGCGCTCTACTTCTCTCGCAGCCCACTACCTTACCGCCGCGCGGAAAGCCCGGCACTTAGTCTCTACCGCCATAAGGGCATCTATGCATACCGCCGCGATTTCCTGGAAAAATTTGTCGCCTGGCCCCCATCCCCCCTCGAACTCGCAGAGTCCCTCGAACAACTCCGGGCCCTTGAAAACAATGCCCGTATCAAGGTCCTCATCACCGATGACGAATCCCCAGGCGTCGACACAATCGAGCAAGCCCGCCAAATCGAAGATTTGCTGAAATAATTCACCACTCAACATTCACTACTCAACATTCAAATGCCCCAGCCCACCAAATACATCTTCGTCACCGGCGGCGTCGTCTCCTCACTCGGCAAAGGCCTCGCCGCCGCCTCTCTGGGCACCCTGCTCGAACTCCGAGGCCTGTCTGTCATCCTGCAAAAATTCGACCCCTACCTCAATGTCGACCCCGGCACCATGTCACCTTTCCAGCACGGCGAAGTCTACGTGCTCGACGATGGCGCGGAAACTGATCTCGACCTCGGCCACTACGAACGCTTCACCAACTGCAAGTTGACCCGCTTCAACAACCTCACCTCCGGCCAGGTCTTCGAAAACGTCATCCGTAAAGAACGCAAAGGTGAATACCTTGGCAAAACTGTCCAATTCATCCCTCATTGCACCGATGAGATCAAGGCTCGCATCAATGACGTCGCCCTACGCTCGGATGCCGATGTCATCATCACTGAAATCGGCGGCACCGTCGGTGATATCGAGGGCCACCTCTTCCTTGAGGCACTGCGCCAGTTCTCCCTCGACGTCGGCCGCGACAATGTCTGTTTTATCCACGTCACCCTGCTGCCACGCATCCGCGCCGCTGGCGAAATCAAGACCAAACCCACCCAGCAATCTGTTGCCAAATTACGTGAAATCGGTATCCAGCCGGACATCATCGTTTGCCGCACCGAGCACGATCTGGATGAGGACAACCGGAAAAAAATCGCGATGTTCTGCAATGTTGAAAAGCAAAATGTGGTCGCCTTCCGGGACGTTGCTCACACCATCTACGAGTGCCCCCTCGACCTGCGCCGGGATAAACTCGACCGCCTCGTCACCGACCGCTTGGGCATTGAATCCAAGACCCCGGATCTGCACGAGTGGCAGGACTTTGTCGATCACATCATCAATCCTACTAACGAGGTCACTATCGCAGTGGTCGGTAAGTATATCGAGCTGCAAGACGCCTACAAATCCATCTACGAATCCCTCACCCATGCCGGGGATGCTCACGATACCCGCGTCAACATCACCCGCATTGAAGCCGAAGCCATAGAAACAGACGGAGCCCCTGCCCATCTCGCTGACTGTGACGGCATCCTCATTCCCGGCGGCTTTGGCGACCGCGGCACCGAGGGTAAAATTCTCACTGCCAAATTCGCGCGCGAAAACAAGATTCCCTACTTTGGCATCTGTCTGGGTATGCAGATCGCCACCATTGAATTCGCCCGCAACGTCTGCGCCCTGGAAAATGCCAACTCCACCGAGTTTGACAAAGGCACGCCCCATCCCGTCATCTCCCTTCAGGAGGAACAACAGGGCATTGAGGACATGGGCGCGACCATGCGACTAGGTGCCAGTGACTCTCAAGTTCTCCCCGGTACGATTGCTCACACGCTCTACGGTCAAGACTCGATCAGTGAGCGCCACCGCCACCGCTACGAATTCAACCCTGCGTATCGAGAGCAAATCGAAGCTGCCGGCCTCAAAATCAGTGCCGTCTCCGAACCTGCCGGCCTTGTGGAAATTGTTGAGATCCCCGATCACCCCTTCTTTATCGGCGCGCAATTCCACCCAGAGTTCCAATCCAAGCCCAATCATCCCCACCCCATTTTCTCCGGCTTTGTCGCAGCAGCACTTGCACAACACTCTCAAAGCAGCTAACGAAAATCTCTCATTCACAACCATCCCAACGACACACCACACCATGTCATTCATTGAGTCCCGTATCCAGGATCTTGGACATACTCTCCCCGACGCCCCGGCTCCCGCAGGCTCCTATGTCAACTGCGTCCGTTCCGGCAACCTCCTCTTTCTCGCCGGTGGCATTCCTCCGCTCGATGATGACACCTACCTCGGCAAAGTTCCCACTGACACTTCGCTTGAAAACGCCCAAGAGGCAGCGCGCCTCATCACCCTGAACCGAATCGCCGTCGTTAAAGCAGAAATTGGTAACCTCGATCAGGTGAAACGCATCGTCAATGTTGGCGGATTCGTCAATTCTGAGCCTGATTTCCATCAACACCCTGCCGTCATCAACGGCTGCTCAGACCTACTGGTCGAAATCTTCGGTGAAAAAGGGGTTCATTCACGCACTGCGATGGGGGCCGCCGCCCTGCCACTGAACGTTTCGGTGGAAATCAATATGATTGTCGAAGTGGAATAAAAGCCTGCAATCACCACCATTAGAAAATTTGAGATCTCCGCTTGCATCATCGGCTAACGATTGTAAAATAAATTTCTCTCTTGGATTGAACAATCAATCATACCAACCATGAAAACCAGTATACTAACAACCACAACAATAGGCATGGCGGCCTTCGGACTTGCCGTGCTTCCCATACTTGCCAACGATGCCTCATCGGCTCCGGGCAAGCAAGCGGCGAGTGCCGTCGCAGCCAATACCCATACCGTCTATCTTGTCCAAGTAAGCGGCAAGGGATGAGGCGTCAGTAATCGAGCCAGTTTGGCTCTCAAAACACAAGATGGCGTCAAAAAAATCCTTCTTTCAGGAATTCGAGCCACCGTTATCATGGCTGATGGTAAGGCACTCCAAGAGGATAAGGTCAGCAAGGCTCTTCAAGCCAAGAATCTAGGACTTGCCTCCTTTACTAAGGCTGAGGCTGTCATCCCCGAGGCCGCATACGTCCTTAGGGTTAGCGGCACCGGATGAGCAGACACCAACGAAAAGGCCCGTGTGGCCTTGGAAAAAATCAACAACATTTCTGCTGCCTACGTCAACCGCGGTATCACCATCCACCTCGCCAAAGCCGGTGAATTGGACAAGGGTACCATTGCCAAGGCAATCCAGCCCTTCAAAATGACAATCCAAGAAGTCAAGGCACTTGAAGGCAAGCCTTTCTAGGTCACCTCAACCATTCAATCATTTAATCATTTGCGGCCAGTTCCCCACCGGGAACTGGCCGTTTTTTTGCCACCAAAAGAAAGGGTGCCGATGCCGACGCCCCATCACGCTCAAGGAGCTCAACATCAAAACTCTCGCTGCCAATCCCAGCCAATAATTTCTTCACCGCCAATGCCTCCTGGCTACCGCCCTCGTGACCAGGATAACACATCACGGTCAATACTCCACCGGCAGCCAACAATCTCAGAGCAGCGGTCACCGCAGCCAAGCTGGTGTCGATCCGAGTAATCATCGCCTTATCTCCACCCGGTAAATAGCCGAGGTTAAACATCACGGCACGCACTCCTTCCGGCACATGCTTGCCCATCTTCGCATGACTCTCGAGGTATAGCTGGCACACGGACTCTGCAATATCCGCCTCTGCCAAGCGCTTACCCGTCGATCTGATGGCCTGCTGCTGCACGTCAAAACCAAACACCTGCCCACTATTCCCAACACACCGGGCCAGAAACAAAGTGTCATGCCCGTTACCCAATGTAGCATCCACCACCACATCACCAAGTCGCACCACATCAGCAACCGCCCGATGCGCCTCCTCAATCAGCCCACCATCCACCCTGCTCTGATGCATTATTTTTGAGAGGTGAAATCCGCCAACGTCAGTTCTTCATCCAACTCACACTCGCCACAAAGATGCGCAGCAAAATGATCCGCCACCATAGGTGCCGTCATTGTCCCCTTTGAACCCAAGCCGTTAAAAAAGCCAAGTTGCGGCATCTCCGGATGAAATCCCACGACTGGCACGCTGCTGCGTATGATCGGCCTCACGCCGGCCTCATGTTCAATGACTTCCATCGGCACATCACGACCCTCACCCAAATCAATCCAGGTGCCCAGTTTTGCTAAAACCTCCGCCTTACCCTCCTCGGTTGGCTCAAAATCAAGATTCTTCCAGTCGTAATTTGCTCCGGCTTTCCACAGCCCCCCTTCACGCGGAGCCAGCCAACCGTTGCAGTGATAACGCTTATTATCATCAAGCCCACCAATCCATAAATTGAGGATCTCTCCCTTGGCACTGCGGTGGGCAACACCACTGAACCAACCATCATAACCATCCACCCCCGCCAAGCCATACGCCCCCTGGCACAAAATCAGCTTATCCGCCACCACATCCTGCCATTTCACCTGGCCATGCTCAAAAACAACATCCTGCTCCGCAAATTGAGCTTCCCGCCACGCCCCGGCATCCATCAGCTTGTCCTGAACCACATGCAGAAACGCCAGCGTGTCGAGCCAAGCCCCTTCCAGCATCTCAAGGCCACCGTGCTCATGATGAAAAGGCCCCTCCACTTCATCCAGCTCATGGCCCCAGCTACATTGTTCTCCTGCCTTTCCCCGCCATTTTTCACGCTCTTTTTCCGAGGTGAACACCCGCACTACCGGCATCTTACGATACAATTTCCTGCCACTCTCCTGCTCCAACGCATGGTAAAATGTCTCCGCCTTCTGCAAACACTCCTGCTGGCGCCATCCCGGGTTCATGCCTTTACCCGTCAATGGTGTCACCAGACCCGCGGCTACCCTGGTTGAGCCTCCCCCATCCTGACGATCCACCACCAGGATCGATTTCCCCCGCTTCAACAACTCCACGGCAAGCGTACTTCCCGCCAAACCCTGACCAATAATGAGAAAATCAACCTGCATCGCTCTCACTTAGCTTTGTAAATCCGCTTGCAGTGATTTGTTAGGATCGACCCAGTCTGCATCATAGCCTTTGGCGTAATTAAACAGATCACGGTGCATATACTCGTAATAGCCCTCCTTCTGTTCATCACTGAGCCTGTGCCAAATAGCCACATTGAAAGCACGCGTCACCTTTTGCATCATTTTCAAGGTCAAGCGGCGCCCCTTCCTTGCCTTCTGCACTTGCTTGTGCGTCAGTTGTTCAGTGGACACCTCCACCATGTCATGGTTGCTCATACCCCAGTCATCCATCATCTGATTTAAAGGCTGCAGGCCAAGATCCTTTTCATTATCGTCGTGCATA
>Ga0075467_10003419_pt1 | contig 12208 bp, 15 predicted proteins | sample DEB08_DNA_9_FD_75067 | JGI IMG/M metagenome (GOLD analysis project Ga0075467, IMG submission 75067) | Aqueous microbial communities from the Delaware River and Bay under freshwater to marine salinity gradient to study organic matter... | ecosystem: Environmental > Aquatic > Marine > Coastal ...
CCCCAAAACCCCAAAACCCCAAAACCCCAAAACCCCAAAACCCCAAAACCCCAAAACCCCAAAACCCCGTGGTAGGGGTGGGTTTTCAGAGTGAAAATTGGCGGGAAAAGATTAAAATAATAAAGTTTACTTTTACGATCAGTCAAGAAAACATGTCACAGACACAAAAAGACACCGAAACCACCAAAAAGAACCCCGAGGAGCCCGTAGCTGAGCTCAAGAATGTCGAGAAACGCGTTTCGGATGAGAAAACAGAAGCTGATGACGCTGTGCTTGAGTCCGCTACAAAAAGACAAAAGATCTCGCAGGAAGAGAGCAAGGATGTGAAAGTGCCAGAAGGAAAAGACGACGGTGCCGACTCGGAAGACTTTAACGGAGAGGCCGGTGAAGCGGACGATGACTCTTTCGACGACGACTTCGATGCCGAGGAAAGCGAGCCCCACGGCGAAGACGACGACTTCGACCTCGAGAAGTACTTGAAGTGGAGAAAGGAGCATCCAGGAGAAGAAGAGCCTAAGAAAGGGGATTTGGCTAAAGGCGACGTGGAGGACGAAGAGGATGAAGAAGATGACTACGATGATGAGGACGAGGAAGAAGACGAAGAGAAATGAGCGCACATCAAGTTCGTGTAGTGACAACTGTAATTAAATTTTTGCCAGACTTCAGCCGATAATATTGGCCACTTCACTTGTTGATTAAACCGTAACATCTTGCTGTATTTATAGACGTAGACAGTGCCATGCCAAGTCATTCACTCTGCTTGATAAATTAGAATTATATGTCAAAATAGTTTCACATGCTTCTTCTCCTGCTCTTTGTAGAGTCTCCAAGAACGCTTTTAAACCCATTGCTTCTTCATAAAGTTATTGAAAGTGAACCAGTCCAATGACATGTTGTTGGTTTTGAGGAAGGATTGCACAATCAAAAGGTGGTCTTTGAGGATCTCTAGCACATAAGTGTCCTCTTCTCCCACCGCTGTCTCCTTCCTGAACACCCTGCCTACCTCGTAAGCACCCTCCTCACCCAAGGTGTCACCAGCGGCGACATGGCCGATCGTATCAAACTTTTCCTCACCACCGAGGAATCCTTTCAAAGCTATCTTTCCTACGACTACGATATAGGTGCGTTCTTCAGCAGGGTCCCCCTCCTTGTACAAAATCTGGTCTCGTCGCACTCTAAACAGGATCGAGTTGGCTAGGAAACACTTCAAGGTCTCTAAGTTGAAGTTCTTAAACAGAGGATGCGCGCCGAGGATCTTCTCAGCCTTGAGCTCAAACAGCGACTTGTCAAGCTTAAGCAACGGCTGCTCTCCGCGCACCTCGTGGTCAGGACTGTGGCTAGTTTTGGCTGTGACCTCCGCGAGTATTTTCTGAAGCAAGATGGTGTTGTGTTTGTCTGAAAGATCGTTCTGGTGATTGGCTGTGAACAAGGCTTTATCTCTCATGGGTATGGTGTAATCTCGCATAAACATAGGCATGTCCTCGTTGTACTGCTTGTACGACAGCTTCTCGCGGTCGTAGTCGTTCATGCCGTCGTACTTTATCTTCGCAGCTTAGCTCTCCAGACCAATTGAAGACGATTTGAACTCTTGTCTCAAGTACTGGGCTGTTTTAGAAGACTAGTCCCGCAAGTTGACAGACTCATCCAGTAAAGAAGTGTCGAAATCCCTGGACATCTGCTTTAGGGGAGGCGAATTTTGTAAGTTAAACGGATTAAGATCTGTCATTTTCATCTTGTGCGCCCCGTACTGCTCTTTCAGTTGGTCATGAGGCAACCCTTGGGGAGCTAGTGGAACCATACGCGGCTCTGAGTACACGTTAGTAGGCACCATTAGTCCAGCAGGCGGGCCGCCGCGTTAATGTTACTGGAGTGGCTATCCGTTGCAGTAACATGGCTTTTGGTATTGGTGAGAGGCGTGCATGTGATGCTGGGTGTTCGAAGTCTAATTTTGATGATCTATATTGAGTTTGAACTCCACTCCCTTCTATCCAGTCGGTGAAGTGTTATTGAGGATTTAGTGGTGCGAGGGCGTTGGGTAGGTGGTCGCAATACCGGAGGCGCTCGGGGCCTTCAAGCTAGACGTTCTCACACCGTGAAAGTTACTCGCTGTTGACTTTTGACTTTGCTATTTGAGCTGGAAGGAGGGCTCTTCGCGAAGACCTAGCTACGATCTCACTCGACTGGCTTCTTTTTATTACAGGTCGTGGACTTAAGATTCGAGGTCGTTATTCCCATCGCCATTAGGGGTCGGTGATCCTGATCGGACAGGTCTGCCATGCACATCCCTGTAACTGACACTATAGTTATTGATGTGCAAGTTGATAGTTCCATCATTATTCTCGTTGCCAAGGGGGATGCGGCCAGTGATCCTGCGACCTCCTGGCAGGCTACTCAACGGGTAAGTTGAAGGGGCTTTCTCAGCAGCTTCTATCAGTTTCTTGACATTTGTTAGCACTTCTTACGAAGCCGTGTTCTGTTCAATCTAGACTGGCCTGTTGCCGTGAATTTGATTACTGCCAGCGTTAGCAAGTTGGGTGTGACTCGAATGAATTCGTGAGGCGTATCCATTAGTGTTGACCATAACTTAGTCGTAACCACTTTGCTGTCTGGATTCTGTGTTCACTGCTTAGTAACCGTGCGGATTGACAACAATTTGATCTTTCACGTCATCGAAATTGCTTGGTTCTCCGCCTTGAAAGTTTTGGAAGTCCACAATAACACTGTCTGTGGGGTTGCGGTTGACTTGTTGAGCTGACCTGGGCGGGCCACCGCCGGTGTTGTTCTCTTGGCCGTCCCAGTACTTCAACTTGATCGATGAATTGGTGCCTTCACCTTACATGTGTGGCTGCTATCTGGTGTAGTCTTCGATTACGTAACCTTGCCCATCGTACGGCACCCTTATCTAGTTGTGCTATTCGTGTTGCTGCCAGTCAGGGTGCGGAGTCATCTGCTAATGTATCGGCCTGTAGCTTGGAGCGGGAGACATCCCGGGTGCTTCGCCCCTGTGCGTGCCTAGCTTGCTTGTCGCTGCCGTTGAAGGCGGTCTATGTCCCGGGTGAGTGTAGGGGTAGTTGGCGTCGTTGCTCTGTTTGCGTCGCAAGTTTGACTTCGGATAATTGAGGTGCATGTTAGTAATATTAATTAATTATAAAGTAGTGGTTGTGTTTGTAAATTGTATTAATTCTTCAATTGTAGATCACTAAGAACTAAAGGTCACCTTCAATCTTCTATCTCTTCATGTAGCTGCTTCATCAACTCCTTGTATTCTGCTTGCTTCGAAGTGGTGGAATTCATGGGCAGGGGTCTTTCATAGATTTCTGACTCGTCGATGTTCAGAGGGTGTAAGTCAGCGGCCCGATGTGTAGTGTGCGTGAATGTCAGCGTGCCTTGCGAGTTATCTTCCGTCATCGGTTTCCCAGAGAAGTTCACGGTTTAGTCTTCACCTCGACCGCCCACAAACACTGCAAATGATTTCTACTGGCGTTGTATCTCTCCGTTCAAAGGTGAATAACTTTGTTGCTGGCGTTTGTGGGCACCTTTAGAGCGCGATTCACCGCCTTGGCTGCCCCGAATAGGCGCAATATTTGACCATTTGCTCTGACTTTGGGAAGGGTTGTGCGCCAGGTCAGGGGCAAGTAAGCCTTGTCGTGGAGTCTGCACTTAGGAGTTGGGAATGCTTTGATTTGGAGTTGGGAATCTATTCGCAGTGGACGAGAAGGGAGCCTTCGCCTTCGCCTTGCGGTCGACTTTCGCAGTTTCAAAAGTCTAGATTTGTTTCCTTCGCTAGCTGTTCTCCTGTCTGACGGGTGATCTCGACGCAAATACTCCAAGGTTTTCATTCAGTCCGGACTGACCTTCGCCAGGTCGCCTTCTCGACTTAGATCTCAGCTGTGCTTGCTTCGACGGAGTCCAGTACGCTTCTTTAATGTGCCTTAAATCCAGCTTTTTGTTCTTGGACTCACGGTCCCAGTTGGCCCGCTTAATTCTGTTCTGATGTTTCCTGGTGGCGTCTTCTTCGAGAGCGGTCAAGCTCATGAAGCTGGGGTTCGACTCGTGAGTACGGAGTTTAGGTTGTGTCTTTACTTCGGATACTTCCTTGTCGTCCACCTACTGCTTCTTTTACTCAAGCTTGCTGTGAACCTACTCTTGCCACTGCTTTTGCCTGCGGTAAACCCCGTCAGGCTAAGCTTGATTGGATTGTTCTGTGGTGTAGTTAGAAGCATTTGGTTGCGCATTATCCGCGTAGTTCGTCAAGAACTTGGATCTGTTATTCATGCGCTGATGACCCGAAGCTTTGGGTGTCGCACTGATCGTCGTGATGGGGCCCTGGAATGAAGATTTAGCTTGGTTTCTCTAGGTGGCGCTCAGGTCAGGCTTGAAAGTGCACTCGTTCACCTCGCTCGTCTTCTTCTCCTCCCTGACTTACTAACTCCATCTCTCTCGTTCGCTCTTGAGAAGCATTCCTCGTTCGTGGAGACTCTTGGCGTGCTATTCAGCCTTTTCTCTGTTCTGAAAGGCAGCTTCCTTGACTCTTTGCTCCTCAATGGCTGAGTCGTGAGCCCTCTTTTCCTAAGATTCATTTTGTTTTTCTTGGTACTTCTTCATGAAGGAAGGGGCTCCGATCGTAGTTCGCTTGGGCGCCATCTCCATAAACAGCAACGATCCATTTGAATTGGTACTGTACTGCCTACTTTCAAGCTTTAAAACTGATGTGCCGTTTGAGTTCACGCTGTCATAGTTGCGTCCTCCCTCCAGCCGTCTCACAGTCGTAGAATTAGAACGGTCGCTGTTCCGACTTGGAACGCTGCGCTTGCTCAGACGGCTGTGTCTATTCTCATTGATTTGGTGGGGTTCGTGGCTCAGGCGGCTATGTCTGCTCTCATTAATTTGGTGGGAGTCGTGGGTCAGCCGACTATGTCTACTCTCATTGATTTGAGATAAGTCGTGGGTCAGCTCGTGCTGTGAAGTTCGCTCAGGGATTAAAGGCCCATTGAGAACTCCAGGGTCTTGGTATGGCTGAGCTTGAACAATAATTGAATCATTTTCAGCATCAGCGGCGGTGTTAGGCTCCCAAATATTCAAGGGCAAGCTGGTGCTTTAAACTACATCTGGCTTTTGATCTGATTGCTCGAACTTCTCTGGAGTCTCTTCACCTGCTGATGAGATAGTCATCGGAAACGACTGCCTTTCGTTAGCTTTGACGGGGAGAGATTGACGTTCTTCGATGTTGGTGATGGGGAACGATGGGCGCTCCTCAATGTTGGTGGTAGGGAATGATTGACGCTCTTCGGCGTTGGTAATGTTTGTAATGGGGTACGATTAGCGGTCTTCGTAGTTCAAGTTCACTTTCACAGTGCCATTTTTGTCGGGACTTTCGTTGTAACTATTTAACTGCTGGTTATATAGTTGTTAGAATGGGGCGGCGTGTTATGAAAGATCTGCTTTAACGATCTAAGATTTGGGAAGTTGGTTCGACGATTTAGAGGTTTACAAACGCGAGTGCTAACTTCTGCCAATCGGCTGAGCCGCCCAAGGACTCTTCGATCCGGGCAGCCTTCTCGGAGTCAGTTCTTTGGGAGTCTGCGCTGGCGAACGTACAGCGGTCAACTTTTGTTATCGGAGACCGGTATTGAGCACGGGAGATTTACTGTAGGTTTTCGCTAGGCTGCTGGTGGTTGGTTTCGGTTAATTCGAAGCATTAGCTTTGTATTGCGAACGGAAGTTCGACTTGGGGACACTGCCGAGTTACTTTCGAGGCTGGGGTTTCACTCCATACGACTGGGGCAAAGCTTTGGGTTGTTGAGCGGGCTCCTCAGTCATTTGCTTCACTCGGTTCATCACGTAAGCGTTTTTCTTCATGGGAGACACTTTTGTCGAGCTTGGGCCAAGCACGGGGTTTAAGTTCAACCGATCTGTGATGCTTTTCGAGACCAGCTGCTGCGCGAGAGTGAACTTCTTGGTTGTGCGAGGCTTGCTGACTGGCGAGCCCATATTAGCTTTATCGTTAAGCACAGGGGGTTGTTCTGCACTCAACCTGGACTTGCTTGTCTGTCTTTTCTTAGTGCCTGACGTTTGCTCTTCTCGTGGTCCCTCTACATCGAGGCTTTTCTCTTCGATCTTAACCACTTCAAAGGCGGCCTCAGAAGGTGCCTCATCTGGTTTCATCACTTCTGATTCGGTGCAATGGGGTAATTCCTGAACGTCAAGTTTCCTCGGGATCTGCTGTTCGGTCTAAAAGTGGGGTGACTAGTAGTTCAGCGCGATTTCCTCAGCCTTAGCCTCTGGGACCGCGTCTGAGTACGATTCGTGCGATACTTGCTGCTGCACTTAGAGTTGATTGAGAAAGTCTGCTTTGCTGGATGCTCTCATTTTAATGATACTGTTCCGGTTGCGGATTTGGCGATAAATGAATAATAATTCGTTAATTTAATACCCTTTACTAACAATGCTTGCTCATTCAAAAACTTTAATAGGCTTTAAAGAATCATAACATCTTTGATAAACATTGGATAAGTGTAGCGATCAAGCAGATCAAAATTGAAGTTGAATGTCCACATCTTTCGTCCTCACATCCCTTGACACGCACAGCAAACTAGCTGGCTTGTTGCTGCCAGTTGTATTGGTTTAAGCGTTGCGCTGTCGATTTTGAGTCATAACGAGAGGAGGTTTGTTGTGACTGGGCTGATTGGACTGGTTCGGTTGCTAGCAGACCACAAAGTTCGAGAACCTGGTCAGTAACGACGAAGTTTTATTGCTCCCTTCGTTGCGGATGATGCCTGTGCCTCGGGCGTCTTCTCGAGGGAGTGGGTTGCAGGAGGAAGAGGAGGAGGAAGGGCCTCTGACTTAATTTCGATTGGTTTAGTACAGCTGCGCGTTCTAAGACCTCTGTAACTATGAAGTAGATGGAGAAGTATCTTGGATGATATGTGTCTTGTAAATCGAGAAAGAGTTGTTGTTCTAATTGATAAATTCTGAGTTGCCGTTGCCGTCGGTTGGCGGCACCTCTTCACTCTCGATGGTCTGCAGGTACCCCTGGTCTTCCATTCTGCGTCCCAAAGTCGTCTTTCCTTGGTGTACTCCGCTCCCAATGCCACTCGGCCTTTTTATTGAAGTGTTTGAGCTTGGCATGACCAGGTTTGGCGTCAGAAAATTCTCTGTCAAAGAGTTGTCGTTGGTACTGAGACCAGCTCCTGGAGGCCCAGTGCCACTAATTGGACTGCGCAGAGACCCATCAGATTCTTTCTTTCCGGCTCTGAGGAAGACAACATTACTGCGTGAGTCGTTCTGATCTGGCGGGTTGAAGGGCAAGTACGGCACTGACGATTCGTCGTTTTGAGGACTTTGACTGGTGTTTCTGACCTTATTAGTATTGAGAAGCTTTCTCTTCTCACCGGTTGTATTGATCTCAAGTCGCAACTCACCCAGTCTACTCTCAATGATATTCTCAGAGCTGTTTTGACTCCCGCTCTAGTGTCTTCCGCCTGCAGATGTCGAGTAGGGTCCCCTACGCACCCGCTTACCGTCCAGCTTGGCCTGTCGCTCTTTATACTGCTGAATCATTTCTTTGCGCCGGGTACGCTTGTCTTGTGCAGTTTGTTTCTACATGAAGCTGCTTATGTCTAGGTTGCTCTTGGTCGACAAGTTCTATGGCCTCTGCAAAGTGGTGTAGATTTCTCCTTTACTCCCGAACAACTTAATGTCTCGGTTAGTCGAAGTGGTCGCCTTGCTGCCCAGTAGCAGACTCAGGTGCTATTAGTTTGCTTTTGTTGCCCCTGACAGATTTGTCGTGGTTTCATTAGCTGCCGACAAAAACAATTCATGTCTCTGATTAATCTCATTCATCGTCTTGACTTGGTTCAACTCCCTCGAGATGGTGGACTTAATTCTGAATATTTGGTCGTTGGTCACGGGCTTTTCCATTAGCTCGACCGAGTTGTTCATGTCGGAGATAAAGGACCCCATCATTTTCTTACCTCTTTGCTACGGTTTCTCATTTCTCGTCCTTTTGTTTTCCAGTAGTTATCTCTCAGCAGGGTGCTGGTGAACCATTTAGTCGTCGATTGGTGTCGCAAGCAGGTCGGCGGGGGAGGAGCTGCGTTCGCTGCCCGATTCTTAGAGCATTTTAAGATACATCTACTCTGCCTCGGCTTCGGACTCTTGCACTTCGAGCTCGCCATTAACACCAACTTCAATCTCATTGTCTCCATCAGTTTTCGACAACTGCTTGTACAGGTTGGACAAAGTGACCGACTGGCGAGCGACATCCTCTTCGGTGTGGTTCACTGACAACAGTCTAGCGTTTTAGTTTTGCAAGTTTTTGTAGTGCTGCGTCATGCTCTGACGTCTTTCAAGTGCTATCTCGTCGTCAATTTTGAAAATCTTCGGGTTGATCCGCCCAAACTTAAGGTTTTAGAATGAAAAAGTCGCTTCCATCGTCATGAAAAGCGGCACTCGTGCGCGAAGCGGAAAAGAGTTCTTTGGTAGCTAGTAACGTGATAAGTATTGAGAAAGTTTACGGATCTGTTTGGAGCTGAAGGAGAGGACGTGGAGGAGAGGTAGGAAGGATTCGATGGACATGGGGTGCTTGTCCGATAGCCACAGTGTCGCTTACACTGTTTTCCTGGTTGTCTTACCCAGTCGCAAATCCTCGTTCGTGGGCATCTGCTTAGAAGAGTACTGATCGAAGCTGTCAACCTGTGTATAGAGAGGATTCAAGTGGTCGACGACTCCCTGCTCGATCTCACTTCGCAACAAGTCTTTCATCTGCACGGTGTTGTTCCCGCCAAGATGAGGTCTTGAGGAGGCTTAAGCTTACCCTTCTCCGTGGTTTGCAGGCAAAGAGCCTCGTTTACTATTAAGTGCTTGCCTAGTTGGCTTTTTGCCTTTGGAAGCGGGGCCCAATCCAGAACCAGATCCTCTGTAGTTCATGAACAAGTTGGTTTGCGCCGGGAGTGGTTAGCCTGTCGCCGCGCTTGCATATGCTGTCTTTGCAAACAAGTCGATTTGCATGGTCGATACGTAATCTTCGAACGTTTACAGCCCCTGAAGAGACTCAGCCTGGCTTAAGTTCATCTTAAACTTAGTCATCGTGTAATTGGTTGTCAAAGTGTGCTTCTCGGCGGTATATCCTTCCATCTACTTAGTGACAGGCCTACCTTTGCGGTCAGTCTCTTTCTCAATCTTGAACTTTTCAGGCTTGTACTTCTTTTGATACTTTTCGTTTGCGAGGATGGCATCAAGGTCTCTTTCCATCTTAGCCTCTGTAGTCTCTTCAAAAATCGAATGCACGGATTTGCGGTCTTTGTCGATCAACAGCAGGTCGCCACCTGTCTGTTTGCCTTCGCTGTTGACACCTCGTCCTTTGAAGAGCACTGTGATGTTTCCGCGCACTGATTAGAAGTTTTTGAAGCCGATCAGCGTCATATCGAGGCGCAAATCTGAGCCTTGTTTGTGTATCTTGTAGGTGTCGCTGGGCGCGAAGTTGGACACAAACGGAATGAAGTTGGAGGAGCACTCGAAGTGGAGATCGATTGAGAAGTTGGGCAGTTTCTCCAGCACGCCAAAAATGGCTTCTCAATGCATCTCCATAAAGTGCTGCTTCAACTTGTTTTAGCTTTCCATGAGCATCTCGAGCAGCTCCCGTTCTTTCATCGCGCACGCGATATCGAACGCACTCGGCTGAGCCAGGGCAACAAGTTTAGGGCTGCAGTAGAGGTCGGTCAGAACCTTGACAGCGTCAATTCTTCCAAGCTTGATTGCGAGTACAAGGGGAGAGTTTCCACAAATGTCTAGTTCGTTTTTCTCACAAAAGATTACACCTTGTTGCTGGTGGTTGACTAGTCGTGAAACCAGTGGTAGGTTTCCTTCAAAGACAGCTCTGTGGAGTTAGAATTGGTCAGGGCTATCTTTCATAGAGCAATACAACGACTTGCCGCGAATTGAGAGTGCCACTTTGAGCGCAAAGAATGCGGACATAACTTCTTCAGAGTGCGCTTTGAAGCAGTCGTGGATGCGGTTGGAGAATTCTGTTACATTTCTGAAAAGTTAGAAGGTTGTCCAGAGGTCTGCCATGATCCGCCTTGGTGACACAAATGAACATTCCTATTGACTGTCATTGTCTGCGCCAGTTGAATTAAACAGAGAAGAGCCGAATACCTTCTTGAATATGTTGCAAAGTTCCTTTTCCGTCGTAAATCCAAGTCTAGCAGTGCCAACAGTTTTGTCTTTGAATTTCTTGCTGACGTACTTCGTCAGTTCCTTCTGCATTTGCGTGAGACACGTCAGCGTGACTTGTTTATTGGACTGGAAGAAGACAGCGGTGAGGACGGAGTTGTCCTCGATTTGGTAGATGCGGTATTTGTAGTCTTGCTTCAGGAAGCTGTCCACCAGCTGCAGAGTCTTGTTTTCAATCAGAGTCAGTAGGCAGATGGACTCGGGGTCCGACTGGGCCACCTCGCTGACGAAGGAGTTTGCACTTTGAAGGGTATCTAATAAATAAATAACGAGTTACGGTTGCAGGTGCATTGGAGTTACCTTAAATCAGCTGGTCATCGAAGGTCTATTCCAGGGGTATCTCGTGCATCAACATGGCTGTTCGGTTTAGCATCGCGAGGATGTCGTTCGTGTCCACGAAGTATTTATGCGACTTCTTTTGCTTCTTAACGCGTTCCGACGAATTGTTGGCGCCCGACTGGCTTGAGCCCGAGATATTCTAGTTCTTGAAGGTTACTGTTGCAGGAATCGGCACCGATATTTGAGAAGCTTGCTGGGGGAGTCGAATCTGTGAAGCTTGAATCTGGAGAGGGATGTGAAGGGGGGCATGTTCATACATTGAAGACCGTTATTTCTTTTGTTGATTTACCCCGGCTTAGTCAGATGCTCGCTCTCGGTCGCGATGGCCTAACAGTTACTTTGACGGGTGCTGCAAAATAAAAGCTTTGTTTTTAATCGAAGCGGCAGGGAAGTTTTTGCCGCTCGCCTGGTGCCCAAAAGCTTGAGCTTATCTACCCTGACTTTGTCCATGCTACTGCCGCAGAAATTTCTGTTAAAAACCTGGCTACTGTGAGTAAATCTAAGGGGGTATCGCAATGGCGTCGAAGCCGTCATCTTTGTTTTTGTCGTCTCCATACGCCACACTCTGCGTTCTTGGGATGTTCTTGATAGAAGAACTATGGTTGATAATTACTTGGGAGGTTGAACTGAGATCTGGATTTGGATGCTTGCGCATAGGTTAATTAGTAATCGTTGCTCGGTTGTGTGACAGTTTGAGCTTGATGGAGGAAGTGTGAGGAATGAGCGGGTTCAGTTCTTGCATGCCTTCTTGGCCGACGTCCACGTCATACAAGTCGACTTCTAGATCTGCGCGCACATCAGAGTTAGGGGGCATTGAAGGACATCTACTTACTGAGGTCATTGAGGCCGCTTGCAGAATTTTTAACTGAGCTAGCTTGCTTGCTTTGGCTGCAGTGCTCAATTGGCCATTATTTTTCGTCTTAAGAATAGTTTGCACTCATTTGAACTTTAATAGAAATTAATAAACTTCTCTTTTTACTTATTCTTCAACATGCACCAGGTCTTCTTGTCTGTGAATTAAAGGTGAGTGAGTAAGTTTTAATTGGGCTATTTGTTGCTGACGTAAAAGTAGACTTGAACCCTACTTAATCACTATTAAAAATTAGACTTACACAAACCAAATCACAAGTAGACATGGGAGGCGGAGCTTCACTCGAAAGACTTTCAGATCACCACAGTCCTACCTACCTGGACAAGACAGGCAGAAAGCACTTGCCTTGCGAGTCCAGCGAGGCACGTGCAGCCTGGGACCCTGCGTACAGGAACATGCATAGCCCCTGCGACGACAACAAGGAAGAGTACAAGTACAACGACTAGCATGTTGTTGGCTCGGAGACCAAGATGACTCATAGAGTCTACTCCAAACAAAATGCTTCTTTCCCCTATCACTCTTAATACAGCTGAACACGAGTCGTGCCGCTGGCTCACTCACCAACGAACGAACGACAGCCTAAACCTCTAAGTTGCCTTATCTGGCATGTTTGGGGGAGGAGAGTGGTGCTAGCAGGCAGGAGCCAGACGGGTTGACGTCTCAGTATCAATTTCACTCAAAGTTCAATTAAATCAGCCAATTTTAACTCCCTAGTCCCCTTGGGGTTTTGGGGTTTTGGGGTTTTGGGGTTTTGGGGTTTTGGGG
>Ga0075467_10003421_pt1 | contig 12201 bp, 6 predicted proteins | sample DEB08_DNA_9_FD_75067 | JGI IMG/M metagenome (GOLD analysis project Ga0075467, IMG submission 75067) | Aqueous microbial communities from the Delaware River and Bay under freshwater to marine salinity gradient to study organic matter... | ecosystem: Environmental > Aquatic > Marine > Coastal ...
AATTAATTGTTTTGCATTCGAGGAAACCTTGGGCACTTGAGCCAGGGCTTGTGGTATTTCGACCGACGCTGGGAGGTCATAAATGAATTCACTGAATAAGGTTAATGTCCACAACTCCTGCCGGATCGAGTCCAGGCTTCGTCCGTTTACATCATACCCTAAAATAGTGGAGGCCCATTGTTTGATCTCTTTAATCCAGGACTTGTCTTGCGTGAGTGTTTTTTCCAGCTCGGAAGAAGAAACCAAAACGGTTTCCAATATCTCTGCTTCCGAAGAAGCCCCCAGTAAAGATTTAAGTACCGGATAATTATTGCCACCCACCAGGGCATCAATCAAGGCAAACGAAGGCCAAGGATCTGTAGAGAATAGTTCAGTTATCTTTTCTGATTTACCAGGTAGTGCCGATAAACAAATCTCCTTATAATTATCAATGGCCTCGTCAGGAAAAACTGCGCCACCACTGGAAAATATAATATAAGGATCGGTCACTTTATCATCTTCTTCCATCAAACGATCGAATGGAACATAAACGATCATTTTTTTATCAGATGAGTTAGCTAGTTCACTAACCCAAAAATCTAATGCCTCTTCCCTTGCCAAAACGGCATTCTCAGATGCATCAAATACGTGAATAGCATCACTAGCTATTTCATGAACTACTTCTTTGTAGAACAGCTTTTTATCATACACCACCAAGGATTGTTTCCTGGCTAGCTTCTGAATGAAATAATCTTTTAGGTATTCTTTAATCATTATAGTTGCCAGATTTTAAGTCCTATATCTGAAAAGTATTCACTTCTTTCTTCCACTTGAGAAAATTTAAACTCAGGGAAATCTTTTAAAATATTCTGTGTCAACATCAATGAAGACTTTCTATATTCCTTCAGTTTTTCTCCGTAAGGATTGTTAGAAGCAACGATATTTAATGTTTGACCCAATAAGGTAAAATTACCAATTCTATTTACATACTGCGGATGCCTTATGGCTGCTCGCTCTCCTAAATATGCTTCCCAATCTCCATATTCTCTTTTAGATTTTTTCGTATTAATGGTTTGGGGAATGATGTGTTCTAGATGAACTTCGTTACCACCATTGACAGATAACTCACCTGTATTACCTCTTAAATAATATTCTACTTCCTCGCAAATATATTTGGCTCTATTGATGTTGCCTTTAAAACTAACGGATTGAATTTTAATTTTAAATTCTTCATCGTCGGGAAGATCAGCTACTAGTGCCTTTTTGATTTCTCCTATGATATCCTCTGCATCTAAGGTGAGTACCAGTTTTGAAAAAATAGCATCTAGTTCTCCTGTTCGATATTCACATACATGGCGGCGAAGCATAAATGTTGCAATCATATGCAATACCTTTAATTTATCCTTATCTGAGATCTCAGTTGTAAATAAGGCCAATAAGAAAGTGTAACTCGGAAAAGATTTTATCCTCTGAAGATTATAAAGCGCCTGATTTATTTTTCCGTTTTTCCATTTTCGCTTTCTCAATTTTGAATAGACTGTAGCATAGTCTGAGAGCATTTTTGAAAATTCCACTACAGAAAGTAATGCCGAATTTTGATCCTGTTCCATTGTCTCTTCAGTTTCAACGACACCATTTTCATCTCCATTGTCTTCTTCTTCCAATGGTAATTCTTCTATCTCGTCTTCAATAATATCTTCATCCTTCACCTTGATTTTGTTATACCGCTTATACTCGGGCAAATTATGGGTATCCTTTACTTCATGTACATAGTACTTTTTAAATTCATCGGTTAAGTAAGTGAACGTCAATTTTCGGGTGAGTTTCATACTCATAAATTGACGGAAGAAATCGTCCGTTCTAATATCGTCAAGAGCAATGATTAATGCTTTCCAATTCGCTTTTACTTCATTTAAAGTTTCATCATCAAAATAAGAAGCATGCCCTAGTAAAAAGTTCTTTATGATATCAGTTGGATTTAAACTGAGTCCTCTATTGTTGATAGTCTCAAATAACTTATAAGCATCTTTTGCTTCATAAACATCTAATCTGATTACAGAAACATTATTAATTAAATTAAAATGCAATGTATTAATCTCTGCAGGAGTTAATACTTCTATCCAGGATAGTAAGTCCAAATAATTTGATTGTAGATTCCTATTAACCACACTTTCTACATCTTTCTGGTTAAGTACTTTTTTGTAATCAGGATTATCTAATTCACCTAATAATACCTTTTGATGCTTTACCTTATCCGGGCCTTTGGACGAAAGCATTTTTTCTATCTCGTCACGATCAGATTCTTCACCTTGTTTATCGAATATATGCTGAAAGGCTTTCAAGAACAGAGACAAGGTCGTGATACGCTGTTGCCCATCAACTACATCCAGTTTATTTATTCCTGCCGAGTGAGGAGCGGTAAGGCAAACAATATTACCCAATAGATGCTGATCGCCGGGGTTCAGATTATTGATGTCATCAAAAAGCTCTTTGGCTTGCTTCCAGGTCCAGGCATATCTTCGCTGATAGGCTGGAATAAAAAACTGCTCACTCTGGTTATTGAAGAGCTGGTTAATCGTTAAAGTCGTTGGGGTTATTTTCATAATAATTTTTGTTGTTTATCTTCTTTCACACCCTTCTTTACCTGGGGCTTTGTCTCTTTGGTTTTCACTTCACAGATATCTTCCAAGCCATGCGCGATAGCCATACTAAGGTCTTTCTTACATTTCTCTTTGACTCTGTCAGGCCAGATACTATAGGCTAAATGCGCCCAGTCATACTCTCCTTTTTTGAGTTGCTTCCAGCAGTCTTCTGTACTCTTTCTCCATTTGGTATGACGGAAGAGGTTGTGTAATGGAGCTGCAGTTATCAACACCCCATCATCCTGATTGAGTCGGTAAGGCAATTGTGCCACGCGCAGCAACTCTTCTTTGAAATCTTGCAGCTCTGCTAAAAATTCTTTTTGGTCGTTTAATTCCTTGGAATCATTACTCATCTCCAGTACCGCTACTTCTTGAGCGATATCTTTGATCTTTGGTTCCACTAAATCATTGACGATCTTGTACAAAGAATCATTGTTTAGCTTTGGAAAATAGATCCACACATTGAATTTCCCAGAAGGCACGCCCAAATGCCAGTAGATAGGAGAAACACGCTTGTTCCGAGAATAATCTTTTAGATGCACATCAAAGAATTTGGAATGTTTATCAAATATTTCTTCCAACTCATTGACTTTAAAATGTTCCAGTAGTTCTTCAATAATGGTATCGTAGGTTTCCGGCCAGAAATATCGAATCACCTCTTTTAGTTTGTCTACTACTGGATTTAGATCAGAAACAGTGGCACATTCTTCCAATACCTCGATTGGGTAAGGCATCTCCCAAATGGCTTTGATTTTATCATGAAATTCTGGAAGAACCAAATCTAGTGTAGATTCTCTTGTACCGAACAAAAATGGGCTATGCTTTCTTGCTTTAAAAATATCGTCATCACTCCATCTTGGCTTCCAGTTTTTCAAAATTCGCATATCCCATTTACAAAAAACACAACCTAAAAGGATTGAATATACACGAAATGACATATCCTCTAAAGACAAATCAAATATGTGACCTTCATCATCCTCAGACTTGGAAACAATCTTTTTAACGCCTTCCTGCTCATTTTTTCCCATTTTAAAAAAATCATAAACTAATGTATTTAATCCATCAAGACTAGATATAAAATCATTTTTCAAAGATTTAAGTAACGCCATGTGATTTGAAGCAAAATGATTTATTGACTCATAATTGAGGAATTGATTACTACTGAATATCACACTTTTATCATCTGTCATGTACACTACTTGAACTCTTTGAATTTGTTCCTGAGAAATCTTACTAAGGCGATCCTTCATTTCAAAAGAAAAGTCAGGTATAGGAAGTTGATTTACAACACCTACAATAAACTTCGGTCTTGTAACCCAGTCCATACTTAGTTTAAGTAGATAATCTACGTACTCAGAGTTTAGATATGATAATAGAAATTGACAATCTGAATAATTTGCTCCATTAATCAAATATCTACTTACAGAGGGAATATGGCCAGAGTTGACTATGTAGGGTTGAAATTTGGATGTTCTTGTAGACCAACTAATGCCATAGGAAAGATAATAATCTGTATTTCGAAGAACTGCCTTAGAATGTTTTAATTGTCTACCATCCTCTTCATAATTTACGCAAGCATAACTATCAAGATAATATCTTGAAGAAGAATCTCCAATTAAGTACCCAAATATAATAGATGAATTATCGTTTTCCCACCTGTTCCTAGCAAACCTCAAGTTATCAGATGTTTGTAAACCTACTATGGCGGATTGGTTAGAAGAAATTAATCTTTTTTCACGAAAAAGTTTAGCAGACATCCCATCAATCCAATAGCAAAAAGGCTCGTTAGAAATAAGCTTAAATATCTTTGGATTTATGTGGAATACATTATTCTCTTTTAAATTAGAGATAAGATTAAATATCTCAATGTCTTTTCTTTCGACGTCAGTTACCTTAAAAAACATTGAAGCTCTATTGGATTTATTATTTTCAATAACATAAGCCGATGTCTCAACCATAGCATCTAGGACTCCTTCTCCAAGGTCAGCAAAATATTTTATGTGATTATTATCTAATAATTCTTTTGATCTCCATTTAGTATAAGACCCTAAAAAAAATATTGTCCTAGTTGTTATACTTCCAAGATTTCCCTTTCTAACTAATAACCCCAATGTCCTATCAATGAAAACTGAAGCTAAGTCGTTTTTGCTTAAACTATAATTTGAATCAATGTATAATTCTGAATTTCTAGAGGCCGCTCCAAAAGGTGGGTTTTGAAATATAACATCATAACGTTTCCTACACAATTCAATAAAAGCAAACCCCCTAGCCGTATCCTCCGCAAATAATAATTTCTGAAAAGCATTTGCCCCTTGCGCATTCTCCGCAAAGGTTTCTAAAGCTTTTAATACTTCCTCTTCCGCGGTATCAAAAAAGTCTTTAGTTATTTTTTGTCCTTTGCCATAGATGGCCGCCATTTCCGCTACTTTGCTTGCTTGCGGAGAATCAAACAAAGTGCCCTGGGCAGTGGTATCTTTGTATTGCTTCCATTCCTCTTTTGCTATTGCAATCTCCTTTTTAAGCTCTTCTTCTATTTTGAGCAATAGACCAGTTTCACCTGCCAGCTTCATTTTGTCCCAGATGACCCTTAATAATTTGGCGATCGGCCCCGGAAGACTTTGGGCAAAGTCATTCAGCAGCTTTTCATCACCGGGGAGTGGTTCTGCTACCACCAGGTTACTTTTGTAAATAGATGGTCGGTCTTTTGGTTCTAGCTTCAGTCCATCGTAATAGCGTTGTGCTCTTAGCCAAAGGCTTAAGCCTGCCATCTGAATGGCCCTGGGGTCGATATCTACCCCGTGGATATTATGGCGCAGAATCATGGCGGGGATCTGCTTGACAAACTCCGTGCGGGTCCACTTATCCCTCAGGTCTTGCATCAGATTAGGGAAGTTATCCCAGGCTTCCTGGTAGATGATTTCGTACAAATCAAAACAGTACAACCCAAAATGCATGGAGCCGCAAGCGGGGTCCAGCATGAGTATCTCCCTCGGGTCTTTCAATGCTCGGTAGTCGATGTAGTGGGTATCCTCCGCTTTCTCTTCGGGCACTTGCACGCCTTTATCCAGAAAAATGACCTTAGGTCGCTTCACCATGTATTCACAATGTTCCGGTAATTGGGTATTGCCTTGGGTCATTTCGTACCATTGCTGTCCCAGGCTATTGTCTACCAGGAACTGCACCACATATCTGGGGGTAAAGAATTGATTCCTTACCGCCAACTCTCTACTGTTACGAGGAGCCCCGGAGGCCTCCCGCATAGCACTGATCTCCTCCCGGCTATTGTAATACTGATACACCCAACCAATGGTCTCGTCTTCTTTCCAGAGGTTCATCAGTTGGTATCCCTCTTCCCGGTAATTGACCAAAGTGTGGTCATTGATGATGTCCAAAAGCTCCAGGACTACTTTTTCAGCAGGAAACAATAAAGCATAAGGAGAATAGCGATCAAAAATGGCTGGAAGGTCCACAGCTAGTTCATCAAACACGGCATTGAGGTACCAGCTATACCTGGAAAATTGATCCGCAGAAGTGGCACCGCCTGTCAGCTGATCGTAGACTTTAAAGCCTTCAGAATTGTAGCCTTTTCTGATGGATTCTCTGATGATGTTTCGTTCTTCCGCCATTCGCAGAGCGGCCAAGCGATTCAATACGGTAAAGGCTTGTTCTCTGACCAATTGTGCTACCGCTTCTGCATCTTTATTTTTACCCGCAATGGTTGTTTTGATGTACTCCAATCTTCCTCTCAGCAAAGCAGCGGTTTGGATAACGGCGGCTTCTTTTGCCGTCAATTCTTCAACCATCAAACAGGTGCCATCTGGTCTGATACCATACAGCGACTGCAGCTGAGCTTCAAACTCAACAATCAGCTTCCTTTTTATCTCCTGTACGAAGGACTTTATTTTATTCCGTGCGCCTTGTGTCAATGCCATGCTACCAGTCTATTTGTACGGTGTTATTGTCTTTCAACTCAGGTCTGATGCGTTCCATCTCCTTAATAATCGCGTCCAACTCCTGTTCTGTTTGGATAATTTTAGAATGCTTGGCTAAGCTTACTTTTTTGCTTTTGGGCTTATCTCCACTGGTTCCGGATGATTTGATGTATTCGATTATTTGTTCGTTCACCGCAGACAAATTATTGTTTACCCCATAATTAGAGTTGAGGATTTCTTTGATTCCATAAATCCCTTGTTTATCGGAAAGCACTAATCCGCGGAGTCTGTTATCTAATTCTTCTTGCTGCTCCGAATCCAGCTTCCTCCAGTCTGCTCCGCTTTTGATTTCATTTATTCTTCGATCAATGCTACTGTTCTCTGCCACTAATAATTTTTGGCAGTAATCGGCGCATTCGTTTTCAATGCCACTGATGGCATCATTAAGATCCGCTAAACGCGCTACAAAATTTTCATCTTGCAGGATATCCTCAATGATTTCAAAGAAAGCAGCGCAATCGTTTTTCAGGTCCAGTGGCAGGCCAGAATCTGGTAATGACGCTATATCAGATTTGAGTGTTTGGGCCTTTTTGAAAGTATGTTTCATGCCTGATGAAAGAAAGCTATGCACCTTTTTTATCCATAGCAAATCATTAAACAAGCTAGAGTCGTCCTTTCCTAACCGTCTTGCGGCTTCAGATCCTTCGCCTTGTAGCATGGCTTTGACTCCATCTTGTACGGCTATTGCTTTTTCTACCCCAGGGAGGTTTAAGTTTTCAAGTTCTGTTCTTACTCCTGCATATTCTGTTTGAAAACCAGGGAAGTGTTTTCTCACTACTTCAGCCACTTTATCCTGAAGTGGAGCTACGGTAACGCCCGTCAGTTCTGCCAATCGCTTTACCGATAGGCCGAGCTGCGCCATCGTGGGTTTGTCATCTTCATCGTGTAGGGATATTCCTATCCCTTTAAATCCGTTTACATTTTTTAAGGCATCGATAGAACTGGGCCCTTTCACTTTGATATCTTCTCCAGCTATCCGAAGTTTAATCTCAGAAGCCATAAACATCAATGCTACCAAATATCTCGTAGTATCCTTACTCCAGCCAAAAGGGGCATTAGCGAAATGGTCTAACAAATGCCGACCTTCCGTATGCTCTTCTCGTTGGATATACTCTTTTATGGCTTGGGTAGCTCGATGGCTTAAATCGATCCTACCATCAGGTTTAATCAGATCATAATGATTAAGGGTAGCTGGAAGGTTCTTGATTTCCGGAAACTTCAATAATCTTTCGGCATCTACAGAGGGTACACTAATACTCGCGTAGGCGTATTTATCAAAAACAATTTCTGCTACCTCTTTTATTTTTTTATTACTGGCTTCTCTTAATTTCTCCCCGTACGATTTGGTTGGTTTGGTTACCCCTTTGTAGATATACTCCCCTTTCTCCAATGCCTGGATCAAAATACGCAGAATTCTAGCCTTGAGCTCTTTAGCGCGCTGATCTTGGCTGTTGAGGTAGTCATTACTTTCTTTATCCTCATACCTATTCCTGGTACCATATATTCCTTCACACTTTACTATTTCAATAAGATCGTTATCAATATTTTGGTCTAATTTTCCAATCTGGTACAACCTTGATCGGTTAGTTATTTCCGTGCTCGCTCTTGAAATTTCTTCTTTTTTATAATCATAGTCTGTATTCGAAGCAACAATTATATCGGTCTGAATTTCTTCGTTAGGTTCCAATATTTTAACCACTCTCATATCTTGGTTAAAATTAATACCGGTCTTAATGGTCTTGGTATTTTCAATTCTAGCCGAAGGTACCGGAGAGAAAATATCCCTCAATAAGCCTTCATAGACTTTACGGATATCCGCGGAAGATACCTGCATTTTCTCCTTTTCAACTTCGATTTTAGTGATGGCCTCGGTCATAAATCGAAGCTGCCCGTCTATTTCATTCAGGGTGCACCCCGGCGTACTTTTCAGCTCCTCAATGATCTGAATTACTTTTTCCTGATGACCATCATCGGAAACAGATGGATTCATCAATGCCGCTACATTTTTAGCAGACAAATGAAAATCATCCAGCAATTGTAATACGCCGATTGATTTTGCCACTTTCGATTCGTCACTTGTATCTCCGGTTAGGTTGACAATTTTGGTAACCGCCGAAACAATATGGCTATAAGACTTTTGGATATCGGCTTTGAGTACGTCGTAGATGTGGTAAGTTGTAGCCAGTGTACCTACCTTTTGTTCGGCCAATGGAGTAGACTCCGACGCTAGATTATCCGTCAGTACATCCTGGATCACTTTAATAGCAGATCTCAGCCCCACCCCACCCGTGATTTTAGCTAATCTTCCCAGTAAAGAAATAATGATTTCAAAATGCTGTGGTAAAAAGGGATAAAGATCAATGAAAAGCTTTTCATCCAGGCTGTCTTTGACATACATTGTCTTTTCACAGCGCTCAAGGTTGGAGAAGTGTTTGAGCTTTTCTCCGTGCTTCTGGTACAAGCTCTTCAAATCCTTTGCTGCATCACTTGACTTACCAAGTAATCGCTGCGTACAAATTTCTTTAATATCCGAGGCTTCAATATCTGCTGAGATGGGAAAACGGGCATTCAGCTTATAAAGCTTATCTGAATTCAACTTGGCGTTGGTGTTGTCCTCGGTTAAGGTCTGCTGAGCAGTCCCTAAGAACCAAGTCTTGCCCTGACCAATATCTTTAAGGTTCTCTAGTGTTCCTTGCAGCGATAATATCAGTCCATCCTTAGCCGCAATGTATTGTCCTACTTCATCTACGATGAATAATACATTCTCCTTGCCCGTAACTTTTTTAATGGTCTCTATCAGATCGGTCACTTTTTGCTTGTCCGTCCTGGCGTCATCTATTCTTGTTGTCTTAAAAGACTTTGCATCCTCCCAAATATTAGGATATATCTCAGCCGCAATTTTACCAGCGATCGCATTTGCTTCCAGGATGCTATTGACCTTTATATCATCCCACACCTTTGAGTAATCATCCTTTACTTTTTTTACAAATCGTTCTTTATTGCCATCTCTTTCCAGCATCATTTCCAGATAAGAGAGTCTGCTATCCGTAGAATAGCCAGCCATCTGATTCACCTTCGCAATGAGGAGCTCCAGAATAGGTGGAAGTGTTCCTCCTTTGATCTGTTCTGTAGCACAATCTAAGAGAACAATTGCAGGATCATGGGTCGCAATTATAGATTTAAACAACTGAGAGATTGGGCTGTAGTTGATTCTATTTGCCAATCGATCCGTAAAGCTTTGACCTTTGACGGTTATATTTTTATCTAAGGCGAACCCAAGATATTTGGCAAATGAACTCTTGCCTGATCCATAGAATCCTGAGACCCAAATACCAATTTCATGGGTTCCATGCGTCATCCCACTTGAAAGGGCATCGAGTATTTTTTCAAAATTGTCTCGTAACCTATCGGTCACCACATATTCCGATATCTCATTGTGCAAGTGGTCTTCCGAAGCATTTCCAAAGGTTACTACCTTTTCTATCCCCCGATAAATGTCTTTGTCTTTTCCAAAAAGAGTCTTAATGGCCATAGGGTTATTCTTAAAAGTGTTTTGATCTATAATTCCCGTCTTCAGGATAAAATCCCAGATATTTCAATGCGGAGCCTGACCGCTCGCCAGGGTAGAAAACGACTATAGGTACTTTGATTTCATTATAAATTCTTTGCTCGATAGGTCCAAATCTGGTATAAGGATGTAAAGCTTCTAAATCAGTAATAAAGAGCATCCCACTATCCCCTACTTTTTCTTGTTCGGATAGAATCGCCTGATCAATGACTCTCTGATTATCCAAATTAGATCCGAGTGAAGCAAATACTTCTTTCATTTCATAAAGATCATCTGCAGCATCTTCCCCTGCTTCGATCCTGTAGGTATCTTTTGCAAAAAACGCTTTTAATACGTCGTGAAGCGATAACACCACTACATCTAATCCTTTGTTTCTAGCCAAAGAAATCCATGTTGAATTTAACTTCTTTTTTACTTCCAGCATTTGATCAATTGGAAAAGTGAGATAGCAAATTGTCTTATCTCCCGCATGATCATGAACATGTGGTGCTAAAAGGTGGTCAAGAACAGCTTTGTATTTATTATCTACATTCATTGCTGATAAATTCTTCCATTGATAAATTCTTCCAACTTAATTTCAGTATCTCCCCAGAGAATTGAAAAATAAATGACCCATAGAATGATAATCTCTGCATAATTTCAATCACTCCGTTTGGGTCCAAGCCAAACAGCTCCCAGTCAGTGTGTTTCCATATTTCATTATCACTGAAGCCTCTGAAATGCAATTCATGCAAAAGGTAATTAGCCGCTAGGTCAATAACTCTGTAGGGCAGAATGGTCTTATCTTTTTCAATAAGCTTGAAGTCTATTAAGCTGGCTATTATGTGTTCTGAGACTTTGTTAATGGTCGATTCAGACCAGCTATTTGGAATTCGACCATCTGACAATGCCTCTCTTATAAAGTCCTTAGGATCAGTAGATTTTAATTTTGCAAATGACTTTGACTTAAGAGGGTAATAAACCTCCTTCACAAAATCTCCAAGAATCGGGTTAGCCCTACAGGTATAGAGAAAAAATAGTTGAGTAATTACATCAATACTCACATAATTATCTCGCATACGCTTTATGAAAACAGGTACTTCGATCTCATATCCTAAATAGCGGTCCGTAAATACATTCCTGACAATATCTACCACTCTATTATCTGTGCTCTTTGATAAAATCCCAGTAGAGACCACTCTTTTCTGAAAGGCTAAACTGCTTTCATCAGGCTTGTATGCTTCTAGTAGAGCCAGGGTTTCTTGAATCAGCCCTGTTCCTTTCAGCAAATTAGAGTTATATATTTTTTGGTCCGTAATTTCCATTAATTTAAATAAGGGTATACTTGATAGTTATTCTTAAAAGCAGAAAGGTATTCGGCTGCTATAACCTGAATGGTGCCTTCATTCTCTAAATCTTGAATCGCTCCAACATTTTTAGGACCTTCTGATTTCCCTACAATTAAACCTTGAGCTATTTCCTCTAAAATATTTAGTAGGTCTTCTTTTGTGTAGCTTTTCAATGCTGAGGATAAAAGCTTTCGGTGAATTTGTTCTTCGTAATTAATTCCTAACCGAAACAGGTGATGATAATGTGCTCCAACTTTGTGATCAATCACTTGCCTTATTAAATCTGAGGCTCCTATAACTTGGGAGTTATTGAGCTTCGGAAAAATATAGTCTAGGAAAGTGCTCGAACTTTCAGTAAAGAAGGAGCTTTTCCACCAGTTATTTGCTTCACCCAGTTGGGCAACAGCTATTCGTAATTGGAGTATTTGCTCAGTTATATGGTCCATACAGTATATGACATGAATTTTAGTATTCTTTCTTGAATCCCTGAAAAATCCTACTCGTCTTCAAGCCTCTCATTCCTCAATTGCTCAATCGTTTGCACCAAAGCTTCAACAATAAAGTCTTCGTCGCGCAAATCTTGGAGCAATTTATCCCTCCAAAAAAATATCTGAAGTTCCTTGTACTCCAAACCAAAAACCTCTGCAAGTATCGGTACCATTGCCGGATTGGCGTACCTCTCTTGCCGTTCT
>Ga0075467_10003422_pt1 | contig 12200 bp, 9 predicted proteins | sample DEB08_DNA_9_FD_75067 | JGI IMG/M metagenome (GOLD analysis project Ga0075467, IMG submission 75067) | Aqueous microbial communities from the Delaware River and Bay under freshwater to marine salinity gradient to study organic matter... | ecosystem: Environmental > Aquatic > Marine > Coastal ...
GATCCATTAGTTGATGTATCAGATACTCCATATGTATTTCTCACCGAAGATAGTCGCGACAATAGCTATGTGTTTCTCCAGGATGTCTGGCTGCTGGCCAATGACTGGGAGCTAACTGCTGGGCTGCGCTACGACAACTACTCAGATTTTGGCTCGACCACTAATCCAAGGTTGGCGCTGGTTTGGTCCACCAGTTACAAATTAACCACAAAGTTACTCTATGGCGAGGCGTTTCGCGCCCCTTCATTTGCTCAGACGCGGGCAATTAATAACCCCTTAATTCTCGGCAATATCAATCTTAAGCCGGAAGAGATCAAAAGCTATGAGTTGGCGTTTGATTATCGGCCCAATTACGAGCTGACATTGATGACGAATTTTTTCTATTATGACTGGACCGATATTATCCAGTTTATTCCCGATACCAATAATAGTACTCGCACTGCACAAAACTCCGGCGAACAGACCGGCTACGGTATGGAATTTGAAGCGACCTGGCAGGCAACGGATAATTTCACTCTGACCGGTAATTTCGCGGTGCAAAACTCCACCGATGAAACACAGGATGTACCTGCGGCCAAGTCACCGGAAAAGCAGCTCTATCTTGGTGCCGATTGGATCTTGCCAAAAGATTGGCGAGTCAATGTGCGCGCTAACTGGGTTATGGATCGGAATCGTCTCAGTAATGATATGCGTTCAGATATAGACGACTATGTGCTGTTTGATCTGTCTCTGCGCAAAGTTATAAGCAACGCCTTTGAATTTGCCCTGACGGTGAATAATCTATTCGATGAAGATGCCCGTGAGCCCAGCCCTAACTCTGATCCCATGCCATTTATTCCCAATGACTTGCCGCTCTCAGGCAGGGCCCTATTGGGTGAGGTTCGATACAATTTTTGAGCTATGATTAATCTGTAGATATAGATGAGCTAGCAAGCCCTTAAGGCAATTTGTTGGCTCTTTTTTTACGGCAGTACAGGAGGTAGTGCTATAAAGATTTCAGGGAGCATGCGGGCGCTGTTTATTGCCCTTGCAGCACTGATCTTCTGCCGCAGCGTCACCGCTGCAGCTGTAGAACTGGTGATCCTCTACCCACAGGTGCGAGAGCCATTTGCCCGCGTCTTTGAAGAAATTGTTCGCGGTGCTGAGGATGGCTATCAAGCGCAAGTTCAGCGCGTTGCATTAAAAGAAAATCAGTCTCCGGTGGACTTTGTCCATGTTCTCGACCACCAGTCTCCAGTATTGGTACTGGGCAATCGCTTGGCCCGACAGGTGTCGGAGCACAATTCCGAACACAAGGTAATAGTTGGTGCGGTTAATGGTGATTTTAATAGGGTTTTTGGCATCAGTTTGACCCCTAGTTTTGAGGCCATATCCAACAAGCTAAAATTTTTAGTTCCCGCCGTTAAAAAAGTCCATGTGATTGCCGCAGCTGGAACCACTGCCAGTGATTTTAAGTTGATATCTGAGGCTTCCCCGGTACAGGGGTATCAAGGCTTCAATTTGGTGATTCATGAGGCGGAAGATATCAGGAGTGCGGCGACGGTCTATCGTAATCTAATGCAAGATTTGGATGAGGACGATGCTGTATGGATTCTGCCGAATGGCTCATTTGTCAATAATGCCATGCTATCTATATTGTTGCAGGCGTCTTGGGAAAAGCACTTTGTCGTATTCTCTTCTAACCCAGTACATGTAAAGCGCGGCGCGTTGTTCTCTGTCTATCCCAACAACTACAAAATGGGCTTAAGCCTTGGACGTCTTGCGCAAACAGTTGCCGGTGATCTGTCTCTTACTAAAGATGGAGACGCGGCTCGGCAAATGCAGCCGTTAAATGATGTTTTTGTCACTCTCAATGAGCGTACTAGCAACCATCTTGGAATCAACCTGACCGATGATATGCGCGAGCACATTGATCTAGTGCTGCCGGCGCGGTGATTATTGATGCCTAGACTAAAACCTAATTGGTTCGATAAGTTGCGTTTCAAAACTCAGATCTCTCTGGTATTTATCTTCGGCATTCTGGTTTTAGCTTTCGCTACATCGGTTACTGTCAGTAGCATCTCCAGCTCTATTATCGAAGAACACGAGGTGCTGCAGGGTAAGCAGGTAACCGAATCGTTGGCGCGGCGCAGTGAAATTGCACTGTTATACCAGAGCCCTGAAGCCGCCAGTGATATCGGCGAAGATGCCATGAACTTTCCTGGGGTAAAAGGGATAGTGATTGAAACCGATAAATCAGATGTACTATTTGCCACGGGTTCGATGTTCGTCGGCGATAACAGTGAGTTTATTGATCAGAGTACTCAACAAACGACTGAAGCGATAAACAAAAAAGCTACCGAGCTCAGCCTAGTGTCAGAGAATGTCGATTTTTGGAAATTTGCTTCACCGGTCTATACCAGCAGTGCCGATGACGACCTAGTGATGGATGCAATGGACAGCGACCGAGTTTTACTTGGATATATCACTGTGGTGGTGGGCAAAGACACCCTGCATAAAATGCAAAAGAGTACCTTGCAGAATAATCTGATGGCATCGTTCGTCGGCGCAATTATTTTGCTCTTTGCCTTACTCTATTTTTCCCGTCGCCTGACTAGTCCGATTGAGCGATTATCTACAGTGATGAAGCGAGCCCAGCAGGGTGAAGAGAAAATTCGCGCTGAGATACAAGGGCCGGTGGATATCACTGATATGCAAAAATCCTTTAATCGGATGATGCAGGTACTTGAAAATCGCCGTCGAGAACTGAAGCGAGCCATGAAGATGGCCATGACATCGGCTGATATGAAAGTGGAATTTGCCGCCAATGTCACCCATGAACTGCGCACGCCGATGAATGCTGTGCTGGGTATGTTAGATCTGCTGACCACTATGGGCTTGAGTCTTAAGCAGCAGGAATATGTCCAGACAGCGAAATCCTCTGGGGACAATCTGCTGGCTCTTATCGATGATATCCTCAGTTTTTCGGAGGCCGATGCCGGTAAAATAAGTATTACCAATCGCGACTATCTGCTATACGAAAGTATGGATGAAGTTGTCGGGTTGCTCTCCAGTACGGCACTTAAAAAACATCTCAATATAGGTTATATCATCGATGAGAACGTCCCTCCAGCACTGAACAGCGACCGAGATAGAATTCGTCAAGTACTCATTAATTTGGCAGGTAATGCGGTTAAGTTTACTGAGCGAGGCGATGTGTCAATTCATATCAGTCTGCAGGCTGATGGAAAAATGGAGTCCGCGGCGCTGGATCATGAACGTCAAAAAAATCACAGAGTGGGCTCAACGGTACGCCTAAGATTTGTCGTCAAGGATACGGGCATAGGTATAGCTCCCGAGGATCAGGGACGAATTTTTGAGGCCTTCACTCAGGTAGATTCCTCAAACACCAAAGGCTATCAAGGTACTGGCTTAGGTCTGGCGATTAGCAGCCAGATTGTTGAATTAATGGGCGGTGATATCTTTGTCTCCAGCGAACTGGGGACGGGTAGCCAATTTGGCTTTAGCCTGCCTGTGTTAGTGGCACAGCACCTGAGCGAGGATGAAGAGAGTGATTGTGAGAGGGTTGAGACTGACAGCGACTTTTCAAATATTAGCGCACTGTTTGTCAGCTCCAGCGAAATCCTTAGTCGCTTTGCCGCACAGCAATTTAGAGCTCTGGATGTAAAGGCCGAATTTGCTGAGTCGGGGTTGCAAGCCTTGGAAGTTATTCGTCAGTATCGGGCTGAAGATTATTTCGATATTTTGTTTGTCGATCAGGATCTCGCAGACATCAAAATTAATGAGCTACTGAGATTTATCGAGGCAGAGCCACATTTTATTAAGCGGCCCACCGTGATGCTCAGCAATCCCTGGAATAAAGATTCCGTGACCAGCGAACTGATACTTTTGCGGTTAAATAAACCGCTGCGATCGAATTCCCTTGTTGGCATATTGGAAAAATGCTTTGTCGCCGACGGCAGCGCTGATTGTAACGTTGATGATCAATTACCCGAGCAGGCGCTAGCTCCTCGCTCTTGCAAGATTCTAGTGGTCGATGACAGTCGCGCAAATCAGCTGGTTGCGGTTGCTATGTTAGAGCGCTTGGGCTGTCAGGCAACACTGGCTAATAACGGTAAAGAGGCCCTTGAGAAGGTCGTTCGCGAAGACTACGACCTGATCTTTATGGACTGCAATATGCCGGTGATGAATGGTTATGACGCCACCAAACAAATAAGGATTTATGAGGGCGATCAAGTTGGTACATTGCCGATTATTGCTATGACGGCCAACAATTCAAAAAATGAAGAGGGGATTTGCCGCGAAGCCGGTATGAGCGACTTTTTGCCAAAACCTCTGAGCCTAGCTGGACTCCGAGAAAAGTTATCGGTTTGGTATGGCGATGAGCCGGCGCAGAATAAAGAACTAAGTGGAGAACTAAACAAAGAGCCAAACAAAGAGCCAAACAAAGAGCCAAATCAATCAACCAATGATCCCAAGGCTCAGGTAAAACAACCCCCCGCCAAATACACTGGCCTAAGTTACGATGTGAAAGTGATTGCCTCATTGCGCGAAGCTGTAGGCGAAGTGGTCTCGTCCATGATCAGCGCTTTTCTTGAAGATACACCAATCTATATTGGCAAGCTTGAAGGTGCGCTTAAAGAAAACAATGTGCGTCAAGTGACTGATATGGCTCATACCATCAAAGGCAGTGCGGCGAATTTTGGTGCCACTGAATTGGTTGCGGCAAGCAAACTGTTGGAGGATGTTGCGTCACAGGAGGGACTCAATGATGGCGAGCAAATGCTGAAACGAATTTCCGTTGCCTTCAACGCGCTGCAGAATGATCTCAAACAAGAAATCTCTCTGGACGCCGAGGTCGTTAAAACCCCATTAAAAAGTGGCACTTCGAGTAATATTTTAGTTGTCGATGATGATCGTACCGTGCGTATGGCTCTGGTGGACGCGTTTACTCGTGAAAACTATGAGGTCGAAGAGGCCAGCAATGGTATGCAGGCCCTAAATGTATGCAAACGCCATATGCCGGATTTAGTTTTGATGGATGCGGTTATGCCTGAATTAGATGGCTTCGATGCCTGCCAGATGATTCGTGAGCTGCCCCATGGCAGCGACATTCCGGTATTGATGATCACCGCACTGGATGATGAGCAATCGATTGTTCGGGCCTTTTCCTCCGGTGCCACAGACTATGTTTCCAAGCCGATTAATTTTTCGGTGATTAAACAGCGAGTAGCGAGACTAATTAAGGCCAGTAAAGCGGAGCAAGATGTTAAAAAGCTCGCCTATCACGACCCACTCACCAGCCTGCCCAACCGCACCTATTTAAAACAGCAGCTCGCGGTAACAGTGAATCGAGCAACCACCGATAACCAACGCTTTGCCATTTTATTCCTCGATCTGGATCGCTTTAAAATGATCAACGACACCATGGGCCACGAGGCTGGTGATTTGCTGCTCAAGGCAGTTGCCGATCGCATCCGTCACTGTGTTCGTGAAAATGACTTTGTTGCCCGCCTCGGGGGTGATGAGTTCACTGTAGTATTGGAAAATATTGCCAGTCTTGATGGTGCCTCAAGTGTTGCCGAAAAAATCTGCCGCTCAGTGGCGCGCCCCTTTGTGTTTATGCAGCAAAAGATGTTTGTTACCACCAGTATTGGCATTTCTATTTTCCCCGATGATGGCGAGGATGTTAGCGCCCTGATCAAACATGCTGATTCGGCGATGTTCCGAGCCAAGGAAAAGCGCGATGACTTCTGTTTCTATGAGCCCGGTATGGAGGCTGAGATTGCCAAGTGGCTCAAGTTGGAGCAGGAGTTGCGCAAGGCCATAGATAGCGATCAGTTGGTGCTGCACTATCAGCCGCAGATCGATTTTAAGACCGGCGATCTTACGGGCGCCGAAGCATTGGTACGCTGGGAGCACCCGCTAAAAGGGTTGGTGGCACCGGATGTATTTATTCCCCTGGCCGAGGACAGCGGGCTGATTAATCAGCTCACCAACTGGGTGCTGGAAAATTCCGCCATGCAGATAAAGCGTTGGCTCGATGAGGGTTACAGTCTCACTCTTGCGGTAAACCTATCGGTCAAAGATCTGACGCAGGAGGACTTGCACACCAAACTAGAGGACTTAATTAAGCGCATTGATCTGCCGCCAAATGTTCTCGAGCTGGAAATTACCGAGAGCACCTTGATGGATCATCCGGAGCTGATGATTAAAGAGCTCAATAAAATTAAAAAAATGGGCATCACGGTTGCTGTGGATGACTTTGGCAGTGGATACTCATCGCTCAATTATCTCAAGAGGCTGCCGGTTGATGTATTGAAGATCGACCGCTCGTTTATCTCAGATATTGAGTCAGACCCCAATGACAGCGCCATTGTTGCTGGCATTATTGCTTTGGCGAAAAATCTCGGCATGAGCACCGTTGCTGAGGGAGTGGAGACCGAAGCCCAGCGCCATATTTTGGAGCAGCTTGGCTGTGATACTTTTCAGGGTTATTTAGTCAGCAAGCCAGTGCCGCCACAACTGTTTACCGAGCTGTTTTTGACGTCACAGAAGGTCATCTAAATTCACCACTTAAGCCGCTGCTATGTGATAATGCCGACCTTATTCAGAGCCAGACATTTTCATGAGCGACTATCTCAGTATTCATCCGGAAAATCCCCAGCAGCGACTGATCGCTAAAGCCGCCGAGATTGTCCGCAAAGGCGGCGTGATCGCCTATCCCACGGATTCCGTCTATGCCATTGGTTGTCATATTGGCGACAAGCAGGCCATGGACCGTATTCGCTCCATCAGGCAGGTGGATAAAAATCACAATTTTACCCTGATGTGCCGTGATCTCTCTGAGCTTGCCAGCTATGCCCGTGTCGATAACAGCGCATTTCGCAGCCTCAAAGCTCAGACTCCGGGGCCGTTCACCTTCATTTTGCCCGCCACCTCTGAAGTGCCGCGCCGGCTAATGCACCCAAAGCGTAAAACCATTGGTTTGCGCGTGCCGGATAGTCCCATTGTTCAGGCCCTGCTGGCAGAATTAGGCGAGCCGATGATGAGTGTCACCCTGATTATGCCCGGAGATGAGTACCCGCTCTCCGACCCCTATGATATCCGCGCCGCCCTTGAAGCCCATGTGGATGTGTTGATTGATGGCGGTCACTGTGGCCTTGAACCCACCACTGTTGTGGATATGACTGGCCCAGCGCCAGAGATCACAAGGCAGGGTATGGGTGATTTCTCCGCTTAATGGATAATCATGATGGCCACAGCGGTCATTGCGGTTATAATTGCCAGCAAATAAATAATTGAGTCCCACCGTGACCAACGAAGCCGCTTCTCTGCAGCAACAGCCCCTAGACGAAGACAGCAGCAGTGCTGTTGCTTTGGATGCTGCTGCACCTATTGAAGTGCCGCTTGATCAGCCTATTGAAGAGCCTATTGAAGAGTCGACTGAAACCCCTGTGGATTCGGTTGATTCCATTCAAGGTCAGCCGCTAAACCCGTCGCAATCGGAAATGCCTTTCGCAGTGGTTCAGGGCAAAGAACTGAACATCATGCCCAAGGATCTGTATATCCCGCCTGATGCTCTGGAAGTCTTTCTCGAAGCCTTTGAAGGGCCTCTGGATCTGCTGCTCTATTTAATTCGGCGCCAAAATCTCGATATTCTCGAGATCAATGTCGCGGAAATTACCCGCCAATACATGGGTTATATAGGCCTGATGGAATCCATTCAGCTTGAATTGGCGGCGGAATATTTGGTTATGGCGGCCATGCTCGCCGAGATCAAATCGCGCATGTTGCTGCCCCGTCAGGTAATGGATGAAGACAGTGAAGAGGACCCGCGCGCTGAGCTGATTCGTCGACTGCAGGAATACGAGCGCTTTAAAAAAGCCGCCGATGATATTGATGAGATGCCCCGCTTGGGCCGCGATATTCATCAGGCCTCGGCCCATGCCCCGGAGCGCAATCAGGAAGTGCAGCACCCGGATGTGGATATGCGTGAAATATTGGCCGCCCTGGCGGAAGTGCTGCAGCGAGCCGATATGTTTGAAAATCACCAGGTGCAGATGGAAAAACTCTCCACCAGAGAGCGCATGACCCATGTCTTGGAAGCACTCCGCGGTGAGCAATTTGTGCCTTTCGTAAGTCTGTTTACAAGCTCCGAGGGCAAACTTGGCGTAGTGGTGACCTTCCTTGCCATTATGGAGCTGATCAAAGAGTCATTGGTTGAAATCGTGCAGAGCGAGACCTTTGGCCCCATACACGTTAAAGCTAGAACCTCATGAATGCTGAATTGATTAAAAGAATTGTTGAAGGCGCGCTGTTAGCAGCGGGCAAGCCAATGGATGTAGCTCGTATCGAAAGTCTCTTCGATGAGGACGAGCGTCCACCCAGAGACCAGATTAAAGCCGCTCTTGAAGAAGTTGAAGCCGACTGTCGCGGCCGTGGTTTTGAGTTAAAGCAAACCGCCAGTGGCTACCGTTTTCAAGTGCGCCAAGATCTTGCCGAATGGGTCAATCGCCTGTGGACTGAGAAGCCCAAGCGCTACTCCCGAGCCATGCTCGAGACCTTGGCCCTAATAGCCTATCGTCAGCCATTGACGCGAGGTGATATTGAGCAGGTTCGTGGTGTTGCTGTGAGTTCCGACACTATCAGGACACTGCAGGAGCGAGATTGGGTTCGAGTGGTGGGCTTCCGCGATGTACCGGGTAAGCCAGCACTCTATGCCACAACCAAAAATTTCCTCGATTACTTTAATATTAAAAGTCTTGAGCAGCTGCCGGCCCTCAGTGAAATTAAAGACTTTGCTGAGCTGGATCCAGAATTGGAATTGGCACTCTCTAGTAATTCGGGGGACAACCCCGAGCTAGTTGCAGCCAATGATGAAGAGCAGCCTGCAGACCTTGCCGACAGCGAAAACTTTAGCCTCGACCAAGAAGTTGATGGCCAGAATACGATTAACCATGCCTTTAATCATGAAACAAGTAGTGACAGCCCCCACAACCCATTAGACGATACCGAAAGTCTAGACTCCGACGACCAGGTGAGCAGTTCAAACCATGAGTGAAAAATTACAAAAAGTATTGGCTACTGCAGGTTTGGGATCGCGTCGCGAACTCGAGAAGTGGATCTCCGCAGGCCGAGTTTCAGTCAATGGTTCAACGGCCAAACTGGGTGACCGCGCTGCCCCCGATGACCGCATTTTGGTCGACGGACGATTGATTAAAATTGTTACCGACGACAGTCCCCGCGTGCTGATGTACAGCAAGCCGGAAGGAGAAGTGTGCACCACATCTGATCCCGATGGTCGTCCCACAGTGTTTGATCGTCTGCCGCGCCTAGCTCGCGGTCGCTGGATCGCTATTGGCCGTCTCGATATCAATACCAGTGGTCTGCTGCTGTTTACCAACCACGGTGAGCTGGCCAACCGCTTGATGCACCCCTCCTATGAAGTACAGCGTGAGTATATGGCGCGTATTCACGGCGAAGTGGACGAAGCTATGATCAAGCGTCTCACTGAAGGCGTTGTTCTGGAAGACGGTGTTGCCAGCTTTAAGAGTGTTAAAGCTCAGCATGCTCGCAGTTCGGATGATGTGGGTGGACGCAACCGCTGGTTTAAAGTGATTTTGGCTGAAGGCCGTACTCGCGAAGTGCGTCGTCTTTGGGAATCTCAGGAGGTGGAAGTTAACCGCCTCAAGCGCATTAGTTATGGACCCATTGAACTGCCGTCAATTGTGCGCCGTTCAGATTTTCTTGAGCTGGATCCGAAACAGGTGGTCTCTCTGTTTAAAGCGGTTGCCCTGCATCCGCCGAGATTTACCGAGCGCCATGTATTAAAAGATATGCGTGAGCGCAAAGAGCGAAAATTGCGTGCCCGGGGTAATACCTGGAGGTAGCCTGAGTTGCGTCCAGCGAAGGCTTTTTAAGAGTCACTAGGGCTGTGGTTGCGCATCTATAGACTGGCCATTCACTGCCGCACTGTCGGCGCCGAGTAAATACAGATAGGTTGGCATAATTTTCTCGGGGCTGGTCACTGAGCCAGGGTTTTCCGCCGGGAAAGCTTGCATGCGCATACTGGTGCCAGTGGCACCAGGATTGATCGCATTGACCCGCACCGAACCCAAACCCTCTAGTTCCGACGCCCACACCTGCACCATGCCTTCCACGGCGAACTTGGATACTGCGTAAGCCCCCCAAAATGAACGGCCAACGCGTCCGACACTGGATGTGGTAAAAATCACCGAAGCACAATCAGATTTTTCCAACACTGTCATCAATGCCTGAGTCATCTGGAAGGCGGCGGTGACATTCACCTGCATTACCTTGTCCCACACATCGCTGCGATAGTTGCTCAAGGGGGTGCGTTGGCCAAGAATGCCGGCATTGTGTAGCAGACCGTCGAGACGACCAAACTGTTCGTCAAGCTGGTTGCTGAGAATATTGTAATCGTCGCTGCTAGCACCCTCGAGGTCGATGGGATAGATCACCGGCTCAGGACCACCGCTGGCAACGATACTGTCGTAGACCTGTTCCAGCTTGGCCACTGTGCGACCCGCCAGAATTACTGTGGCGCCGTGTTTTGCGCAGTGCAGTGCAGCGGTCTTGCCAATGCCATCGCCAGCACCTGTAATCAGAATTACGCGATTTTCGAGTAACTTTTCAGGGGCTTGATAGGCGGCGATTTCGGCATTGGACAACATAATAATTACTCTTGTTAAATCTGGGTGATGGTGTTTTTTTGTCGCAGGTTTTAGTGGGCGAAGAGCAGTGAATGCAGGTGCTGAGACTGCTCAACAACCCAGTCTGCCTGCCAGTCAGCAATCACTTGACCCGCTTCAATATAGCCCCAGGCGGCGGCTATATTGCGGGTACCCGCAGCGCGCCCGGCGTCAATATCCCGCACATGGTCGCCCACATAGAGGCAGTCTTCAGGTGCTGTAGCAATCTCTTTACAGGCCAGCAGAATTGCTTCCGGATGAGGTTTTGGCAGAGTTACATGGTCGGGGCAAATAACCGTTGCAGCACCTTCCATTAACCCCAGCTGAACCAATGCGGCTTCTGTGTAGCGCCAGGGCTTATTGGTGACAATGCCCCAGGGAATATCGCGGGCGTTGCACTCATCTAGGACTTCTTGCAGACCTTCGTAGAGCGCAGTTTGATCCGCCAGATTTGCAAAATAGAGCTCGAGAAATTCTTCTCGCAGTGACTCAAACTGGGCGTGGTCCGGATCCATACCAAAACCACTTTTAATCAAGCCTATGGAGCCGTTGGTCACGCTGGTGCGGATTGCAGAATCAGGCAGAGCCGCTCGGCCATGTCTCTCCAATTGAGTATTCAGCGCGGTAACAAAATCCGGCGCTGTGTCCAGTAATGTGCCATCCAGATCGAATAGCAATGCCTTGAAGTCGAGCATAGAAAATCCGTTATGCGGGCTTGCGCGCGCAGATCATGTAATTAACATCGACATCGGTTTCAGTGAGGCGATAGGTTTTGGTTATCGGGTTGTAGGTCAACCCAGTCATCTGATCCAGTTCCAAGCCGGCTTCGCGAATCCACTGGCCCAGCTCCGCCGGGCGAATAAACTTACCGTACTCATGAGTGCCTTTGGGCAGCATGCGCAGCACATATTCGACGCCAATAATCGCCAGCAGATAGGCCTTGGGATTGCGGTTAATGGTCGAGAAAAACACTGTGCCACCGGGCTTGGTCATGGCGGCACAGGCGCGCACCACTGAGCCGGGATCTGGCACATGTTCGAGCATCTCTAGGCAGGTAACCACATCGAACTGTTCTGGGTGACTCTGGGCAAAATCTTCTGCAGTGGATTTTTGGTAGTCCACCTCAACGCCGGACTCGAGTTTATGCAGTTCCCCCACCGCCAGTGGTGCTTCACCCATATCTATACCGGTGACATAGGCGCCGCGCTGAGCCATGGCTTCGCAGAGAATACCGCCACCACAGCCAACATCTAAGACCTGTTGCTCAGCCACCGGGGCCAATTTATCAATCCAGTTGGCGCGCAGAGGATTGATGTCATGCAGTGGCTTAAACTCGCTGTTGCGATCCCACCAGCGGCTCGCCAGCTTCTCAAACTTGGCGACTTCGCTGGCATCTACATTCATTGATGCGGTGTTTTCACTGTTGCTTGCTGACATAGGGAGTGGCTACCTGAATGTTGAAACTATTAGTTAAGCTTGCGGCTA
>Ga0075467_10003424_pt1 | contig 12196 bp, 10 predicted proteins | sample DEB08_DNA_9_FD_75067 | JGI IMG/M metagenome (GOLD analysis project Ga0075467, IMG submission 75067) | Aqueous microbial communities from the Delaware River and Bay under freshwater to marine salinity gradient to study organic matter... | ecosystem: Environmental > Aquatic > Marine > Coastal ...
CTTTGTGGCAAAGGGCAAGAAAGCGCTGCGTCGTCCAAATGGAAGATTTGGCTCCTTGCTGCCGTTAGCCGCATCGCACCGATCCTGTCAAACGACCTCGCCCCGACCAACATGAACGGCCCTTAGCCGACATTCACCAAGATTAACCTTACCGCGGCGCGGCATACCAAGAGCGGCCATTCATGCACCCTGCAGCATTTCCGTCCTCGGAGGTCTGCATCGCGGACGGAGCGGACCTTCCAGGTCAGGCATTCAGATCGAACTTTTTAGAGACATATCAAAATATTTAGTTTTTACTATGTTTAGAAATTAGGGAGGTACTCAATGTCATTCACAAGAAGAACTGTGCTTCAATTCGCGACGAGTCTGATGCTTCTGACCGGAGCGACGACGGCTTTTGCGTCCGATGATGGCGTAAAGCGCCTGGCAATTCAGATAAGCGATAACGATCCCGCCACGTTCACCAAGGCGCTCAACGTTGCGACGAACTTCGCCAAGGGCATGAGCGATGCTGGTGAGATTTACGAAATTGAGATCGTCACGTTCAACGCAGGCTTACACCTTCTTCGGACCGACACGTCCCCGGTGATGGACAGGATCAAGAGCATTTCGGAAAGCGTCCCAGACGTAACCTTCAGTGCGTGTGGAAACACGATTGCCGGGATGACGAAGAAAGAAGGCGCAGCGCCGCCCGTCACGGAATATGCGCGAGTGGTGCCGGCTGGCGTCGTACGCCTCATGGAACTTGACGAGATGGGCTACTACGTAATCAGACCATAGCGCTGGCCGTCTAAAATACTGATATAAAAAATATATACCGTTTCGCGAAGTGGCAGGTCGGTCAGAGCAAATAGCCTTTGATTGAGATCGAAACCAAATAGGGAGGTTAGTAATGTTTCTTAGAAAAGTAATAGTCGGTGTCATAGCATTAGGATGCGCTTCGTTCGCAGCCGTTGCGCAAGAAGACGATGCAGGTCATGGAAGCGATTATCGCACGTTTTCCGCTGAGGGTATCGCCTACGGGCAGATCGGCGACAGCTATACCGCCGATCTCGTCATGTATCTGGCTGGCAACCAGTTCATGGTAATGGAAGAGCTCATCACGGCCTTCCAGCAGAAGAACCCTGACATCGAGACCATTTACGTCGAGACAATTCCACCAGGTCAGATCATGAACGGGCAGATCCTGAAGCAGGGCCAGATCGAGGGTGAGGACACCGCAATGAACCCCGACATCTACGCCTCGGTTCGGGTAAATCACCTACAGCGGCTGGCTAAGGACGGGATCATGCATGACTACATGACCTACATCCACAACAAGCTTGAACTCATGGTGGCCGAGGGTAACCCGAAAGATATCAAGGGTGTCGAGGACCTTGGCCGGGACGACCTTGTGCAATCCCATCCGAACCCCCAGTCGGAAGGTATCTTCCGGTTCTACGGCTCCGAGATGCTGAAGGACGTGGGCCTTCACGAGAAGGTCACTGGCGGCGCTGATTGCCGGGAATGCTGGGCTGTCGAAGGTAAGACTTGGTTCACCGCCCGTCACCACCGTGAAACGCCCGACCGGATAGAGAAAGGCGAGGCTGACGTCGGCATTGTCTGGACCACCGAAGTCATCGAGGCCAAGAAGCACGACCGCAAAATTGACGGTGTGGCGATCCCTGACGAACTGAACAAGGGCGATATTGTTGGCTACGCGATCGGCGCGCTGTCGAGTGGTCGAAATCCCTACAACGCGATGCGCTATCTCTCGTGGCTCGCAACCGATGAAGCGCAGGGCATTTACGAAAGCTACGGCTTCATTCCTGCAACAGCCGAAGAACTGAAACTCAAGCCTTTGGTCACACAATAGCGGCTACGGGCGGAGAGGCATCGTCTCCCCGTCCGCGCTATCCTCGGTATGGGCGGGGCCCTTTTAACGAACGAACAATTTGGGCTCACTGCTGCCGTTAGCCGCATCGCAGCGATCCTGCCAAACGATCTCGCCCCGACCAACATGAACGGCCCATTGCTGCCGCTCGTCGGTTGATCTGATGCTGCGCCGCAGCTTCGCCAGACTGGCCATTCGTGCATCGTGCAGCATGTTCTTGGGCCAAATGACCGCAACGCGGGACAAAGCAGACGCGCGCAGAATTGTCGTTTTCAAGAGTTCGGTGATGTAATCAACCAAACGCCGCGACTGCGAAAATCAAAGCCAAACCCAATGGCGACGGACCCTCCCCGAATAATTTTCCCGCGCGTTGTAGAATAGATTATCATCACATTACCGTGATCATTGGAATCACCGGAAAGAAACTCAATCGAAGGAGAAGAGCAATGCTCAAATTATCTTCTATTTTGGTATCTTTAGCGATTTTTGCTGGTTCAACCGTAGCTGCTCACGCGGGTGATTTGCCCAAGAGTAAGCAAACGAAGCTTGGCCTCTATGTGACGGCCGAGGAAGCAAAGGACATGATGGCGAACGAGAATGTTTTGTTCATAGATGTCCGTAGTCGCGCTGAAGTCGCTTTCCTCGGAATTCCGACGGCAGTCGACGTTCACATTCCTTATATGGTCATGCCGATGATGGCGTCCTTCAATATGGAAAAGGGGGCCTACGACCTTGAACTTAATCCTGACTTTCTTCCTTCTCTGAACACATATGCGGCTGAGAAGGGAATCGCGCCGGATACGCCGATCATCCTGATGTGCCGTTCAGGGTCACGCAGTGCGCGTGCGGCGGACCTACTCGCGGATGTTGGGTATACACAAGTTTATTCGCTCGTCGATGGTTACGAGGGCGATAAGGCGAAGGAAGGCCCCAACCGCGGTCAGCGGATGTTGAACGGTTGGCGCAATGCCGGCCTAGAATGGTCTTACAAAGAATCCCCTGAGCAAGTCTATCCAGACGACCGCTAGTACAATGTAAGTGTTGGGCCGGCGCATTCGCCTGTGCCGGCCGACAGTTGTGCTGGCTTAGTCTTCATGTGAAAAACTTGTCCGAAGGACTTTGTCTGCTCTGGGCTTCTTGCTGCCGTTAGCGCATCGCAGCGATCCTGCCAAACGATCTCGCCCCGACCAACATGAACGGCAGCTGTGAGCCCTAACCAACCGCGTTTGAGATCGCGGTATTTCGCGCCCGCAGCATACAACCGAGGTCGAGGACGGCCCTAACCGGACTTTGGCCGCTCCATACAACGCTGCGGTGCAGCTTTCGCATTGCGGCCATTCGTGCATGGCGCAGCATTTTTGTCGGCTAAAACGTCGGTGTGCGGGACAGAGCAGCCAAACCCTGGAACGAGGCGAAAGGCTTTCTGACAAATGTCAGCCAGGCCAATTGGCAGGCTACTTCATTCATGCGCCGCTAAAACAACCGGGTCGACCCAAATCGCTGTTGTTACGGTCGTTTCTACGCGAGGGGCGACCCTAAAATCAGATCAATCTCGGCAGGTCGCGGTCACCCTGCGTGTACGAGTGAGCCTTCGACGTACAAGAGTGCGTCATCGGTTCGCACGTTAACACCCAAGGTTTGACCAACTCGCATCTCAATGTGTTTGCGTGTTTTTGCTTTGATCACAACACCAGTCGCCAACTGCAAGGTTACGACGCCATCGACGCCAAGATGTTCGATTTTCTTGATCGTACCGACACCAATGTTTTCAGCATCAGCGGCCACGAGCGATACATGCTCTGGCCGAATGCCCAATTGATGCCGTGACCCGGCGGTGCCAATCGTCAAATTCTTAGTCAAATCAAGCGCACCGGTCCCGAGGGCTCCGTCACGGGGTTCGAGGGTAATCATGTTCATCGGCGGCGAGCCAATAAAGTAGCCGACAAAGTCGTTCTGCGGTCGTGAGAATAGCTCTGCAGGGGTGCCGGACTGTTGCAACAATCCATCCTTCATTACCACGATCTCATCCGCAAAGCTCATGGCTTCACTTTGATCGTGGGTTACCAGAATCATAGTCATGCCGGTCTCGCGGTTAATCTCGCGCAGCTTACGGCGCAGCATGAACTTCATTTGTGGATCAATCACAGTTAACGGTTCATCCAAAAGAATGGCGCTGACGTCTTCGCGCACAAGACCGCGCCCCAGAGAGATCAGTTGCTTTTGATCCGCGCTCAACCTTCGTGCTGGCATATCAAGCGCGTAATCCAGATCTAAAAGCGTCGCGACCTCGGCGACGCGGGCTTTGATGCGCTCAGGTGCCACACCACGGCATTCCAACGGAAACGCAAGGTTTTGGCGCACTGTCTTGGTCGAGTAGATCACAGGAAACTGAAACACCTGCGCAATGTTGCGTTCAACCGTTGGTGTTTGGGTAACATCCTGCCCGTCAAAAAGTAGGCGTCCATGAGACGGCGCGACAATCCCGGAAATGATGTTGAGCATCGTCGTTTTGCCACAGCCCGATGGGCCCAAAAGCGCATAGGTCTTACCATCCTGCCACGTCAGATTGACGGGTTTTAGGGCAAAGTCGGTTCTGTCTTTCGGATTAGTCAGATAACTGTGCCCAAGGTTTTCGAGTACGATTTCAGCCATTTACTTGGTCCTTATCGTGATGTTTTGCCCGTCCGAAGCGAACAGCATGAGGTGTTCAGCTTGAATCGATACACTTAGACGGGTCCCCGCTTCAAAGGTCTCGATGCCCTCAACCAGCATAATCGCACGGCCGAAATCGAAATCGAGGTGAACGATGGTTTCAGACCCGCTGAATTCAGACAGGCCGATAGTCGCGTTGAATGCGCCCCCCGGCTCAATTGCATCGGGCCGAAGCGCGATGGTGACGGGACCATCTGGTGGCAGCTGCAAGCCATTGTTCGGGGCCAACTGACCCTCGCCAAAATAAAGCGCACCACTGCGAACAAATCCCGAGATAAACGAAATAGGTGGATCGCTGATCACACTTGCGGCGTCTTTTGTCGGGGGATGCGCAAACAAGGCAGCAGGTGGGCCGCTGGCCACGATGCGTCCGTCGGTCATGACGATCATAGTGTTTCCCAGTTCCATCGCTTCGCGCGGTTCAGTGGTTGTGTACAAGATTATGCTGTCATCATTTCCGGCTACCAATCTTGGGAACTCTTCGCGCAGTTGTTCGCGCAGCTTGTAGTCCAGATTGGCCAACGGCTCATCGAGCATCAGGATACGTGATTTCTTGACCATGGCACGGGCCAGCGCGACACGCTGTTGTTGCCCACCCGAAAGCTGCGCCGGCCGGCGTTGTACGAAATCACCCAAGCCAACGGTCGTCAGCATCTTGGCCGCAAGTGATTGCGCCTCTGCTTTCCTTTTGCCCTGACGACGCAGCGGGAACGCCACGTTGTCCAAAACGCTTAGATGCGGATAGTTGATGAACTGCTGATACACGAGCGACATGCTGCGATCTTTTACAGGCCGTTTGGCGATACTTTGACCATCCAGTTGGATGTCGCCTTCAACCAACGGATTAAGCCCCATCAAAGCACGCAAAAGTTCGGTCTTTCCCGCACCGGTTCGTCCAAGAATCGTATATATGTTTCCCGCGTCAAACTGGAACGAAATGTCCTGCAAAGAGACTTTGGAATCAGCGGTCGTGAGTTGGTCAACTTGAAGCATGATACTTACCTAATGGCCCCCGACATAGTGCCGCGTGACATGTAACGTTCAACAATGACCGCGACGCAGGCCAATGGTGCGACCGAAATCAATGCGAATGCTGACAGCGACCACCAAGGTGTCACGGATGAGTTGAGGGAAACGATTGAGACCGGCAAAAGCTGGGTCTCGGTGAATGTAAGGGTGAAGGCGAAGAAAAAGTCGTTCCACCCGAAGATGAGACAGAACATGCCTGCCACGACGAGGCCAGGAACTGAATTAGGCAGGACAACTCGAAAAAACGCCCCAATCGGGCTGCATCCGTCGGTCATCGCCATTTCATCGAGTTCTTTTGGGATGCCCGCAAAAAAATCAGTCATGACCCAGACCGCGATGGGCAGCAGGAGTGCTATATAGACCAGCACCAATCCAAAGATCGTATCTAGCGCGCCTAACTCCTTGAGCATCAAGAAGAACGGGATCGCTAGAACGATGGGCGGCATGATGCGTTGTGAGATAAAGAAGAACGTGATGTCGGAATTTTTGACAAAGCCCAACCTGTATTCAAACCGGGACAACCCGTAGGCCGCCAGCGTTCCCAATGCCAAACTGACAAGGCTCGCGATTAGGGTAACAGCGGCGGAGTCTATGAAGGGACCTACGATGTTAATCCCTTGCGACCCCGTCGTGAACAATGAGGACCAGCCTTGCGTTGACGGCTCATAATCAACCCATGGGATGTAGGTCGCTCCACTTGTGATCGCGTTGGCATCTTTGAAAGATGTGGTCAGTGCCCAAAGGAATGGAAACACGACAAAGAGGGACCAACCGAAGAGGAACAGGGTTTTTAGGATGTGATAAAACTTATTCATGTTATCCGACCTTTCCAACCAGCAAACGCAGTAGGACTTTTGCAATCACGGTGAGGCTGACAATCATGATCACCAGATAGACCAGCGACAACGCCGCAGAATACCCAATCTGAAAATCGCGCAAACCGCGAATGTAGATGTAATAGGATGAGGTCTCGGTCGCCGTTCCCGGCCCGCCTGAGGTCAGGACATAAACCGTGTCCATGATCTTTGATGCTTCGATAAGCCGGATGATCACCGCACCAATGGTAATCGGCGCCATAAGTGGAAAGGTAACCTGCCAAAACGTGCGCCATGTGCCAGCACCGTCAATTGCTGCCGCGAGATAGGGTTCGCGTGGCAGCGACACCAATCCAGCCAGCAACAACAGGAACATAAATGGCGTCCATTGCCAAACTTCAACAATCAAAACACTGATGAAAGCGCCGTTTGCGCTGGAAAGCCATGGTACCGCGCCAATCCCGAACATGCGTAGAATGTCATTCGCGGGGCCCAGGCTTTCGTGAAAAACAGTCCGCCAAATCACCGACATGACCACCGGCGTGGTCATCATTGGGATGAGGAATAAGACCCTTAGTAAACGACCACCGCGCACCTGTTTCCAGACTGCAAGTGCTAGCGCAAAACCTAACGTGTATTGCAGTGACACCGAACTCAGAGACAACATCGACAACCGCCCTAGACTCTGCCAGAATCGATCGTCTTCGAACACGCGTCCGTAGTTCTTACCGCCGATGTAATCGAGGCCTGACTGAAACACATCCCAGCTCGAAAAACTCACACGAATTGTAAACAGTAGCGGGAAAAGGATTATTGCGACCAAAGTCAATAAGGCTGGCAGCAAGAAAAAGTGCTTAGACGATAGCATGGTATGTATCCCTAGATTTGAGGTGGGCGTCCAAGGAACGCCCACCTCTCGTCATTAACCTTCGTTGTCTTCAAGTGTAACAACGTTGGAGTAGGCTTCACGCAAGCGATCCTTGCCAATGCGATCTGTGATTTCAGACCACTCCTCGGCAACACTATCCAGTGCTTCCTGCGCAGTCTTCTGACCGGCCATCGCCTCGGCTACGCCATTCGCCATTGACGACATGAACTGACTTACGCCGGGAACACGCAAATCGAACACACGGTTTTTGCTTTCCTCCATCTCAGACAATGTCGTGACGTAAGTCTGCGCTGTTTTATCAGACCAACCTTGACCCTTCCAATAATCAAAATCAAAATGGCTGTTGCGGTAAGGGTTCACACCAAAGCGACCGATCTGCATGTCATGTTCGGCGTTAGCTTCGTTTGAGAAGAAGCAAAGGAAATCAAATCCCATCTCTTGCTCTTCAGACATTGAAGAGACTGCTGAAGACCAACCCCACGTCATGTAAGGCGCACGGTTGGGCGTCTCGAATGTGTCCCACTCGCCAGTGGTGCGGTTCCAAACTTCGGAAGCACCCGGTAGCGGCGCGGCTGCGACCATATTTCTGATCCGGCTGTCTTCCTGATTGGCCTGAATAAAGGCGTCATCCCAGCTATAGCTCATCAAAGTCTGACCACCGCCAAACGAGAAGATCTCATCGCCCAAACCAAAGTTAGTGCCACCGGGAGGGAAACTGGCTTGAGCTTCGATAAACAGTTCAAGACCGCGTACAAAACCCGGCGTGTTGATCAGCGGTTCCATTGTCTCAAGGTCAAAGAAGAATCCACCTTGGACGTCCGGGTGCTTTGCATATGGTGCAGCACGGCTGATGAACGCCGAGAACATCAAATCATCGCGTTTCGCAACTTCAGCAGAGCCATAGTTCAGTTCGCCGTCACCATCCCAATCAGACGCGTTGAAATATGCGGCAACCTGATTGTATTCCTCCCATGTCGCAGGAACGGTCAACTCGTTGCCTGTGTCGGCAAGGTATTTTGCTTGCACATCGGTATTGTCGAACACGTCCGTCCGGAATTTCAGATAATGGCGATCACCATCCATCGGGTATTGGATCATTTCACCGTTCCACGTCGCTACACCCCTAAAACTTGGGGTGACATCCATCATGCCCGTTGAGTTGACATAGGCCTCAGGCACAGGGGCAAGGAAACGGCTGAAATCACCAATCCAAAGTGATGGATAAAACATCACATCATAGGCGTTCTGCTCACTTTGGAACGGTATCATGATTCGCTGGAACAGATCACCAAATGGCACGTGAACCACATTGACTTCGGCTCCGGTCAATTCAGCAAACTGTTCCGCGTGAAGCGCGGTGGGCTCCCCGATGACAGGGATCGCGTGGGTGATGATGTTCAATGTGCGCCCAGAGTAATCCTTGGCGTCTGTCGCCGCATAGCTACAGGTACCCGGCAGGTCCTGTTCGATGCCAAAACGTGTGTAATCTTGTGCCGAGACAGGCACCGCAGATGAGGCGATAATCGCCAGCACCGAGGCCGAAATTGTAAACTGATTTTTCATGTTAGTCCTCCCGTTTGGTTTTGATATGACCCGCTCCTCGCGGATCGCGCGCAGGCCAAAGTTGTGTGACCTGCGCAATAGATGTAATTTTGGTGAATTTAGGGGATCAGAACCGCGCGACCGCGGACCTTCCCGTCGTGAAGGTCGCGCAGCGCAAGATTTGCATCGCGCAAGGCATATTCTTTGGTCGTCAGATCGACCAACCCGCGGTGGGCCAATTCCATCAATTCCGTCAGTTCCGCCCACGTGCCGACGAGGTTGCCGATTATGTTCTTTTCAGTGATCACAAGATCAACGGTTGGAACCTGAATATCCTCACCATACCCGACAACGTAATAGCTGCCGGCTGCCCGCGTCATAGCGAGGCCCTTGCGGGTCGTGCCGTTCTCGCCGACAAAATCAAGCACGGCTTCGGCGCCATGACCTTTGGTCAGGGACAAGATTGCATCGACTTCGCCACCATCGGCTTTTACCAAATGATCAGCACCGCATTCACCAGCGAGGGACAGTGACGTATCAGATGTATCGACAACAATGATCTCTGCGGCACACATCGCGCGCAGGACTTGAATGCCGATATGGCCTAAACCACCAGCGCCGATCACAACACAGTATTCACCGGGAAGCAGATGGCGCGTCGCTTTTTTGGCTGCGCGGTAAGCTGTTAGGCCAGCATCGGAATAGGGTGCAACCTCTTTGGGTAGAAGTGACTTCGGCAACTTGATGATATTACGCTCGGACGTCACCAACGCCTCAGCGTAACCACCGTCAGAATCAAGGCCTGGAAACGTACCTTCGCCGTGCATGTCTTGACCACGACGACAAGCGATGCATGTCCCGTTCGAAATCTTCGGGTGGATAATCACAGGATCACCCTTTTTCAGGCCTTCGACTTCTGGCCCGACCTCTTCGACCCAACCTGCGTTTTCATGGCCCAAGATCAACGGCAACAAAGCGTTCCCATTTGGATCCATGTGCGGCCGCCAGATACCTTCGATGACGTGCAGATCGGTGCGGCACACCCCTGCGCCACCGATGCGAACAATTACGTCCGACCCTTTGGTGATAACAGGATCCGGCACATCGATGTAATCGACCCACGACGGTGCAGTCAGATCGTCATCGTATTTATGTAGAACTTGGGCCTTCATGGGACTCTCCGAGATTAAATGTCTGTGAGGCCCTACTTAACGGTCGGCACATCCGCTGAGTTGTTTGCGAGTGTTCAATTTCTGCGAAGCGCGATGTTTTCTATGCTCAAAAAATGAACAGACCTTGGATTTCACTTTGTTTATTGGGCATTCATCATCCATGATGACCGCAGGCTTGGGAGGGCGCTCGTGAAAACTGCATTTGATAAAGCCCGCAATGCCCTCGAGGTTAACGGCCGGTTCGCCTATGGTGCCGTGCCGGAAACGATTGCTGATAGTTGGCGGCGGTGTATGCGACTTGGCCTCGATCCCGTCGGTAATCCGGAGGAATGTGTCGTCTCTCACACCGATCTTCATCAGCGTCGTGATCAGCAAGATCGTGTAATGCGTCTTGTCAGGCCGGAATTGGAATTGCTGAGCGCGCAAATCGCTGGATCGAATTTTCTGGTGGCATTTGCAGACAGTGACGGTGTCGTGCTCGATCAAATTCTGGATGAAGAATTCCGCACGTCCACTTGCGGCAAAAGTATCCTCCCCGGTTCAATCTGGAGCGAGGAAATCCGCGGCACCAACGCCCTTGGGCTGGCACTTCACACTGGTGTGTCTTGTAACGTCACAGGTCGCGAACATTTCTTTGCAAAAGAAGGTACGGTATCGTGCCTATCCGCCCCCATTTTTGACAGCAGTGGCCAATTAATAGGATTGCTGGATGCTTCTTCCGAAGTGACAGCCAGACAGTATCATACCCTTGCGTTGGTGAACCTTGCCGCGCAAAACGTTGAAAATCGTTTATTCGTGGAGGATCATCGCGGCGAACACATCATCCAATTTCATCCCCGTCAAGAATACCTCAAGACCCAAAATGTCGGCATGATCGCGTTCAACGAGGACGGCCAGATAACCGGGGCGAACCGTCGCACCAGTGAACTCTTGACGGGTTTGAATCTTGCTAACGCAATCAAATTCCAAGACCTCTTTATGGGACAGTTCTGTACCTTGATCGAACAATTATGTAGGGGCGAAATTGTTCAAATTACTGATTGGCTGAGGTCTGGGTATTTTGCACGCCTCAGGCTTACCCACTCGGCACGTACCAAGCTCACGAACACACAGGTGTTGCTGCCAACCGATCCGATCTATCGCGTTCCAAAGGCAGCGGGAGACGTCGGAACCGGGCGCGTTTTCGAAGATGAAGCCTTGCGCCAAAACCTTCGGTTGGGCAGAAAATCGGCCCAACAAGGCCTGCCTGTTCTAATTGTTGGCGCACCCGGAACCGGGAAAAACACAACGGCTGAGGAGATACATGATCAACTTCACCCCGATCAAGCATTCGTTCTTGTCGAGTGTGAGACGCTCAATTTAGACGCTGTCGAAGGCCAGCTTATCGCACAGATGAAATCCAAAGCTGATGCCTTGCCCCGAAAGCAAGACACCATTGACCTCGACAAGGGCGGCACGTTGTATCTCGATAGGGTTGATCTGTTGCCGATTGAAATCGCGCCAAGCCTGAACACCTTCCTCAATCGTGTCATTCAACGGCGCAATCCGCTGCTGGCCGACGGCGAATGGATCATCATCAGCAGCGCACAGAATGCTTCCTGCCTGAACGATGCAATAGGCCCATTGAGGACTTTATACGAACGCCTTTCTGGATTTTCGCTCTACTTGCCCAAACTCACAAACCGCTCTGATTTTCGACATCTGTGTCGCGCGATGCTTGCCGCAATCTCCCCTCAACACACCCTTTCAAGTAACGGCACAGACGCACTTATGGCGATGACTGCTGATCACAACCTAACCGATCTAAACCGAAATCTGCGTACGCTTGCGATCCACCACCACGATGGGATCATAAGACAAGAAGGTGTCACGCGCATTTTGGGTCAGCGTCCGCTTGGCGTCTCGCCGTGTACGCGCTGCGTCGGGCAGATGATCAAGGAAGTAAGATGTATCGAAATCCAAAAGGCTTTGCGCGACTGTAACGGGAACGTTGCCTTGGCCGCGCGCCAACTTACTGTTTCCCGAAATACTGTCTACGCCCATGTTAAGGATTAAGAACGCCGAAGTCGTGTGAGCGATCCTTGAGCGGACATCCATCGCGTGTCATGGATCTTGTCACTTTGAGGCTGCTTGCTGCCGTTAGCCGCATCGCAGCGATTCTGCC
>Ga0075467_10003426_pt1 | contig 12193 bp, 11 predicted proteins | sample DEB08_DNA_9_FD_75067 | JGI IMG/M metagenome (GOLD analysis project Ga0075467, IMG submission 75067) | Aqueous microbial communities from the Delaware River and Bay under freshwater to marine salinity gradient to study organic matter... | ecosystem: Environmental > Aquatic > Marine > Coastal ...
CCGTGCCCGATCGTCCCAATAGCGCTTTGGTTTTGCCTCAGAGGCACAACGTCATAAATCCGTTAACGTCCCGGAACCCTTTGGTAACGCAGCACCATATCTCACAGTTCCGGCGCCCCTCGCTACATCGTGCACCGACGTTACACCGACGCGATACCGACATCGAAAATCCCAACGCTTTAAGGCGTTGGCGACTTCCTGCATTGCGTGTGGCGCATCTGATGCGACCGTTGCTTAGCGATTCAGCCAAACGCCTGAAAAATCAGTAGGAATATTCCTCGAAGACCCGCGTCACGTCACCGTTCCAATCCGTCTTATACCGCCGGATCAACTCGTCCGCAGGCAGTTCTCCGCTTTCAAGACTGTCGTTCAAAGCGTTGAGGAAGTGCGTCTCATCCGGCAGCAATCCGCCGGCTCCCGGCATCGCGCGCGCCTTCAAACCTTGCTGCGCAATATCAACAACTTGCCGTGCAAGATCGTGCATCTTCAACCCGTTCACTTCGGCCTCAAGCCCGCCAACGGACGCCTGCACGCGCCAAGCCTCCCGCGCCTCTGCATCCCAGTCCTTCACCAAGTCCCAAGCCGCGTCCAAAGCCCCTTGATCATAGCACAGCCCGACCCACAAAGCCGGCAAAGCACACAGCCGCCGCCAAGGTCCGCCGTCCGCGCCCCGCATCTCAATAAACTGCTTTAAGCGCGCTTCAGGAAAGATGGTTGTAAGATGATCCGCCCAATCAGAGAGCCTCGGCAATTCACCCGGCAGCGCGGGCAGTTCGCCCTTCATGAAGTCCCGGAATGACATGCCCAGCGCGTCCACATAAACACCGTCGCGGTAGACAAAATACATAGGTACATCAAGCGCATACTCCACATAGCGCTCGAACCCGAAACCATCCTCAAAAACAAATGGCAGCGTACCCGTACGGTCCGCATCAAGGTCGCGCCAGATGCGGCTACGCCATGACTTATGGCCATTCAACTCACCCTCAAAGAACGGCGAATTCGCAAACAAAGCCGTTGCGACCGGCTGCAATGCCAGGGCGACACGAAGCTTCGTCACCATGTCGGCTTCCGAGCCGAAATCGAGGTTCACCTGCACTGTGCAAGTCCGCCTCATCATCGACGTCCCCATGGTGCCAACCTTTTGCATATAGCTGTCCATCAGCTTGTAGCGGCCCTTTGGCATAAGGGGCATCTCTTCGTGCGACCAGTGCGGCGCAGCACCTAAACCAATGAAGCGAACACCGATTTCCCGCGCTATGGTCCGCACTTCGTCCAGATGGACGTTCACCTCATCGCAGGTCTGGTGGATCGTCTCCAGCGGCGCTCCGGAAAGCTCCAGCGCACCCCCGGGCTCAAGCGAGACATTCGCGCCGTTCTTTTCAAGTCCAATAATCTTACCGCCTTCAAGTACCGGCGCCCAACCATAGCGATCCCGCAGGCCCTCAAGCATGGCGCGGATTGACCGCTCACCTTCATACGGAAGTGGCTTCAAAGTATCGCGGCAGTAGCCGAACTTCTCGTGCTCGGTTCCGATCCGCCAGTCCTCTTTGGGCTTACAGCCCGCAGCAAGGTATTCAGCAAGTTGCTCGTGCCGCTCGATTGGCCCGCCGCCGGATTGTGGAATGGACATATGCGATCCCCTTGATGCTCGTTGTCAGAGTGCGTGAGTTGCCCGAAAGGCGCGTGAAGTCAACTCAAGCGCCTCAGTGGTTTTTCCCACACAGTTGTGCGTGTAAGCGGACGAACCCGCGCCGCATCGACCAATCGTGACGTGCTTAAGCCGGGCAATGCGGAAAATGAGTCAAAGAGCGCCTCGGTCCCTTCCGCGTCAACGGGGATCGTCAGCGTCTTACCCTGAGCGTCGGCGAGTTCCCACGAATGCGGCGGCACAGTCGCAATCCGCACAAGATCTTCCAGAGCAACCGCTCCCCCAATCCGGGGGCCAAAATATGAGATCTGGCGCTCGTCCACTTCAACAACCCCAGCGCCGCCGCCCTGCGTGCGAAAACGCGCGCGCTGTATCCCGATATACATCAGGATTGAGCCAAGGCTCATCATCAGGACACCAAAAATCAGATGCGCCCGTGTTGGCCCAAGAACCGTTGCCAAACCGACACCATCAAATGCGATCCCAACAATAGCTTCCCGCCAACGCATTAGGGTTTGGCGTGCTTGGGGACGAATAAAGCTCATCGTTGCGGCTCACGATCCAACGGATGCCAAAGGGACGGTTCCAACTTGAGGCTTTCTTCCCGCCAATCATAGGGTGCTCGGACGCGCTCGAACGTCATTTCCGTAAAGTCTCGGATCATCTCGACGTCATTGCCAACGCGTCGATAAAGCTTACCACCCATTGTATCATAGCGATCCAAAGCAACGCCCAGTGACCGCGCGACGGGCGCGGATACTCTCGCTGCCTGCTCGTCGGATACTTTTGCCGGCTTGCCATCACGGCGGTAAAGACCCGTTGGATTTGTCTTAGTGCTTTCTTTTCTCTCAAGCCGCACAAGGCCTTTGCTCCGCCCAATAAGGTCCTTCCCGCCAGTCGCTACAAACCGTTTATCGTCAACAAAACGCCCGCCGCCCCCCCATGTCGAACCCTCTGGGAATACTGACAGAGCAGTAAAATAGGGCGGCCGTGAAACCACCGAATAGGCCCCTTCACTCTCATCGGACCAATGTCCGCTCAGCGTGAAATAGATGAAATGCTGGCCATCAGGGGACAAATCGCACCGGTCGAGATAAATACGCTGCTTGAGCCACTGCCCATCTTTAAATGTATCCGTGTCCCGATGCCAAAGGATCATCCGGCACTGCGTCGACGGACCCTGCCGTAAAATCACGGCACGGTCGTTCTCGGTGGCAAAGAACAAATGCAATCGCACATGAGGGGCTGTCATCCCCAATCCCCAAGCGCTTTTTGCCAAACCGTCAATGCTGCAACCGCTGCGGTATCAGCGCGCAGGATGCGCGGCCCAAGCGCGACGGGGTAAGCCAGTTCCATCTTGCCCAGCCGCGCCCGCTCGGCGTCAGAAAAGCCGCCCTCCGGCCCGATCAGGATCGCTCAGGGCCCAGAAGCATCCGGGAGGCCAGCAGCTTCACCGGCGCGCGTCTCATCGCAAAACATCAAGCGTCGCTCGGCAGGCCAATTCGACATGAGCCGGTCGAGTTTTTGCAGTTCTGCAACTTCGGGGACAAAGGTCGCACCACATTGCTCGGCCGCCTCAACCGCATGCGCCTGCAACCGATCCTGCCGGATACGCTCGGAATTGGTGAACGCTGTCTGCACCGGCACGATCCGCCCAGCGCCCATTTCGACCGCCTTTTCGACGATAAAATCAGTGCGCGCCTTTTTGATCGGGGCAAACATCAGCCACAGATCGGGCGGATTGGATTGCGGTGACGTTTGAATGCTACAAACGAGTTCCCCACCGCGTTTGCCCGCATATGTGACTTCGCTGCGAAATTCTCCGTCGCGACCGTTAAAAACGGCAACCGGATCGCCAAGTCCAAGGCGCATGACCGCAAAAAGGTAATGTGCCTGTTTGGGTTCCAGAACAACCGATTGCCCCTGTCCCAGGGGCTGATCTACAAAGAGACGAACTTTCGCAGTTTTCATGGGATCAGATCATATGACCGGGACGGGCGGGACGCCAGAGACCAAAGGCACAGGGCAGGTCGCCGACGCAGTTAAGGGGAATTGGGTCGATACCATCGCTCCTGCGCCAACACGCCCTTATCTGCGACTTAGCCGTGCGGACCGGCCTATTGGCACGTGGCTGCTTTTGATCCCCTGTTTTTGGAGCATTGCGGTGGCGGCCCTCGCAGAAGGCCGGTTCACCACACTGCATCTTTGGATCGCCCTTGGCTGCAGCATTGGAGCCTGGCTTATGCGCGGCGCCGGCTGCACCTGGAACGATATCTCCGACCGCAATTTTGACGCTGCGGTCGCGCGTACTCGGTCACGTCCTATCCCCTCTGGCCAAGTCTCCGTCAAAGGGGCGGCCCTGTGGATGGCCGCCCAGGCATTGATTGCCTTTAGCATTCTCCTCACTTTCTCTTGGACAGCCATCTGGCTTGGCTTTGGGTCGCTCGCTCTGGTTTGTATCTATCCGTTCGCCAAGCGGTTCACTTGGTGGCCGCAAATATTTCTGGGCCTTGCCTTCAACTGGGGGGCGCTTTTGGCTTGGGCGGCTGCCACTGGTTCGCTTGGGTGGGCGCCCGTTCTGATCTATATCGGCGGCATTTTCTGGACGCTGTTCTACGACACCATTTACGCGCATCAAGATACCGAAGACGACGCCTTGATCGGCGTCAAATCCACCGCCCGCTTGTTTGGCCAAAACACGTCGAAATGGCTTAAATGGTTCATGGCCGCGACCGTCTCGCTCTTAGGGGCCGGGTTGGTACTTGCCCTTGCCCCAACCGCCAACCCGCTTCAGCTGGCTATCGCGCTCGCAGGAGTCTGGGCTTTCGGGTGGCACATGATGTGGCAGCTCAGCCGACTTGACATCGACGATCCCGCCAAATGCCTCGCGCTGTTCCGCTCAAACCGAAACGCGGGCCTTATCCCTGTGCTATTTCTTGCCGTTGCGTATTTCGCGTGATTGCAGTGCCCCGCCGAGCGGACTAACAAAGCGACATGAGCGCAACCTCACCCATCGATTTGAAATCCTATTTGCCCCATGCTCTGGCGATCTTGATCGCGGGAGCCGGCTGTCTGGGCGTCGCGTTCTGGGCGAAGGAACGGATTGAACAAAAGACTGCGACCGACATCGGGCTGGTTCTGTCGCAAAGTGGGAACGATTGGGCGGAAGTCACGACGGATGGCCTTCAGGTCGCACTTTTTGGGACGGCTCCGAATGAGGCCACACGTTTCGGGGCGCTTTCAGCCGCGGGCCGGATTGTAGACGCGTCCCGCATTAGCGATCGCATGGATGTAACAGCGACTGCAGCATTGGTCGCGCCGGATTTTTCAATCGAGATCCTAAAAAACGATAACGGCATTTCTCTGATCGGACTTGTGCCAACTGAATCCGATCCCGCCACCATACTTGAGCGCGCCCGTCGCATTGCCAGCACCGCGCAGATCACCGATCTGCTGGAAAGTGCCGACTATGCCCCGCCGCCCGGATGGGAGCGTGCTTTGACTTTTGGTCTCAATGCGCTCGAAACTTTGCCCCGCTCCAAGGTTTCTATTTCGCCTAACCGCGTGGCGATCACGGCTGCTGCTATCGATCCGGACGCCAAACGCCGGATAGAACGTGAACTAAACCGCGATGCGCCCTCCGGCGTCGCACTGGCGTTAAATATCACCTCACCACGCCCGGTAATCGCTCCCTTTACGCTGCGGTTTTTGAAAGACACGAACGGCGCAAGGTTCGATGCCTGCTCTGCGGACACAGAACAAGCCCGCGACACCATTCTGGCAGCCGCCATTTCGGCCGGCTTGACCGGAGACATCGCATGCCCGCTGGGTTTAGGCACGCCATCAACCCAGTGGGCCGAGGCCGCAGCCGCCAGCATTAACGCCCTGAATGCAATCGGCTCGGGCACCGTTACGCTTTCCAATGCCGACATTTCGCTTGTCGCTGCGCAAGGCACACAGCAAGTCCTATTTGATCGCGCAATTGGCGAGCTTGAAGGGGAACTTCCGGACGTCTTTTCCCTCAACGCAGTCCGCCTTGAGAACGACAGCCAGATTGCCGAGGACGGAGCGCAGCCGGAATTCGTCGCCACACGCTCACCCGAGGGGCTGGTTCAATTGCGTGGACGCCTTGGAGATGATTTGACGCAAACCGCTGTCCGTAATTTCGCCGCCGCTCATTTCGGGTCGAGCAATGTCTACCCTGCAACGCGGACCGATACCTCGCTGCCGTCCGGATGGCCGACCCGTGTTTTGGCGGCTTTGGAATCCCTTGCTCTTTTGAATAACGGAGCCGCGATTGTAACGACCGATAGCATCAAGATCTCAGGTGTTTCAGGTCGACAGGAAGCGCGCGCTGAAATCACACGTATTCTCTCCTCGAAGCTGCCCGAGGGTGCTAATTTCGCTCTGGACGTCAGGTATTCTGAAGCCCTCGATCCACTCGCGGCATTGCCGACGCCAGAAGAATGTGTCGAGCAGATTAACGCTGCAGTCGCTCAGCAGAAGATCACTTTTGCCCCGTCTTCAACAGACATTGAAGATGATGCGATGGCCACGATTGACTCGATTTCCGATCTGCTGCGCGACTGTCAAACCGTGAAGATCGAAATTGGCGGACACACCGATAGTCAAGGACGCGAAGTGATGAACCAGCAGTTGTCCCAAGCGCGCGCGGACGCCGTTTTGAACGCGATTATGGCGCGTCGCGTTTTGACATCAAATCTTACGGCGAAAGGCTACGGCGAAACCCAAGCCATTGCCGACAATGACACAGATGTCGGACGCGAGGCGAACAGACGAATCGAATTCCGCCTTGTGCTGCCGGAACCGGTGGGGGAAGATACCGGCGCCAACGCTGCCGTAGAGGATGCCAGCCAATGAATGGCACCGAGCTCATTTTTGCCACAGCCGCTATTCTTTTCGTTGCCTTCATGGCCGGTTGGTTTGCGCATTGGCTGATTAGTAGGATCACACGGGTCACGCGCTCGGACATGGATGATTTGGACCGGATGGCGCAGGAGTTGCATCGGGCCGAGGAAGAACGCGATCAGGCGGTCACCTATATGCAGCAACGCGAGGCCGAGCTCTCCAACCGCATGGCGCAAACCGAAGCCGAACTGAACGCGGCAATGGAAGGTTTGCGAAACGCCCGCAACGAAGCAGAAGACCTGCGCGGCTACATCGAGCGCAACAGCCAGGCATCGTAAGTCTTAGGCGCCTTCAGTATGAATTGCCTTAAAGGTCAACGTTGTCAGCGATCTGTCGATGTTCGGAATGTCCAACAGGCCGTCGTTTAGATAGACACCGATGTCTTTGTCTTCTGGCACATAGATTTTAGCCATCAGATCAAAGTCGCCACTGGTCGAGTATAGTTCCGAGACAATTTCGCGCAAATAGATGTCGCGCGCGACCTCATAGGTCTTCCCTGGACGGCACCTAATCTGAACAAAAACGCATTTCATGGGCGTAGCTCCTTTGACGAAACCCTAGCCCCAGCACACCAATCGGGCAAGGCGACTCATCTGGACTTAACATCGCAATTCTGTTGGACCTAATCGTTGGACGGTATGCCTTTTAAATCAAACCGATGAATGGGAGTCGCGTCAGGCATAGAAGCCGGATATGACTTACCAAAGGGAGATATCATGCCGCAGCCATCGCTCAACACGTCACCGAAGGTATCGGACGAAATTCGGAAGACGACCTGTTACATGTGTGCCTGTCGCTGCGGCATTAATGTTCACATGAAAGACGGCCAGGTTGCCTACATCGAAGGCAACAAAGACCATCCGGTGAACCAAGGCGTCCTTTGCGCCAAAGGGTCGGCCGGGATCATGCAGCATCTGTCTCCGGCGCGCCTGCGCGCGCCGATGAAACGGGTTGGGCCCCGCGGATCTGGTGAATTTGAAGAAATCTCTTGGAAAGAAGCGTTGGAAACAGCCGTTTCCTGGCTGAAACCGATACGGGACACCGACCCCAAAAAGCTGGCCTTTTTTACCGGTCGGGATCAGTCGCAAAGCTTTACCTCGTTCTGGGCGCAGGGCTTCGGAACACCTAATTACGCAGCGCATGGCGGCTTCTGCTCGGTCAATATGGCAGCCGCTGGCATCTACACGATGGGAGGCGCATTCTGGGAGTTTGGTCAACCAGACTGGGATCGCACCAAGCTTTTCATGTTGTTCGGTGTCGCTGAAGATCACGATAGCAACCCGATCAAAATGGGTATCGGAAAGCTGAAAAAGCGTGGCGCGCGCGTTATCGGCGTGAACCCAATCCGTACCGGCTATAATGCTGTGGCGGACGATTGGGTCGGCATCACACCCGGCACAGATGGCCTCTTCATCCTAAGTCTCGTCCATTGTCTGATGAAAGCGGGTCGGATCGACCTCGACTACCTGGCCCGCCTCACTGATGCACCTTGCCTTGTAAACGGTGATGAAGGCTCCGACGAATTCGGTCTGATCCTGCGCGACGAAGCCGGGAAGGCTTTGGTCGTTGATCGCCGCACCGGCAAACCCGCCGCATTCGACGGAAAAGGCGTTCAGCCAGATCTTTCCGGCTCCTGGCGCCATGCGGGCTTCACCCACCGTCCCGTTCTTCACCATATGGCCGAACGTTACCTCACTGACGAGTACGCGCCCGAGACTATCGCAGAAAAAGTCGGTATAGACGCCAAGCGCATTCGTGCGATTGCAGCAGACATTGCGCGTGTCGCTTTTGATGACGCCATCGAGCTTGATCGGGAATGGACCGATTTCCGCGGCGAAACGCACAAGAAGATGATCGGTCGCCCCGTCGCCTTTCACGCGATGCGTGGTATCTCGGCTCATTCAAACGGCTTCCAGACCTGCCGCGCGTTGCACCTTTTGCAGATCATTCTTGGGTCGGTGGAGGTCCCGGGCGGTTTCCGCTTTAAGCCCCCCTATCCAAAGCCTGCGACCGCGCATCCAAAACCGCACGCCAACGCTCAAGCCGGCAAGCCGCTTGATGGCCCGCACCTTGGCTTCGTGCACGGCCCGGACGATCTTTTGATCAACGACGACAACACAGCCAAGCGCATCGACAAAGCCTTCTCGTGGGAAAACCCAATGTCGGCTCATGGCATGATGCATATGGTGATTTCGAACGCGCATGCGGGCGACCCCTACAAGATCGACACGCTGATGCTCTACATGGCAAACATGGCGTGGAACTCGTCGATGAATACGTCCGGCGTCATGCAGATGCTGACCGATAAGGACGAAAACGGCGATTATGTGATCCCGAATATCATCTACTCCGACGCCTATTCATCCGAGATGGTCGCCTACGCCGACCTGATCTTGCCAGATACAACATACCTGGAACGCCACGACTGCATTTCTCTCCTGGACCGCCCGATTTGCGAAGCGGGTGCCGCTGCAGATGCCATCCGATGGCCTGTGGTCGAGCCGGACCGTGACGTCCGGGGCTTTCAGTCCGTGCTGTGCGAACTTGGCGGAATGTTAGAACTGCCTGGCTTCACCAACGAAGATGGCGGCCAGAAATACGCCGACTACGCCGACTATATTCAGAACCACGAACGCAAACCGGGCATCGGCCCCCTTGCCGGGTGGCGCGGCGATGGCGAGGACCACGGCCGTGGTGCGCCAAACCCGGACCAGATCGAGAAATACAAAGAGAACGGTAGCTTCTGGATCAGCCACATTCCCGAAGAGGCCGAGTTCTATAAGCCATGGAATATGGCCTATCAGGATTGGGCGGTAAAAACCGGTATCTTTGATGCGCCCACACCGTACATCTTCACACTTTGGTGCGAACCGCTGCGCAAGTTTCAGCTTGCCGCTGAAGGCAAGCATCGTCGCCAGCCACCGGAACATCTGAAAGCGCGTTACGCCGAAACGATGGATCCGCTGCCCATCTGGTACGCTCCGTTCTCGGACGCTGATGAACGCTTTACAGTTCATGCTCTGACCCAGCGCCCAATGGCGATGTACCACTCCTGGGGCTCGCAAAACGCCTGGCTGCGCCAAATCCATGGACGCAACCCGCTCTACGTGCCAACCAAGCTTTGGGAGGCCAACGGCTTTGCCGAGGGTGACTGGGCGCGGGTCACCTCGCCCCATGGTGAAATCACAGTCCCGGTCATGCACATGGCGGCTTTGAATGAGAATACCATCTGGACGTGGAATGCGATTGGAAAACGCAAAGGCGCTTGGGCGCTGGACGAGGACGCGCCAGAAGCCACCAAGGGCTTCCTGTTGAACCATATCATTCATGAGTTGTTGCCTTCTAAAGGTGACGGTTTGCGCTGGGCGAACTCCGACCCGATAACTGGCCAGGCGGCATGGTTCGATCTGCGCGTGAAGATCGAAAAAGTTTCTGCGCCAAAAGAATCTCTTCCGGCTCATCCGGCACAAAAAAGCCCGGTGCCCAAAGCGCCCGAAACCGTCAAACAGAAGGTGGGCTTATGACCTCACTTCCCACCCATACCGAAAAAACGCTTGGTCTGGTCATTGACCTAGACACATGCGTCGGCTGTCATGCCTGCGTCACGGCCTGCAAAGGTTGGAACACCGAAAACTATGGCGCGCCGCTTGCGGATAGTGATGCCTATGGAGCAGAGCCGGTTGGGAGCTTCCTCAATCGAATTCACAGCTATGAAGTCGAGCCAGACACGGGCGGGCCAGCCCAACTGTTCCACTTCCCAAAAAGCTGTCTTCATTGCGCGGACGCACCCTGCGTCACTGTCTGCCCAACTGGTGCGAGTTATAAGCGCGTGGAAGACGGCATCGTTCTGGTCAATGAAAGCGACTGTATCGGGTGCGGACTGTGCGCCTGGGCCTGCCCTTACGGCGCGCGCGAATTGGATCCTTCCGAGAAGGTGATGAAGAAATGCACGTTGTGCGTAGATCGGATTTATAACGAAAACCTGCCCGAAGAAGATCGCCAGCCTGCTTGCGTACGGACCTGCCCTACCGGTGCCCGCCACTTCGGCGATCTCTCGGATCCCGAAAGCGATGTGTCCAAACTGGTTGCCGAGCGCGGCGGATTTGACCTGATGCCCGAACAAGGCACCGCCCCGGTGAACAAGTACTTGCCGCCTCGGATCAAAGACGAAGTTCCCGAATTCGACATTCTCGCCCCTTACCTCGAGCCCGTCGCAGAGGAGGCTGCAGGCTTCCTCGGTTGGCTCGACAAAACGCTTGAAAGGATCGGCTAATGCATCCGGCGCCGTCGATCATTATGTTCTCCACGCTGTCAGGTCTGGGATTTGGCCTTTTGACCATGCTTGGTCTTGGGCTCCCGGACGTCAGCGGCTGGGTCGCATTCATTTTCTTTGCAGTCGGCTTTGCTTTGGCTGGGGGGGGATTGATCTCAGCCACTTTCCACCTCGGGCATCCGGAACGCGCTCTGAAATCATTCTCACAATGGCGATCCAGCTGGCTTTCGCGAGAAGCCTGGGCCGCAGCAGCTGCCATGGCTGTCATGGGCATTTATGCTGCTTTGATCATCTTCGCCGATACGCGCATCGAAATCCTCGGTTGGATTGGCGCGGCGCTCTCACTGTTAACGGTCTTCACGACGTCGATGATCTATACGCAGTTGAAGACTGTGCCACGGTGGAATCACTGGTCCCCTCCGGTGCTCTTTATGGCCTACGCTATTGTCGGAGGCCTTCTGATGGCCGGACAAGTCAGCGTTGCGACACCTCTATTAGTGGCTCTTGGCGTTTTGCAGGTTTTTGCCTGGGTCGATCAGGATCGCAAAGAAGCGGCTTCAGATACGTCACTTGCGACGGCTACGGGACTGGGAACTATCGGTACCGTCCGGGCGTTTGAATCGCCCCATACAGGTGGAAACTACCTGACACATGAGATGGCGTTTCGCGTGGGTCGCAAACACGCGCAAACCCTTAAGATTATTTCCATAATCCTTGCTGTTGTTGTCCCGGTCGTGCTGCTTCTGCTGCCGTTCTACCACGTTTTCGCCCTGCTCGCGGTCGTGTCGCATTTTGCGGGCGTAGCTGCGCAACGCTGGCTCTTTTTTGCCGAAGCAAAACATGTCGTCAGCCTCTACTATGGTCGCTAACGGCATAGCGGGTATGCCAAAAGGCGCCGTTCTGGCAGTTGCTGTTTTTTCTGCAACTGCATAGGGTCCGCTCAAATTTGGTTGGGACAATCGTTTTAGCCAAACACGGACATGAGAGGAGACACACATGACCAATGTCGTTATCGCCAGCGCAGGACGGACAGCCGTCGGAAGCTTCTGTGGCAGCTTTGCCAATACGCCCGCACATGATCTGGGGGCCGCTGTCATTGAGGCCCTCGTCGAACGTGCAGGCATCGACAAGTCAGAAGTCTCGGAAACTATTCTTGGTCAGGTGCTCACCGCGGCTCAGGGTCAAAACCCCGCCCGCCAGGCGCACATCAATGCGGGCCTTCCAAAGGAAAGCTCGGCTTGGTCGATCAACCAGGTCTGCGGCTCGGGCCTTCGCACGGTCGCTCTTGGCGCCCAGCACATTATGTTGGGCGATGCGGACGTGGTTGTCGCGGGCGGTCA
>Ga0075467_10003428_pt1 | contig 12186 bp, 8 predicted proteins | sample DEB08_DNA_9_FD_75067 | JGI IMG/M metagenome (GOLD analysis project Ga0075467, IMG submission 75067) | Aqueous microbial communities from the Delaware River and Bay under freshwater to marine salinity gradient to study organic matter... | ecosystem: Environmental > Aquatic > Marine > Coastal ...
CATGAAGCGGCCTAATTCAGGATGATAGACCCGTGCTTTGTAATAATATAATCGTAATGATGAACCAGCATTCTGATTACCCAATTATTTCATATTAAGTGACTTTTGTTGGGGTGGCTACGAGTTATTTTAAAATATTATAGACTTTACATTATCCGGCTAAGCACCGTGGATCTCTTCATGCAAGTTTAAGTACCCTTAAAGCGATACCGCATACACTTGGAGTTTTTGTTTAAAAACTAGCTCTATCTTAATGACAGTGACAGTCCGCTTTAGCCCCCATTGCCGCCATACAATAAACTTCTCTTAGATGATGTTTGAAAGGCTGAAACGCCTCTTAAATAGATGTTTTACGACAGACCCCTAACTGCCCAAACCCGTCTGTCACTCATTGTATTTTTAAGATTAAACAAGCTACGTTAATTTGAGCGAAAATTTGAACCCGCAATGTCGGCTTTTAGGCTCGCACTTGCCGGTCAACCTTACACTATACGACTCGTAAAAGTATGATATTTTTTTGTCAATCTACAATCAGTTACAAACTATAATTATAAGTTACAAACATTAATTGCCAGTTACAAACATTAATTAGATCGCACAATAGGATTAGAAACAATAATAACTCTATTCCACAGTAACCGACTTCGCCAAATTCCTCGGCTGGTCAACATCAGTACCCTTAATCACCGCTACATAATAGGATAACAACTGCAGTGGTAAAGTGTAGAGAATCGGGGCAATTGGCGCTTCGCAATGCGGTACGTTGATCACGCGCATGGTTTCGTCGCTAGCAAAATGAGCGTCTTTATCAGCGAAAACATACATAATACCGCCGCGAGCTCTTACTTCCTCAACGTTCGACTTTAGTTTCTCAAGTAATTCATTGTTTGGGGCAACTACGATAACTGGCATTTCATCATCAATAAGCGCTAATGGACCGTGCTTCAATTCACCAGATGCGTAAGCTTCAGCGTGAATATATGAAATCTCTTTAAGCTTCAATGCACCTTCCATTGCGATTGGATACTGATCCCCACGGCCCAAGAATAGACTGTGCTGTTTGTCAGCAAACTCCTCCGCCAACAACTCTATGCTGTTGGTCAAGGTTAGCGTTTCTTCAAGCTTGATAGGTAAACTATGTAAACCGTCAACAATTGCTTTTTTGTCTGCCGGCAAGATACCGTTATATTTGCCTAAGGCAAGGGTCAACATTAAGAAAGCGGTTAGCTGCGTGGTAAACGCCTTAGTTGAGGCTACACCAATTTCAGCGCCGGCTAAGGTCATAAATGCCATATCCGACTCACGCACAAGTGAGGAACCTGGCACATTACAAATAGTTAAACTTGATTTGTAGCCATTTTGTTTGGCTAAACGCAACGCAGCTAATGTATCTGCGGTTTCACCCGATTGTGAAATGGTCACAATCAAACTGTTCGGATGTACCACTGATTTGCGATATCTGAACTCAGACGCAATTTCAACATTACACGACACATTGGCATATTGCTCTAACCAATAACGCGCCGTCATGCCTGAATGGTAGCTGGTACCACAAGCGATAATTTGCACATGTTTAATGTCTTTTAGAATATCCTCAGAGCCAGCACCAAATATACCTTCAACTAAGTCATTTTCACCTAGGCGGCCTTGCAAAGCATTGCGCACTACCGTTGGTTGTTCATGAATTTCTTTAAGCATGTAATGGCGATAACCGCCTTTGTCACCTGCATCATGCTCTAGTTCTGAATCAAAAACGTCGCGCTCTACTATGTCGCCTTGGTGATCGTAAATAGTCACCGAAGTACGCGTAATTTCAGCAACATCGCCTTCTTCTAAAAATATAAAGCGACGCGTTACGGGTAACAATGCCATTTGGTCTGACGCAATGAAGTTTTCACCAATGCCTAGACCAATTACGAGCGGGCTACCAGAGCGTGCAACCACAACACGATTTGCGTCTTCTTTGTCCATGATCACTGTGCCGTAAGCACCGTGAAATTGCTTCACAGAATCTTGTACCGCTAGCAATAAGTCTTTGCCTTTTTTTACTTCTTCGTGAACGGTATGTGCAATAGTTTCGGTATCAGTGTCAGAACCAAAAGTATAACCTTTGGCTTGAAGATCGCGTCTAAGCGCTTCGTAGTTTTCAATAATACCGTTGTGTACAACAGCAATTCGTTCGTTGGAAAAATGCGGATGCGCGTTCTTTTCGGTCACGCCGCCATGCGTTGCCCAGCGGGTGTGAGCAATGCCCGTGGCACCTTTTATTGGATTATCAATAATAGCGTCACTCAACGCTTTTACCTTACCAATCTGTCGCTCACGCCTCAAATTACCTTCCCCATCAAGCAGCGCAACACCTGCTGAATCATACCCACGGTACTCAAGACGGCGTAAACCTTCTAATAAAATTTCTACAACGTTACGTTCAGCGATTGCACCTACAATTCCACACATATTGATATCCTAATCTGTCTTTGCTGTTGTCTTCTGTTGCTCATCTGATACTCGAGTGCAACGCCAAGAAATAGCACTTTTTAATAAAATAGTTTAATGAGTAAAAGACGCACACATAACTGTCACGCCCTGTTTTTCTATCTCTTGTTTGGCCTCATTATCGAGTCCTTCATCCGTCACTAATATGGATATTTGCGACCATGACAATTCCACGTTGGGTATTTTTCTCTCTAATTTTTCGGACTCAGCGAGCACTATAACTTGTTTTGATACTTCGGCCATTGTTCTGCTTAAGGACGTTAATTCGTTGAACGTAGTGGAGCCACGCATAATATCTAGGCCTGCCGCACCTAAAAATGCTTGGTCAAAATTATAAGCCCTCAGCATGTTTTCAGCCATTTGTCCTTGGAACGAATGAGATTGCGCATCCCAAGTTCCACCAGTCATCAATACCTGAGGTTCGTTTTCCCCTTCTAGCAAAGTGTTGGCAACATGCAGTGAGTTAGTCATGACCACAAGACCCATTTTTTTGGGTAAATGCGGCAGTAAAGCTGAGGTTGTGCTGCCACCATCGATAATAATACGATTGTGATCTTGAATGAGTGTCGATGCTAAGGCTGAAATAGCTAACTTTCGACTCGAAAGCTTTTCAGATGAAAGCTCAGAAGATTCTTTAGGAAGTAAAACGGCGCCGCCATACCTGCGCAACAGCAACCCATTGTTTTCAAGCTCCGCAAGGTCTTTTCTAATAGTGACTTCTGATGTCGAAAACACTTTCGCTAAGGCATCGACGGCAACTTCACCGCGGTCATTCAGTGTTTCAATGATCGCCCTGCGGCGTTGTTGAGTGTTTCGTTTCTGCAAAACCAAAAGCCTTTAATTTCAAATCGAAAGGTATTATATGAATTAAATTTCGATTTGCAAGTTTCAAGGCTATTTATTAGGCTATTTTACTTTTTCTTGGGTCGCTCCCAACCCGCAATTGCACGCTGCTTACCTCTCGCGATCGCCAGTTCTTTCGCATTGACGTCCTTAGTAACCACAGAGCCAGCTCCTATTGTAGCATTCTCACCGATACTAAGCGGTGCTACAAGAGAGCTATTACTGCCCACAAATACACCGTCAGCGATGATGGTTTTGAACTTATTCACGCCATCGTAGTTACAGGTAATAGTCCCTGCACCTACATTAACCCCTTTACCAATCTGAGCATCACCAATGTAGGTCAAGTGATTCACTTTTGAGCCTTCTCCAATAATCGCTTTTTTTACTTCACAGAAGTTGCCTACTTTTGCGCCGTTGTGTAAATCAGCGCCTGGGCGAAGTCGTGCATAGGGGCCAACATTGCAATTTTCAGCGACAACGGCATCTTCCAATAAAGAAAACGCTTCAATGCGCGTACCATCGCCAATTTTACAATTTCTAAACACACAGTTTGGTCCAATCACCACATTATTGCCTATTTCGACTTCGCCTTCGAATATCGCATTAATATCGATGCTCACATCTTGGCCAACGGTCAATTTGCCGCGTACGTCAATACGACGCGGGTCAGCTAAACTGACCCCGTCTGTCATTAACGCCTCTGCATTGCGAAATTGATAGGCCGATTCCAATGATGATAGTTGAAGGCGATTATTTACGCCTTCTACTTCTCGCTCCCACACTGGGTGAGCGGCACGAATGGTCTTACCTTCTTTGGCGGCCATTTCTATCACGTCAGTCAGATAATATTCGCCTTGCGAATTGTCATTAGACAAATTACCTAACCAACGTTTTAGGTCTTTTCCAGACATCAACATCATGCCTGTATTAATTTCAGTAATTTCGCGCTGTGCATCGCTCGCATCTTTATGTTCAACAATGGCGGTAATGTTGTCACCTTCACGAATGATGCGACCCATGCCAGTTGGGTCATCTAAATGTACTGTCAATAGTGCCAGATCGGCATGTGCTTTTGCTTCAACTAAGTGTCTTAAGGTTTCACTACTAATAAGTGGAGCGTCACCAACTAGGATCATGACATCATCTTCATCTTGAATATGAACAGCCGCCTGTTGAACAGCATGGCCGGTACCAAGTTGTTCCGCCTGTAAACACCAATTCACTTGGTGATGGCCAAGGGCTTTTTCGAGTAAGTCAGCGCCATGTCCATAAACAAGGTTGATGTTGGAGCAATCGAGTTCTTTCGCTGCGTTAATAATATGCTCAACCATGGGCTTACCCGCAATCGGGTGCAATACTTTAGGTAACGACGACTTCATTCTTGTTCCCTTGCCTGCTGCAAGGATGATAACACTCAACGACATACTTCATTCCTTTCTAATTTGGCGCATAGTGTATCTAACTGAAAACCCCTTGTCAGTAGACTTTGCTTACTATTTGGATACCTTACTGGCTCAATAACAGGATGTTAACTTACTCCCAAATAATGAATATTTGAGAACGTCTTTGAACGGACTAAAGCGAGATAGGGCCAAGCCTAGCTATAGCTCAACCTTTGCGCGACGGCGTTTTAAAATACCTGTTGTGATCATCACACCCACAATAATGAGGCTTCCACCTACCATGGCATAGTTTGAAAGCACTTCGCCTAGCACGACCATGCCCCACAAAATACCAAACATAGGTACCAAATAGCCAACCGTCATCGCTTGCGATGCTCCCACTTTAGCAATCAAATCAAAATACATAATATAAGCAACGCCAGTGCAAACCAGAGCTAAAACCAAAGCGGCCCCCCAAGTACTTGCATCTGGGTTAACCTCAGGCCATGCGTATAGAGCGAAAGGAAATAATAACAATGCAGCGAATACCTGACTCCCAGCAGCGATTGCAAACGGTTTTACACCACTTAAATGTTTTTTCATAAAACAAGCGGCAATGCCATAACAGCAAGTGGCGGCTAAGGCGGTTAACACGGGCAGTAAAGTCACGGGGCTCGCAGAATGCGTATCTTGGCTTATAATAACCACACCTAAGAAACCAAGAAATGTACCAATAACGCCGTGCACACCAATTCGATCTTGCAAATAGAAGTAGGCTATCACGGCGCCAAACATAGGTGCGGTGGCATTCAGTATCGCAGTTAAGCCGGCATCCAAATGCACGCTAGTATAAGCAAACAAGCTAAATGGAATGGCGGTATTGATTGCGCCAACGAACAGCAGCTTCGCCCAATTCCCAGATAAATCCGCCCATTGGCGAGTAAAGTAGACTACCGGCAGTAAAAATAATGCCGCTAACGTTGCTCGCACTTCGACCAGAGCAAAGACTCCGAAAGCGGGCACGGTCGACTTCATGAGCATAAATGAAGCCCCCCAAATTGCGCCTAAAACTAACAATTCAATTAAATGAGAAGTTTTCAATATCATCCTTTTATTGTGAAGTAACTTGTCTTAGATTCAAGAGCAAGTAAATACGTTTTGCGAGTTAAACCACCAGCATACCCAGTGAGTTTGCCATTTGTTCCAATTATTCGATGGCAAGGAATAACGATGGGTATTGGATTTTTGCCATTCGCTGCTCCCACAGCGCGGCAAGCTTTTTTATTACCTACGGCGATTGCAATATCCAGATAACTTGCGGTTGTTCCAAAAGGAATATCGAGTAAAGCTTGCCATACATGCTTCTGAAAATCAGTGCCATCAGGCTCGAGCGGTAAATCGAAACATTCGCGCTTGTTGGCAATGTATTCTGATAGCTGTTTGGCTGCAAGCTTTGATATCCTATTTTCATTAGCAAGCGGATGAATATCACTAAAATCAATCGCTTTTACTGCATTATCTGTAGCAAAAATACTTAGAAAACCATGCGGCGTTGCGACGATGCTTTTATACAAATGAGCATATTCAGGATAGTTTGTATGGAGAGCATGTATTTGACCGGCATTAATTTGAGGAACACCTGTTTGTAACTTACTTGAGCGCGGGTTGGCTAGTGATTCCTTATTCATATTACACTCTCTTTAGATTGTGTTAACTGTTTGATGGGCGCAACATTACATAATTAACTGTCCATACGCCAATGGCTTTTGGGAATTTCGCATTTACCAATTTTATAAGGCTTAAGTGTGGGCTCCCCAGATCTGAATGAAAAAACGCTGTTTTAGGTCCAAGTTATACGTTCAGCTCGCTGATTTGTTCAGAAATTGAACTTAGGTTGAATTTGACGTACCTATTAGCTGATAATGCATTTTCGATAATAATAAAAGCGGTAAAGTTTGCAATTTTCTAAATCAGCGCTCATCTTAGTATCCTTATTTAACCTACTCTCAGCGTCTGTTTGGGCTGACACTTGGGTAGATGATTTTACAAACGAAATGAAAGCAATGGCAAAGAAAAAGAAACTACCTGGTCTTGCCTTTGTAATGGTTGCCCCCAATCAGCCAACCCGATTTGAATTTTTTGGAAAAACCGAAAAATCAGGCACCTCAATCGACAAAGAAACGGTGTTTCGATTAGCCTCCGTTTCAAAAACGTTTACCGCGGTGTTTCTAGCAAAACAAGTCAAAGAGAACAAGCTAACTTGGCAAAACTCTTTGCAAGAATTACTGCCCGATTACAAGTTTGATAATTACACCGACGCTCCTATTTTACTGCAACACATCATTGGTCAATCAACGGGCTTCACCCCCAATGCTTATGATAATTTGATTGAAGCTAATTATAAACTTCCGCGCGTATTGCACCATTTGGAGGGGCTAGATTCGTTATGTAAACCAGGTAGTTGCTACACTTATCAAAATACATTTTTCGGTGTGCTTGAAGAATATTATCGCCAACAAAACACCACGTTTGCAGACGAGATAACCCATAGCATTTTCACACCTCTAAAAATGCCCACAGCAAGCGTAGGTCGTAAAGCACTCATGACATCAAAGAAATGGGCGAAACCTCATGCTGCGATAGATAAAAATAAATGGGTAAGCGTTCGCGTTAAAAACAACTATTACAAATATTCTCCGGCCGCAGGCGTTAATGCGAGTGCTGCTGACATGGAAATTTGGTTAAAGGCGATGCTACTAGAATATCCCGATATAATTGATCAAAGCATGGTTGAATCACTCATCAAAACAAGAGTTAAAACAAAACGTGAAATGTATCGCCGAGAATGGAGAAAGCAATTAAAGGATGCGCACTATGGTTTGGGCTGGCGCATTTATAATGTTGATGATGTTGACATTATTTATCACGGTGGTTGGGTACAAGGATATCGTGCTGATGTCGCTTTCTCACCTGAATTAGGCGTCGGCTATGCACTGCTAATGAATGCGGAGTCCAATGCTATCAATGAGCTAACAGCAACGTTTTGGAAGAAACAGATAGAAGCGCATCAGTCTGATGCATTAATAGGTGTGAATTAACCAAAACAATGGCCACAATGCGCTTTTGGTCAATGGTCACCTACGTCGTTATAAGCTTAGAAGTTGTTGGCAGGAGTTGAGAAAACCCAAGCTCCTGCTAACTATCCTTTATGATGTTTTCAGGTACGTATACCCTTTCAAGCAATTTTCATAGAAGTCAGTCCATTTAACACCTTCACGGGGAGGTATTTGACCATTGGCAACTTCTTTGTCTATCTGTTTTTTCACATCAATTGCCATTGCATTCGGGTGATATTGCATAATCGTCAATACATCTTGCACCGACGAACCCGCAACGAACTCTTCAATATAAAAGTCTTCTGGATCATCATCGTCGCTGAAAATATGCACTTCATTCACACGACCAAACAAGTTGTGCATGTCGCCCATAACGTCTTGATATGCGCCAGTTAAGAATAAGCCTAAATGCGCTTTTTCACCTGGCTGTAAAGAACTAATAGGCATAATATTTTGCAATTGACGGTCAACAATAAACTGGTCTATTTTGCCATCGCTGTCGCAAGTAATATCGACTATCGAACAATTGATATCAGGTTTTTTGTGCATGCCTGATATAGGCACAACGGGAATTAATTGGTCAATGGCCCATGTATCTGCTGCCGATTGAAAAATCGAAAAGTTACACAAATACTGAGACGACAGTGAGAAGTCTAAATGCTGTAGGCCCTCTGGTATAAATTCAACATCACGATAGAATACCTGTAAGCGGCGCATAACTTGCCAGTACAAGGTTTCAATTTTGCCAAGTTCTTCCAGAGATATAACGCGCAGTTTAAACGCACTTACGGCCTTTTCTTTCCATTCAGATGCATCGTTATAAACTTCTTGAAGATTTTGTTCGTTATTCCAATACTCCAGCAGTTCGCGCATATTCTTTAACAAAACATGCTCACCCTCAGTCTTTGATGTATCCAGCATTGCGCCATCAGCTTTAATTTCACCGACAATTTCAGTCACAACACAGCTATGATGAGCGGTAATTGCTCGACCACTTTCTGTGACCAAATTAGGGTGAGGTACACCTTCAAGGTCGCAGACTTCTTTCATACCGTATACAACATCAGCTACATACTCATTCAAACTGTAGTTGCGCGAAGAATCGTTGGTTGACTTGCTTCCATCGTAATCGATACCTAAACCACCACCAACGTCTACATACTCAAGGGCAAAGCCCATTTTATGTAATTCAGCGTAAATGCGTGCACTTTCGTTTACCGCGTCTTTGATTGCACGAATATCGGTTAACTGGCTACCGATGTGGAAGTGCAGTAATTTCAAGGTATGCGCCATACCCTCTTTTTCGAGCAGCTTGGCGGCATTGATGATTTCGGGAATAGTGAGTCCAAATTTCGCTCTATCACCACTCGAACCTTGCCACTTACCTTTACCCATCGCGGTCATTTTTGAACGCAAGCCGACGATAGGTTCAATGTTTAATTCTTTTGCTATTCTGATCAGCAAGTGCAGTTCGGAAAACTTTTCGATAACCACAACGACTTTTCGGCCGAGTTTTCTTCCGAGAAGTGATAATCGAATGAACTCTTCGTCCTTATAACCATTTAAAATGGTTAGCGAGTTCGCATTTGTATTGTATGCAAGCACGGCTAAAAGCTCAGATTTAGAACCTGCTTCAAGACCGTAATCGTAGGGTGCACCGGCGTCAACAATCTCTTCAACGACTTCCCGTGTTTGATTGACTTTGATTGGGTAAACACCGTTGTATTTGCCTTTATATTTAGCATCAGCAATAACTTGGTTAAAGCATTCATTAATGCCCACAACCTGTGATCGCAAAATGTCGTGAAAGCGAATCACGACAGGAAATTGAATACCTTCTTGAGCAATTTCATCAACCACTGACTTAAAGTCAATTCGAATATTTGGATTTTTGGGGTCAGGCGAAACTTGAACATTGCCATTTTCGCCTATTTTAAAGTAGCCGCCACCCCAACTCGATACGCCGTAGATACGCTCAGCATCTTCAATCGACCAGTCAACATTATTTGTCGTCATAACAGCGTTACCCCATCAAAATCAAAATAAACAGAAAAAGTTCCAATCCCTAACAAAGGTAGGGCGCGTATTATAATGAAGTTTGGCTGTGTTACTAATTTTTTTACTGTTTTATTTGTGCTCGTTGCGTGAGGTTGGAAGTGGCAATGCCTTATTAATATGAACGCTTGTTCCCAGTTGCCGCACATGGCACATAAATTTTAGTCAAAAACCACCGGTGTTGAGTCAGCTAACTACTGGAAATCTGCCGGTTCATCGCGCTGCAACCTTTTTGCGGGGCGCTAATTAACATATCAACGCCTGTTGCCTGCATATCAACCCAAACAGTGCCTGCGGATTGGCTGAGCTAGTTCTCGCTTTGAGCACGGTTCCATTGGCAGGAATGTTGCCCATTGCAAAAGTACCGCTGCTGGGTATCACTGCAACTGAGTGTGTTTTTTTGTATACGCCTGTTAAATCATGTGAAGTAGTCTTCATTACTGACTGAAAAGATTTGGACATATGATTTAAGTGTTAATTTGGCCAACACGCCTTACAACCTTTTAGCGGATTGACCTTAAAACTTTCCCATCTTGATGCCATTGCGTCGAATACCTGAAGCCTATTGATTGCAGCATTGCCATAATCAGTCAATATTTTTATTGCTTCATTGGCCTGAGTCGCGCCAATAATGCCAACCACTGGCGACATCACGCCAGATTCTACGCAACTCAGATTCTGCTCTGGAAAAAAATGGCTAACACAGCGGTAGCAAGCTGACTTTAATTTTGGAATGACACAGAATACTTGACCTTCCATTCTTATTGCAGCACCCGATACCAGAGGTATATTTGTTCTGTAACAAACATCGTTGAGCGTATTGCGCGTATCGATATTATCGCTGCAATCTAGCACGATGTCATGTTCTGCTATCAGCCTTTCAAGCTCGTCAGCGGTTTGCCGTCTATCAATTGCCTGAAGCACAACATGACGATTGATGTTGCGTAAAGTAGACACAGCAGAAGCAACCTTTTTCGCCCCAATGCTATCTTCAAAATGCAGCACTTGGCGCTGTAAATTGGTGATTTCTACCACGTCATCGTCAATCAATGTTAATTGACCAATACCCGCTGCCACTAAGTATTGAGCTGCAGCGCAACCTATCCCGCCTGCGCCAATCATCAGGACACGACTATTAATGAGCACTTCTTGCTTGTCGAGATCGAAACCTGATAACAGTATTTGACGACTGTATCTAAGCGCCAGCTCAGTGGTAATCGTTTTATCATTCATTAAGTACTAACTCACTATCGAACTAAAAGGGAGTATCCGAACGCTTTCACCGACAGAAACTCGGCCACGTTCACTTTCTAGCACGGCATAGCAATTGCTTTTGCGAAAGCAAGATAAAACACCCGAGCTCTGTGAGCCAAGCGTTTCAACGCTTATGTGACCACTTTCACCAATAGAGTAATACGCTCTTTGGTAATCCGTGCGTCCTGGCCGCTTCTTAAATATACTCGCTGAAATTGCAGGCAACAGCACTGGCGACTTAACTTTACATCCGGCTAAAATCGCCAATGCAGGGGCAGCTATTTGGTCGAAGGTGACGGCAGATGATACGGGGTTACCAGGTAAGCCAAAAAAGACGCTATTCGGTAAACGACCAAACGCGAGTGGCTTACCAGGTTTTATTGCTAACTTCCAAAAATCAACATTGCCATATTCTTCCAAAATTTCACGTGTGTAGTCAGCCTCACCCACCGACACGCCGCCACTTGTAATAACACAGTCAGCTTGCTGATTAGCATACTCAAATGCGGCTTTGATTTGTGCTTTATCGTCTTCAATAATGCCCATATCAAGAGTTTCAACACCCATCTTTGAGAGCATTGCCAGCAGCATTGGGCGATTCGTGTCAAATATACGGTCGCTGCGCGCTTGCTCACCGACAGCCAACAATTCGTCACCCGTTGAAAAAACCGCTACACGTAATTTTCGGTATACAGGAACGTGACTGACCCCCAGTGATGCTAATAAACCGATATCGATGGCATTAATGCGGTCGCCAACGTGCAAGATAGTTGCACCTTTTTTTATGTCATCACCCGCAGGCCTTATTGCGTCTCCTCTGCTCGCTGAAATAAAGGTGATTTGATTGCCAATAGCGACCGTGTTTTCTTGCATGACGACGGTGTCAGCACCTTCGGGTATTTCACCTCCCGTCATAATGCGTACACATTCTCCCTCTTGCATCGTCCCAGTAAACTTGGTTCCAGCGAAGCTTTTGCCCACTAAAGTAAGGGTATTAGATGCCAAATAATCATGATATCGAAGTGCGTAACCGTCCA
>Ga0075467_10003429_pt1 | contig 12185 bp, 12 predicted proteins | sample DEB08_DNA_9_FD_75067 | JGI IMG/M metagenome (GOLD analysis project Ga0075467, IMG submission 75067) | Aqueous microbial communities from the Delaware River and Bay under freshwater to marine salinity gradient to study organic matter... | ecosystem: Environmental > Aquatic > Marine > Coastal ...
AAGATCGTCGAGAATCTACATGTTGCAACCGCCCGCGAAACACTGGCAAAACTCGATGCAATTGCATCCCTGAACGCGGAGTAGCCCCTATGTTTTTCCTGATCCTCGGCCTGATCCTCTGGATAATCGCGCATTGGTTCAAAAGGCTTGCGCCGGATGTGCGCGCGAAAATGGGCAATCCGGGCAAGGGGGTCATGGCCGTCTTGATCGTGGTCTCATTGGTGCTGATGATCATCGGGTACCGTGGCGCTGACTTTATTTCCGTCTGGTCGCCACCTTCTTTCATGACCCATATCAACAATCTGGCGATGCTGATTGCATTCTGGGTCTACGGGTCTTCGGCTGCCAAGGGGGCCAAGGCGTGGCCTGCGTACAAGACACGTCACCCCCAATTGCTGGCCGTCAAGATCTGGGCCGTTGCGCATTTGCTGGTGAATGGCGATCTGGCGTCCATCATCCTGTTCGGCGGCATGCTGGCATGGGCCGTGGGCAGCGTGATCCTGATCAACCGGGCAGAGCCTGCCTGGACAGCACCGCCCCCTGCGGGCCGTGCGACCTATATCCGGTTGGCCGTGATCAGCCTGGTGTTGTTCAGCGTCGTTGCGGGCATTCACATCTGGCTTGGCGTCTCGCCCTTCTCTTCCTAAGGACTTCGACCATGAAACTTTATCGCTTCCTCTCCGAAGAGGACACGCAGGCCTTTTGTCACAAGGTGACCGATGCTTTGAACAAAGGATGGGAGCTTTACGGCTCTCCCACGCAGACATGGGATCATGCGGCCGGGATCATGCGCTGCGGGCAGGCCGTGATCAAGGATGTGCCTGGCACCTATACCCCTGACACCAAGCTGGGACAGCACTGATGGCCAAGACGAACGCAGGACGCTTTTTCGAAGACTATGTCGTAGGCGAAACCATCGAACATGCGGTGCCACGCACGGTGCAGATGGGCGAACGCGCGCTTTATCACATGCTCTATCCCGCACGTCATGCGTTGTATTCTTCGGATCAATTCGCGCAGGCCTGCGGGCTGCCGGGCAGTCCGCTGGATGATATGATCGCCTTCCACATCGTCTTTGGCAAAACCGTGCCGGATGTGTCGCTCAATGCCGTGGCGAACCTTGGCTATGCCCAGGGGCGCTGGCTTGCACCTGTCTGGCCCGGCGACACCCTGCGCAGCCAGTCAGAGGTGATCGGGCTGAAACAGAACTCCAACGGCAAGACCGGCGTGGTCTATGTGCGCACAACCGGCCTGAACCAGCATGATGAGCCGGTTCTCGAATACGTGCGCTGGGTCATGGTGCGCAAAGGGAATGTGGATGCAGCGGCCCCTGAAACGGTCGTGCCTGATCTGCCCGGTGCACTGACAGCACAACAGCTGGTGGTGCCGCAGGGCCTGGATTTCACCAATTACGACTTCACCCTTGCAGGGGAACCGCACCGCTGGGGCGATTATGAGATTGGCGAACAGATTGATCACGTCGATGGCGTGACTGTCGAAGAGGCCGAGCACATGATGGCAACACGGCTTTGGCAGAACACAGCCAAGGTGCATTTCGATACCTCTGCCCGGCCTGACGGGTCGCGGCTGATCTATGGGGGACATGTGATTTCGATGGCGCGCGCTTTGTCTTTCAACGGTCTGGCCAATGCACAAATGGTTGTCGGGCTGAATGGCGGGGCACATGCCAACCCCTGTTTGGCGGGCGATACCATCCGTGCCTGGTCCGAAGTGTTGGACAAGGCCGAAACCTCTGCTCCGGGCGTCGGGGCAATCCGCCTGCGCCTGGTCGCAACAAAGGGGGGGGATGCATTCAAATTGCGCGGTGAGGATGGCAAATATCTGCCCGACGTATTGCTGGACCTCGATTATTGGGCACTGATGCCATTGTGAGAAACCTGCTGGCCGCCCTCCTTTTTATCCTTGCCGGATCTGCCCATGCGCAGTCCGCCGAGGATGACTTTGTCGAGGCCAATATTCTGTCGGTATTCTACCATGAACTGGGCCATGCCCTGATCGACGTGATGCAATTGCCGGTCTTTGGTCAGGAAGAGGATGCGGCCGATACGGCCTCTGTCTTGTTGATTGACATGATCTTCAAGGAAGAGGCGGCACAGGGCATCGCCAAGGACGCGGCATTGGGTTTTGCGGCAGAGGCGGAACTGAGCGAGGGATATGAAACCGCGTGGTGGTCGCAGCATGGTGCCGACCTGCAACGTTTCTACAACCTGGTTTGTCTTTTTTACGGCGCTGACCCCGATCTGCGCGATGATTTCGCCGAAGATATGGGTTTGCCAGAAGGGCGCGCAGAGACCTGCCCGGAAGAGTTTCAGCTGGCCAATGAAAGCTGGGGGCCGGTTTTCGATGAATTGATCGACGGGGAGTATATCGGCAAATTCTACTTCAATGGCGCAAACGACAGTTTTCTGGCGGATATATTGATGGTTGAAGTTGAAGACCTGAACGAACGCATGGGATTGCCGACCTCTATCGAAGTGGTGGTCGAGACCTGCGGCGAGGCAAATGGTTTTTATGATCTGGAAAAGCAACAAATCATCATTTGCCAGGAATTTGAGCCCTATCTGAGGGAATTAGCACGGGTCAGCCGTTAACTTCAGCGTCAATTCTACTAAGATTTCGTGAAATTCCCCAAATTTGTGATCACACGATTTTAGCCCGTGATCACAAATGTCACTTTACCCTAGTAATGGCGCAAAAACTGCGAAAAATGGCGGTCAACCATAAGACTCACTGGGCAGGCAACCGGTGACTTGAACCAAAACGGGACCGTTTTTCATGAACATCCACGAATACCAGGCGAAAGCCCTTCTGCGCAGCTATGGCGCACCTGTCTCAGATGGCCGCATTGTGCTCAAGGCCGAAGACGCCAAATCTGCCGCAGGCGAATTGGACGGCCCATTGTGGGTGGTCAAGGCCCAGATCCACGCAGGCGGGCGCGGCAAAGGCAAATTCAAGGAAGCCGATGCCGGCGAAGCAGGCGGCGTTCGCCTTGCCAAATCCGTTGAGGAGGCCGCAGAGCAGGCCAAGAAGATGTTGGGCCGCACCCTGGTGACACATCAGACCGGCCCCGCCGGCAAGCAAGTCAACCGCATCTACATCGAAGATGGCTCTGGCATTGAAACCGAACTCTACCTCGCTTTGCTGGTTGATCGCCAAACGTCTCGTGTTTCTTTTGTCTGCTCCACAGAGGGTGGCATGGACATCGAAGAAGTGGCCGCATCGACCCCTGAAAAAATCCTCAGCTTCTCGGTTGATCCGGCAACCGGCTATCAGGCGTTTCATGGCCGCCGCATCGCGTTTGCGCTGGGCCTTGAGGGCAAACAGGTCAAGCAATGCGTTGGCCTGATGGGTCTGCTGTACAAAGCATTCATCGAAAAAGACATGGAGATGCTTGAAATCAACCCGCTGATCGTGAGCGACGGCGGTGATTTGAAAGTGCTCGATGCGAAGGTCGCCTTTGACGGCAACGCGATGTACCGCCAAGCGGATATCGCCGAATTGCGCGACACCACCGAAGAAGACCCAAAAGAGCTTGAAGCGTCAAAGTATGACCTGAACTACATCGCGCTCGACGGTGAAATCGGCTGCATGGTCAATGGTGCAGGTCTGGCGATGGCCACGATGGACATCATCAAACTCTACGGTGCCGAACCTGCAAACTTCCTTGATGTAGGCGGCGGTGCCACCAAAGAAAAAGTCACCGAAGCCTTCAAGATCATCACCTCTGATCCACAGGTCAAAGGCATCCTTGTCAACATCTTTGGCGGCATCATGCGCTGCGATGTGATCGCAGAGGGCGTTGTCGCCGCGGTCAAGGAAGTGGGGCTGAAGGTCCCGCTGGTCGTGCGGCTTGAGGGAACAAATGTTCAGCAAGGCAAAGACATCATCAACAACTCAGGCCTAGATGTCATCGCTGCCGAAGACCTCAAGGACGGTGCCCAAAAGATCGTGAAAGCGGTCAAGGGTTAAGTCGCCCGTTAAAGGAAGCCAGATGCATCCTCTCGCTACAACACTACGCAAGCTTGCCCTGATCGTCATGATCGGGGCCAGCCCTGCTGTTGTATCTGCGAAGGATACGCATGTCGCCATTTCAGCCTTCAACAGCTGGTGTTTCAAGGCGGGGCAGACCCCCGCACAGGCACGCGCGAACATGGAACGCACAGCAGGCGCACCTTTGCCTTTTGTGCTGACCTTCTGGGATGACAGCCTGGCACCGCGCCCGGCTGACGCACCCAAGGGCGTGGAGCGGCGCTGTGAGGTCCGTTTTGACGGCGATCATACGGATCAGGCGATCCACGCGCTGCGCAAGCAGATGCAGACGCCGCCGGTCTTTGGCACGCTGATCGCGCTGCCGGCAACCCATGCCGCCATTGACGGGACCGCGCTGATCGAAGGGCGCGCATTGCTGCGCGGCCGCGTTGCGGTTGTTCATGTCGGCACGGATGGGGCGCAAACCTTTATGGCTGTCGACAGGCTTTACTCCGATTGGGAGGAAAGCTAAGCCATGGCACTCACGCTCTATTGTGAAATGATCAACCTTGCCCGCGCCCAAGAACGGCGCAGGCATATGACGGCGGAATTGTCCAAAGCAGGCATATCGGCAAAGTTCTTTCCAGCCTTCGATTACAAGGAAAACGGGACCGAGGCGATGCTGGAGCATTGTCGCGCAACCGGTCCTTGGGGTCCGTTTCATACCAACAACATGGCCATCACCATCAGCCATGCACAGGTTTGGGAAAGATTTCTGGAGACCGGGGACGACCTATGTCTGGTGATGGAGGACGATGTGTTCCTGTCGCCCGAACTCAGCGACTGGCTGAACGACCTCAGCTGGTGGCCACAGAATGCCGATATCGTCAAACTTGAGCGCTGGGATTCCCCATCGCTCAAGGTTTTGATGCAACAGGCCGTAGGCCGCCACAAAGGCCGCAGCATCCAGCGCATCTTGTCCCGCCACGTGGGGGCCGCCGGTTATATTCTGACGCGCAAGGCAGCCCGGCAGTTCCTGGCACAAAAGCCGTTCAACATCACCATCGACAACCTGCTGTTCAACTTCAACGCCTCGCCGGCGGCGCGGCGCATGCAGGTCTACCAGGTGGCACCTGCATTGATCGTCCAGGGCAATGAGCCCCCTGATCAGGCCGTCAACACCGGCGTCAGACTGCGGCCAAAAGGGCTCAGCCTGATCTCGCAAAAGCTCAAACGGGCTTATTATGAAATCGCCTACCCGCTGCCGATCATCTTTCAGGCACTGACCGGCAAGGCGAAACTCGCCCAGATACCCTATGAACCCTATGCGGAATCACAGACATCCGCCTCTCCAAAAGATTGACCTAAAGGAAAGACCAAACAATGGCCGTACTCGTAGACGAAAACACCAAAGTCATCTGTCAGGGCCTCACCGGTTCCCAAGGCACGTTCCACACCGAACAGGCCATTGCATACGGCACGAAAATGGTCGGCGGTGTGACCCCGGCAAAGGCGGCCAGACCCATCTGGACCTGCCGGTCTTCAACTCTGTGCATGAGGCCAAGCATATGACACAGGCGAATGCCTCGGTCATTTATGTACCGCCACCCTTTGCCGCCGATTCCATCCTTGAGGCGATCGATGCCGAGATGGAGCTGATCGTCTGCATCACCGAAGGCATTCCAGTTCTGGACATGATGCGCGTGCAGCGCGCGCTGGAGGGATCCAAGTCCCGCCTGATCGGGCCTAACTGCCCCGGCGTCATCACCCCCGGTGTCTGCAAGATCGGCATCATGCCCGGCCATATTCACAAGCGCGGCTCTTGCGGTGTTGTGTCACGCTCCGGCACACTGACATATGAGGCGGTCAAGCAGACGACAGATCTGGGCTACGGCCAGTCTTCGGCTGTGGGCATCGGCGGCGACCCCATCAAGGGGACCGAACATATTGACGTCTTGGAGATGTTCCTGGCGGATGATGAGACACAATCCATCATCATGATCGGTGAAATCGGTGGTTCCGCCGAAGAAGAAGCCGCACAGTTCCTGGCGGATGAAAAGAAAAAGGGGCGTTGGAAACCAACGGCCGGCTTCATCGCAGGTCGCACTGCCCCTCCCGGTCGCCGTATGGGTCACGCCGGTGCGATCGTCGCAGGTGGCAAAGGCGGTGCCGAGGACAAGATCGAAGCCATGAAATCTGCAGGCATCATCGTCGCAGACAGCCCCGCCACATTGGGCGAGGCCGTCAAGGAAGCGATTGAAAAGTCCTAAATGCATCGGGTCGGGCATCTGTGCCCGACCCTCCCTCCGACGCGAGAGGCGACAGGCCCCTCACATCTCTTTGCAACTGACCAGCCCCGCATCCTGACAGCAAGGTGACGATATGACCGAACAACCTGCAAACGACCACTTCCACGCATCCTCCTTTATGGAAGGGGACAATGCGGAATACCTTGAACAGATGTATGCCCGCTATGCGGCCGACCCGTCCTCTGTAGATGAAGCGTGGCATGCGTTCTTCAGGGCCTTAGGCGATGAGCGCAAAGAGGTAGAGGCAGAGGCGAAGGGGCCGTCATGGGCCCGCAGCGATTGGCCCCCCGCCCCGGTTGGCGATGTGATGGGCGCGCTGACAGGCATCTGGCCCGAAGCTGCCGAAGCCGCCGCTGCCGGAGACAAGATCAAGGCAAAGGCCGCTGAAAAAGGCGTCGAGATCACCCAGGACCAGATCAAGCAGGCCGTGCTGGATTCGATCCGCGCGCTGATGCTGATCCGTGCCTACCGTATCCGGGGCCATCTGGCGGCCGATCTGGACCCCTTGGGCATGCGCGATATGGGTGATCATCCCGAACTGGACCCAAAGGCCTACGGTTTCACCGATGCCGACATGGATCGCCCGATCTTTATCGACAATGTGCTGGGGCTTGAAATAGCTTCGATGAAACAGATCGTGGACATCGTCAAATCCACCTATTGCGGCACATTTGCCCTGCAATACATGCATATTTCCAATCCGGTAGAGGCCGCTTGGCTGAAAGAGCGGATCGAAGGCTATGGCAAGGAAATCAGCTTTACCAAGAACGGGCGCAAGGCGATCCTGAACAAGCTGGTAGAGGCCGAAGGCTTTGAGAAGTTCCTGCATGTCAAATACATGGGGACCAAGCGTTTCGGTCTGGATGGCGGTGAATCCCTGATCCCCGCGATGGAGCAGATCATCAAGCGCGGCGGCCAATTGGGTGTGCGCGAAATCGTGATCGGCATGCCGCACCGGGGCCGTCTGTCGGTGCTGGCCAATGTGATGCAGAAACCCTACCGCGCCATCTTTAACGAATTTCAGGGTGGCAGCTTCAAACCCGAAGACGTGGACGGTTCAGGCGATGTGAAATATCACCTCGGGGCTTCTTCTGACCGGGAATTTGATGACAACAGCGTCCACTTGTCGCTGACGGCCAATCCCAGCCACCTTGAGGCGGTGAACCCTGTGGTGATCGGCAAGGTCCGGGCCAAGCAGGACCAGTTGAACGACGCTGACCGCACGGCCGTCATGCCCATCCTGCTGCATGGTGATGCGGCATTTGCGGGCCAGGGCGTTGTCGCAGAGTGTTTCGCGCTGTCCGGCCTGAAAGGGCACAAGACCGGCGGCACGATGCATATCGTGGTCAATAACCAGATCGGCTTTACCACCGCGCCGCATTTCTCGCGCTCTTCACCCTACCCCACCGATAACGCGCTGGTGGTTGAGGCCCCGATTTTCCACGTCAACGGCGATGATCCTGAGGCGGTCGTCCATGCCGCTCGCGTTGCAACGGAATTCCGTCAGAAGTTCCACAAGGACGTGGTGCTGGACATCATCTGCTACCGCCGCTTTGGTCATAACGAAGGCGACGAGCCGATGTTCACCAACCCGGTGATGTACAAAAGGATCAAAGGCCAAAAAACCACCCTGAGCCTTTATGCCGAACGTCTGGTCAAAGACGGTCTTGTCCCCGAGGGCGAGATTGAGGACATGAAGGCCGACTTCCAGAAACGGATGAACGAAGAGTTCGAGGCCGGCAAGGACTACCGCCCGAACAAGGCGGACTGGCTGGACGGCAAATGGTCTGGCCTCGACCGCTCAAAGGAAAAGAAATACCAGCGCGGCAAAACCGCCATCTCGCCGCAGACGATGGCAGAAGTGGGCAAATCTTTGTCCACGCCTCCGGAAGGATTTCCGCTGCACAAGACCGTGGGCCGCCTGCTGGAAGCCAAGGCCGAGATGTTTGCATCGGGCACCGGGTTTGACTGGGCCACAGCAGAGGCATTGGCCTTTGGCTCCTTGTTGACCGAAGGCTACAAGGTCCGCCTTGCCGGACAGGACAGCACGCGGGGCACATTCTCTCAGCGGCATTCCGGTCTGGTCAATCAGGAAACCGAAGAACGCTATTACCCGCTGAACCACATCCGCGAGGGTCAGGCGGAGTATGAAGTCATCGATTCCATGCTGTCAGAATATGCGGTGCTGGGTTTTGAATATGGCTACTCGCTGGCGGAACCCAATGCCCTGACCCTGTGGGAAGCGCAGTTCGGCGATTTCGCCAATGGTGCGCAGATCATGTTCGATCAGTTCATCAGCTCAGGCGAAAGCAAATGGCTGCGGATGTCAGGCCTCGTTTGTCTGTTGCCACATGGTTATGAAGGCCAGGGGCCAGAGCATTCCTCCGCCCGCCTTGAGCGGTTCTTGACCATGTGCGGCGGGGACAACTGGATCGTTGCAAACTGCACGACACCGGCCAACTACTTCCACATCCTGCGCCGCCAGCTGCACCGCAGCTATCGCAAACCCTTGATGCTGATGACGCCAAAGTCGCTGCTGCGCCACAAGCTGGCCGTCAGCCGGGCAGAGGAATTCACCACCGGGTCCAGCTTTCACAGGGTCCTTTGGGACGACGCACAGCAGGGCAATTCGGACACCAAGCTGGTCGCCGATGACAAGATCAAGCGCGTGGTCATGTGTTCCGGGAAGGTCTATTTTGACCTTTTGGAAGAACGTGACGCCCGTGGCATCGACGATGTCTACCTTTTGCGTTTCGAACAGTTCTATCCCTTCCCCGCGCAATCTGCGGTGAAAGAGCTGGAGCGGTTCAAGAACGCCGAAATGGTCTGGTGTCAGGAAGAACCCAAGAACCAGGGGGCATGGACCTTTATCGAGCCCAACATCGAATGGGTTCTGGGCCGGATCAACGCCACCCACACCCGCCCCGTTTATGCAGGCCGCGCCACCGCTGCCTCTCCGGCCACAGGTTTGGCCAGCCAGCACAAAGCACAACAAGCAGCCCTCATCGATGAGGCGCTGACCATCAAAGGAAAATAACCATGACTGAAGTACGCGTACCGACGCTGGGCGAATCCGTGACCGAAGCGACCGTGGCGACATGGTTCAAGAAACCCGGTGACGTGGTTGCCGTGGATGAAATGCTGTGCGAGCTGGAGACCGACAAAGTCACCGTCGAAGTGCCAAGCCCCGTGGCTGGCACCTTGTCCGACATTGTCGCCGCAGAGGGTGAGACCGTTGGCGTCAACGCCCTGCTTGCCAATATTTCAGAAGGCGCAGGCGGCACAGAGGCGGCACCAAAGCCCGCCGAGGCCACGAAGGCACCGGCAGCCCGGGCCGCTACACCCTCCTCATCCAGCGTGGATGTGATGGTCCCGACGCTGGGCGAAAGCGTCACAGAGGCGACAGTCAGCACATGGTTCAAAAAGGTGGGTGACACCGTCGCACAGGACGAAATGCTGTGCGAGCTGGAGACCGACAAAGTCAGCGTTGAGGTGCCTGCGCCCGCCGCAGGCACGCTGACCGAAATTCTGGCCGGTGAGGGCAGCACGGTAGAGGCCAATGGCAAACTTGCCGTGATCGCGTCTGGTGCCGGCGCGGCAGCAGCGGCGCCCGCGCCACAGGCAGCACCTGCACCCGCGGCTGCGGCCGCCGGTGGCAAAGACATCGAAGACGCGCCTTCAGCCAAGAAAGCCATGGCCGAGGCCGGCATCAGCCGCGATGCGGTGACAGGCACAGGCCGCGATGGCCGCGTGATGAAAGAAGATGTGGCCAAGGCCATTGCAGCGGGCAGTGCGGCCGCTGCGGCACCCGCACCGGTGGCTGCCGCGCCCCGCGCACCCTCTGCCGCCGATGACGCATCGCGCGAGGAACGCGTGCGCATGACACGCCTCAAGCAGACCATGGCCCGCCGCCTGAAAGAAGCGCAGAACACCGCTGCAATCCTGACCACCTTCAACGAGGTCGACATGACCGAAGTGATGGCGATCCGGAACACCTACAAGGCGGATTTCGAAAAGAAGCACGGCGTGCGCATGGGCTTTATGTCATTCTTTACCAAGGCCTGCTGCCATGCGCTCAAGGAAATTCCTGAGGTCAACGCAGAGATCGACGGCACCGATGTGATCTACAAGAACTACGTCCATATGGGCGTTGCCGCAGGCACGCCCACGGGTCTGGTTGTGCCGGTGATCCGCAACGTCGATACGATGTCCTTTGCCGAGATCGAAAAAGGCATCAACGTCATGGGCAAGAAGGCCCGTGACGGCAAATTGACCATGGCCGATATGACCGGGGGCACCTTTACCATCTCCAACGGCGGTGTTTACGGATCACTGATGACTGCGCCAATCCTGAACCCGCCGCAGTCCGGCATCCTGGGCATGGCAAAGATCCAGGACCGCGCCATGGTCGTCGGAGGGGAGATCGTGATCCGCCCGATGATGTATATCTCGCTGTCCTATGACCACCGGATCATCGACGGCAAAGGTGCCGTGACCTTCCTTGTGCGGGTCAAGGAAATGCTGGAAGATCCACGCCGCCTGCTGATGGATCTGTAAGACATAGGGTGGAGGGGGCCTCCACCTTACCTGCCTCTCACGTAAGGTGGAGGCCCCCTCCACCACGGTTCAGAAAAAACCAAGCAGCAGCGAAAGTGACATGACCCCAGAACTGACCGCCCTCACCTTCGCTGCACTGCTCCAATTTGTGCAATTCGCTCTCTATGCCGTACCTGCGAATATGGAGTTGGGCACAGGCTACACCATGTCACCGCGCGACCGTGAACCAACCCGCGAAATGTCGGTCCGCACAGCGCGGCTGGGCCGGGCCTTTGACAACCACTTCCAGGGTCTGCTTTTGTTTGCCATCGCTGTGGGCATCGTCCAGATGTCCGGCCAGAACAGCGCCCTGACAGCCCTGTGCGGCTGGATCTATCTGATCGCGCGCATCGCTTACGTCCCGGCCTATGTCTATGGCTGGAACCCTGCGCGATCCTACATCTGGTTCGCGGGTTTCGCGGCCACCTTTTTCATGCTGCTAGCAGCGCTATTCTGACGGCCCCCAGGGGCAAACACCCAAGGAGACACTCCAATGTCCAGCTATGATGTCATCGTGATCGGTTCCGGCCCCGGCGGCTATGTCGCCGCCATCCGCTGCGCGCAACTGGGCCTGAAAACGGCCTGTGTTGAAGGGCGCGAAACACTGGGCGGGACTTGCCTGAACGTGGGCTGTATCCCTTCCAAGGCACTGCTGCATGCCTCGCACATGCTGCATGAGGCGGAACATAACTTTGCCGAGATGGGCCTCAAGGGTAAATCCCCTTCGGTCGATTGGAAGCAGATGCAGGCCTACAAACAATCCACCATCGACACCAATACCAAGGGCATCGAGTTTCTGTTCAAAAAGAACAAGATCGACTGGCTTAAGGGCTGGGGATCCATCCCAGAGGCCGGCAAGGTCAAGGTGGGTGATGATGTGTATGACGCCAAGAACATCATCATCGCCACCGGATCAGAGCCTGCAGCGCTGCCTGGAGTAGAGGTCGACGAGAAGGTTGTCGTGACGTCCACGGGTGCGCTGGAGCTGGGAAAGGTCCCCAAAAAGATGGTCGTCATCGGCGCGGGTGTGATCGGGCTGGAACTGGGCAGCGTCTATTCGCGTCTTGGGTCAGAGGTCACCGTCGTAGAGTTCCTGGACGTCATCACGCCCGGCATGGACCCAGAGGTGCAAAAGACATTCCAGCGCATGCTGAAAAAGCAGGGGCTGGAATTTATCATGGGTGCCGCTGTGCAAAAGACCGAAAGCACGAAGTCCAAGGCAAAGGTCCATTACAAATTGCGCAAGGACGACAGTGAACATGTGCTGGATGCCGATGTTGTTCTGGTCGC
>Ga0075467_10003430_pt1 | contig 12182 bp, 7 predicted proteins | sample DEB08_DNA_9_FD_75067 | JGI IMG/M metagenome (GOLD analysis project Ga0075467, IMG submission 75067) | Aqueous microbial communities from the Delaware River and Bay under freshwater to marine salinity gradient to study organic matter... | ecosystem: Environmental > Aquatic > Marine > Coastal ...
CCTTATATGTGGCCACGATTACACATCAATAGCCTATTCAGGATTGAGAAGATACGGGGTAGTAGAAGCCGTAAATACCTTTTGTGTGAAGTATAATTATGAATTTCTGTATCTTACTTCAGAGACAGACAGACACGTCAGTTTTGCACTAAAAAAGAGAGAAGTATAACGCGGCCTTTGAGCTAGCCCATCTCTTCAATTCTACCATCGGCGTGTTGCGAAAATCTGCCTCGTGTAGCATCATGCACATGGTCGTACTTAGGCCATGGCCAACCTCCAAAACGAGTCCGCTGAAACTCGGAGTACGTTTCCCTAATTTCTTCAATGGTATTCATAACAAACGGCCCGTGCTGCACCACTGGCTCGCCAATAGGTTTTCCTTGTAAGATCAATATATTACATGGTTTTAGTCCTGCTTGTAGGGTTATGGCTTCACTGGCGGTTACATCAGCCGAATGATAGTACATCAAATCTTTGCCGTTTAGTTTTAGCTTGTCGCCACTGTAAAAATAAATGGTTCGATTGACACCTATTGCTGCTTTGGGTAGGGTATAGGTAGCTTCTGCATCCATTCGTATATTCCAAATGGCAACTTCATTGCCCGATTTTGCAGCCCAGCTATCTGGCGGTGGAGTAGGGGCATTTTGATTTTCCAGTATACCCGCAATTACTTCTATATGCACAGATTTAGATCTCGTATCCACATGGGTTATTTTGGGTATTTGCTCATCCCAAAGCATTTTAAAATGGGGTTCTACCATCTTATCGGCTTTAGGTAAATTGAGCCATATTTGAAAGAGCTCCAATGGATTTACATCGTTTTGCTTGACTAACGGAAACATTTCGGCGTGTTGCACCCCTTTTCCGCTGGTCATCCATTGCACATCTCCATTGCCATAGCGTCCAGCTGCTCCCATAGAATCAGAGTGATCCACCATTCCTTGTCTGACTACGGTTACCGTTTCAAAACCGCGATGTGGATGGCCGGGAAACCCCGGAACCGTATCGCCATGATACATTCTGAAACCATCTTTTAAATGAAAATCATTGCCCATATTACGTCCTGAAAGTAAGTTTTTACTCGGACCTAGCTCAGCATTACCCTGTGGGTAGGCATCTTCGTGATGCACACAAAACAAGAATGGATCTTGTGTTTCCCATTGAAAACCAAGTGGTTTTACCTTTAATATAGGGTCGGGTGTGTCTTCTGAGTCATTCGCTAATACCTTAGCAGAAGTTCCAATTACGGCACCTCCAACGACGGTAAGCAGGGCGTCTTTTATAAATTTACGGCGTTTATTTTCTTCAGGCATAACAGTTTAATGTATGTACAACAAATCTAGCTAAAAAAATGTTGGCCGATCACTGCTCTCGGTATCTCGGTTATTTTTGTAGGCTATTCATGAAGGTTATTTCTACTAATTTAGGAGATCCAAAAGTCATCAAATGGCGAGGTAAAAATGTGCAAACGGGGATTTATAAGTATCCAGTTAACCAAGGCATCCATTTAGGAGAGACGGATGTAAATGAAGATGCTGTGGTAGACAGAAAATACCACGGTGGAATAGACAAAGCGTGTTATCTTTTTTCTGCGGATGTGTATGAGGGTTGGAAACTGCGGTTTCCTAAAGCCGACTGGAGCCTTGGCATGTTTGGTGAAAATCTCACCGTGCAAGGACTTGATGAGCGAAATGTGTACATCGGCGATCAATATGAAATAGGAGAATCGCTGGTAGAAGTCTCCGAGCCGCGAGAGCCTTGTTTTAAGTTGGGAGTGCGCTTTGGTACACAAACGGTACTCAAACAGTGCATAAACTCCCACAGCAGCGGCGTGTATGTGCGGGTTTTACGCAATGGAAAAGTGGTTGCGGGAGATGCTCTGAAATTAATTAAACGCGAACAAAATGAATTTTCATTGGCGAGAATATACTGGCTTCGGTACCATGCAGCGCTATCAGATGTGCCTGAGCTAAAGCGTGCCATGGAGCTAGAATGCTTAGCGTCTAGTGCCAAAAGAGGACTTGACAAACGGTTGGTTTTTTTGAGTTAGTGCGTAAAACGGCTTTCTAGGCACACTGTCAAGATGAATTTTGACATCGTGACATGGTTATTTTTGTGTGCGGTAATTTGTGTGTTATGAATTGAAGTTTAACGCCTTACAAAAATAATTCTGTTCATAAATAGAAGTTGCAGGGTAGCATTAAGTATGTGCTAAGTACATAAAAATGCGTCGTACTTTAGGATGTAATGATGCACCTTTATGAAACGAAATGTCATTCTAATCAATTGTTATTGTACCTTTATCCATCGAAATATGATTATCCTATATGCTTTATAATACATTTAGATGGCTTTTTCAGCTTACCGTAACGGCCTATTTTAGATCAATATATGTACAAGGAAAAGAATATGTGCCGCCTAAAGGTAAACCAGTAATTTTCGCAGCAAATCATCCGAGTTCGTTTATGGATCCCATCTTGTTGTCGGTAAACTTAAAAAGGTCGCTGTATTTTTTAGCACGGGGAGATATATTTAAAAATAAATTCATTGGGCGTCTGTTTGATAAGCTACATATGATCCCGGTTTATAAACCAGATTTATCGCCTGGTCAAACACATAAAAACGAGATGATTTTTGAAAAATGTCACGCACATTTAGGACAAAATAGTACGGTGATGATTTTTCCTGAAGGTACAAGTAAAACAGAACGACGATTGCGGCCTATAAAAACAGGTGTGGCGAGAATAGCGTTGGGCGCGGAGGCTAAGCATAACTTTGAGTTAGACTTAACTATTGTCCCCATTGGGCTCAATTATTCCAATCCACACAATTTTAAAAGTGATGTATTCGTCAATATAGGCGAACCTATACAGGTAAGTGAGTACAAGGATATCTATCTCAAAGATCTAAAGGAAGCCGTGTTACAGTTGACTGAGCGTGTAAAAATAGAGCTTGAAAAACGTATCGTGATCATAGAAGATGAACGATTTGAAAAATTAATTCAACAAATAGAAATTCTTTACCGAAGTAAACTTAGAGAAGAAAGTAAACTGCAAGTTAAAGCAGCGCAAGATTTTTACTTGTCTCAAGATATTGTAAAAGCAGTGGACTACTATGCTAAAAACAATCCCGAATTGCTGAAAGAGTTTGAGCAAAAAATCACTTATTACCTCAAGGAGTTAAAAGTCTTAAAGATAAGAGATACACAAGTAAGAACGTCATCTATTTCCTTCCGATTTATTTGGACCATGCTTTATTTTATCGCTGGGTTCCCATTGTTCTTGTATGGTCTGGTTACCAATGTAATTCCCTATAAACTAGCAGAGTTTATCTCTAGCAAGATTCTTATTAGAGAAGATTTTGTAGGCTCTATAAAACTAGCTGTGGGTATGTTAGTGTTTTTACTGCTATATGGGGTAGAGGCGTTTGTATTTGGGGCGTTTACCCACGTGTTATGGGGCGTTTTATTTTGTATTAGCCTGTATCCATTAGGTTTGTTTACTGTTGACTATATTAAAACCTACTATAAAGTTAGAGGGACAGTTAAATACATGAAGCTATTCATACAAAAAAGTAACCTAGTAATACATCTCAAAACCACCCGAGAGGAGCTAGTGGAAGAACTCGAGCTCCGAAAAAAAGAATTTATAGCATTACGGGAAGTGTAACTAGGCTATTTTTGGGTGTGGTGGAAATCGTTTTAAAACAAGTTTTATTCACATCATTATTGTTTTTACCGGTGCTCGTGATTGCTTCGTATTTCTTTTTGGTGAATTGTCGACCTTTTTAGATGCTGTGATTGGTTATTGCCCCGGCGTATTTTAATATACCGCAAACATCGTGAATGCAATGTATTACACCTTTATGGTGAGGTAGACTCTTACGCGACTCAAAGGTTGACTGTAAACAAATGTTTACTCCGTATCGTACACTTCTTCTATGTTAAAAATAACATCTGTTCTGTTTTTTATCTTAGGAATCAAAGCCCAGTTCATATCTGAAATAAGCATCATGCATAATCCGGAATACGTGACTGTAATATGGTAGGAGACTTCTTTGTTTCCTTTTTGCTCTAGTTTACGGTCATACTCCACAGAGCATCCCCCGCCACGGGTCCAATGCCCGATGAGTGTGTATTTATCAAAATCTATAGGGGTCGGCAGTGCATTACTGCAATCTTTATTTACCGCACTTTGACGTAATCCTGCAAAATAATTTTCGTACGTGTCTTGATCTCTGATAACAATACTTTTTGGATTTTCTCCAGAATAATAAAAACAATTACCAAAATAAGAGGCTTCTAAAAACTGCACATCGGTAGTAATATCTTCTTTGGAACAAGAGGTAAGTGTTAACGAAAATAAGCATAAAAATACGAACGCAAAGGGTGATTTCATGCAGCTAAAATAACCTAAATAACCTAAATAAAAATGGCTATCCCACTAAGCCCGCTCGTTTTAACAAGGCATCTACTTTTGCATCTCGGCCTCTAAAACGGTTATACAAAATAGATGGATGTTCAGAGCCACCGGCCGATAGAATGGTATTCCTAAAACGAGTAGCCGTTTCTGGATCAAAAATGCCATTTTCTAAAAAGGCTTCAAATGTATCGGCATCAAGCACTTCTGCCCATTTGTAACTGTAGTATCCGCTGCTGTAGCCCCCTTGAAAAATATGTGAAAAGCTTGTGCTAGTGCACGCTTCTGCTACTTCAGGATAAAAGTCTAGGCCAGCTATACTTTCCGTTTCCCATTCCTTTATACTTTTTTGTATTGGCGTTTTATTGTTGAGTTTCACGGCATGAAAACCCATGTCAATCTTACCCAAACCGACTTGCCTAACAGTGGCCATGCCACTCATAAAATTAGCCGAGTCTTTTATTTTTTGAATATATTCTGCGGGTATAGTTGCTCCTGTTTGGTAGTGTTTTGCAAATAAGTCTAAGCATTCTTTCTCATAACACCAGTTTTCCATTAGTTGACTGGGTAGCTCTACAAAATCCCAATACACACTGGTACCGCTTAGGCTAGCATAAGTGCCAGCTGCTAGCATACCGTGTAACGCATGACCAAACTCATGAAACAAAGTGGTTACTTCATTAAAGGTGAGTAAAGAGGGTTTTGTGCCCGTAGGTTTGGTGAAGTTGCACACGATGCTTACGTGCGGGCGCTGGTCGCCTTGTGCGGTCTGTTTCTGACTGCGAAAACTGGTCATCCATGCTCCTTGGCGTTTGCCTGCTCTGGGAAAATAGTCGGCATAAAATACCGCTAAGTGCACGCCGTTTTCATCCTTTACTTCATAGGTAATTACGTCTTCGTGATATTTATCTATATCATCTCGCTTGTGAAAGCTTATTCCAAATAATTTTTTAGCCGTAAGAAAAACACCTTCTTCCACTTTCTCTAACTGAAAATAAGGGCGAAGCAACTCGTCGTCTATCGTAAAACGCTCTTTCTTTAATTTTTCCGAGTAGTAGGCCGCATCCCATTTTTGCAAGAGATCAATCCCATCTAGTCTTTTGGCATACGCTGTAAGTTCTTCAAACTCTTGACGTGCATGAGGAAGAGCTTTTTCTTCAATAGTGGTAAGAAATTCAAGAACTGAAGTTGGCGATTTAGCCATTCGCTCTGCCAATACGTAGTCTGCATGACTCTCAAAACCCAATAGCCTCGCTCTCTCTGAGCGCAGTTGAACGATTTCTTGGATTATTTCTTCATTGTTGTTTTCATTCGATTGAAATGCTTTAGAGCTAAATGCTTTATACATTTTCTCACGTAACTCTCTGCGCGTGCTGTAGGTCACAAATGGGATGTAGCTGGGGTAGTCCAGTGTAAATAACCAACCCCCTTTTTCCTTTGCGGTTGCCATTCCCTGAGCAGCCTCCCGAATTCCTTCTGGCAGACCATCAAGGTCATTTTCGTCCGTAATCAGCATTTCAAAAGCATTACTTTCTTTCAGCACACGCTCACCAAAAATGAGACTGAGTTTAGCTTTACGCGCATCTATTTCTCTCAGTTTTTCTTTATCTGTATCATTTAAGTTGGCACCGTTACGTGTAAAACCTTTGTATGCGTTTTCTAATAGCGTTTTTTGCTCTGGTGTAAGTCCGTCAAACCCTTGGTCAAACACTTCTTTTACTTTAGCAAATAAGCCAGCATTCATGGCAATATCGTTACCGTGCGCAGATAAAAGAGGGCTTATTTCTTGCGCGATTTCTTGCATTTCGTCACTGGTTTCAGCACTGTTTAAGTTGAAAAAGGCCGAAGTTACTTTGGTAAGTAGTTCGCCGCTATTTTCTAATGCTACGATAACGTTTTCAAATGTGGGTGTATCGTTAGTGTGAACTATAGCGTCTATTTCAGCTTTAGCATCTGTAATGCCTTGGTGTATTGCAGGTACGTAATGCTCGTTTTTTAGTTTACCAAATGGAATCGTGCCGTACGCAGTGGTGTAATCTTGAAAAAATGGATTCATCGTGGCTGCGAAGGTAGGCATTATTCATACGTTACATCAAGAGAAGGGCGCCAGATTCTGGTAGAGTATGGGTTTGGACGAGCGACAACTTAGCACTGTTTTTACGCTTCAGTATACGTAAAATGGCCATAATGGCTTTAATTCCAAGTAATTGTGTAACTACCTAAGACGTTATGGCTTAAAAGCCATTTTGGAGTGCCATTTGAAATAACCGATTAGATTACGTGTTGCATTTTACGCTAATAAATAATCAACTAATAACATAAAACGATACAAAAATGGATACCAAGAATTTTACCATTAAAAGCCAAGAAGCAATCCAAAAAGCGCAGGAGCTTGCCATGATAGGGCAGCAACAAGCTATTGAGACGGGCCACATCTTGAAGGCATTATTTACCGTAGATGAAGAAGTATTGAGTTACGCGCTAAAAAAGGTAAATGCCAATACGCAACGTATAGAGCAAGCGCTAGATAGTATTTTAATGAGCTATCCAAAAGTGAGTGGGGCTGGAAATCAATACTTGAGTAATGTAAGCCAACAAACCTTGGTGAAAGCCAATGCTTATCTCAAAGAATTTGAGGATGAGTTTGTGACGATTGAACACATTTTCTTAGCCTTGACAGAAGGCAGTGATCAGGTTGCTAATTTGCTTAAAGACGCTGGAGTTCAAAAGAAAGATGTGATAAAAGCATTCAAAGAGCTTAGAGGTGGGAGTAGAGCCACCAGTGATAGTGCAGAAGCACAGTACAATACCCTAAATAAATACGCCCGTAATCTAAATAATGCGGCTAAGAGCGGTAAGCTAGACCCCGTTATAGGCCGTGATGAGGAAATACGAAGGGTACTCCAAATACTAAGCAGACGAACCAAAAATAACCCGATTCTGGTAGGAGAGCCGGGCGTTGGGAAAACGGCAATAGCCGAAGGATTAGCGCACCGCATTATCAGTGGAGATGTGCCAGAAAATTTGAAGTCTAAACAGATTTATAGTTTAGACATGGGATCACTAATTGCCGGTGCTAAGTACAAAGGTGAATTTGAAGAGCGATTAAAAGGGGTAATCAAAGAAGTTACTGCGGCAGATGGTGAGATCGTACTTTTTATTGACGAGATACATACGCTAGTAGGAGCTGGCGGTGGTGGCGAAGGTGCTATGGATGCCGCCAATATTTTGAAACCAGCCCTGGCTCGTGGTGAACTAAAAGCCATTGGCGCAACTACACTCGCTGAATATCAAAAATATATAGAAAAAGATAAAGCCTTAGAACGTCGTTTTCAAAGTGTTTTGGTAGATGAGCCGAGTGCAGAAGATGCGATTTCTATACTTAGAGGTATCAAAGAGAAATATGAGGTGCACCACAAAGTGCGTATAAAAGATGAAGCAGTAATTGCTGCAGTTGAACTTTCGCAGCGCTATATATCAAACAGGTTTTTGCCGGATAAAGCCATCGACTTAATGGATGAATCTGCTGCTAAATTGCGTCTTGAAATTGATTCGGTTCCCGAGGAACTAGATGAAATAGAACGTAAGATTATGCAGCTGGAAATAGAGCGAGAAGCCATCAAGCGGGAAAAAGACGAACAGAAAGTTTCTATCCTAAGTGAGGAAATCGCTAATCTATCGGAAGAACGAGATCAGTTGAGGGCAAAATGGCAAGAAGAAAAAGCAGTAGTAGACGGCATTCAAGCAAAGAAAAAAGAAATAGAAGACCTGCGTTTGGAAGCCGAGCAAGCAGAGCGCGCAGGTGACTTTGGTAAAGTAGCGGAAATACGCTACGGTAAGACAAAAACCGTAGAAGATGAGTTGCATATACTCATGACCGAGTTACAAGCTAAACAAGCAAATAGCTCGCTGGTAAAAGAAGAAGTAACCAGTGAAGATATTGCGGAAGTGGTAAGTAAATGGACCGGAATCCCGGTGCAAAGCATGTTGCAAAGCGAGCGTGAAAAATTACTAAACCTAGAAGGAGAATTACACCAACGGGTTGTGGGACAAGAAGATGCCATTGGCGCAATATCCGATGCTATTCGCAGGAGTAGAGCGGGACTTTCAGATCCCAATAAACCCATAGGTTCATTTATCTTTTTGGGAACAACAGGTGTCGGTAAAACGGAACTTGCTAAAGCATTGGCAGCGTATTTATTCAATAAAGAAGACGCCTTGGTGCGAATAGATATGAGTGAGTATCAAGAGAAACACACGGTAAGCAGACTGATAGGAGCGCCTCCAGGATACGTTGGGTATGACGAAGGCGGACAGTTGACCGAAGCAGTTAGACGAAAACCGTATTCGGTTATTCTACTGGATGAAATCGAAAAAGCGCATCCTGATGTGTTTAATATTTTATTGCAAGTACTGGACGACGGCAGACTAACAGACAATAAAGGGCGAGTAGCTAATTTTAAAAATACCATTGTTATCATGACGAGCAATATTGGTAGTCATTTGATTCAAGATCGATTTTTGGAGATAACGGATACCAATGCAGACGAAGTTGAGGCTAAAACCAAGGTGGAAGTATTTGAACTACTCAAGAAAACGATTAGACCTGAGTTCTTAAACAGAATAGACGAGATCATTATGTTTAAACCCTTAACCCGAGATAATATAAGAGGTATTGTAGACATCCAATTTAGAAGCTTACAGAAAATGTTGTCTGCCCAAAACATCAAAATTACCGCAACCGACGAAGCCCTTGATTGGCTCGGAGAGATCGGCTACGATCCGCAATTTGGAGCTAGACCACTCAAAAGAGCGATGCAACGTGAAGTATTGAATAAACTGAGCAAGGATATTCTCGCGGGTATAATTGCCACCAATAGCGAGATAAAGTTGGGCCTTAAGGGCAAGGAGTTTGTCTTCGAAAACTAAGTAAAGGCTGCTATAGCAGCTAGACCATAGGAATAGGGGTATGGGTTGATAAGCTAAGCTTACAAGTCGTGCCCCATTTTTTCTTTCTTGGTAGCTAAGTATGCTTTGTTGTGCGGATTTGCTTCTACTTGAAGCGATACATTATCTACTATTTCTAAACCATATCCAATAAGTCCTTTACGTTTTACAGGATTGTTACTCATTAAGCGCATTTTATGTACACCTAAGTCTCTTAAAATCTGAGCTCCTACACCGTAATCACGCTCGTCCATTTGAAAGCCTAATTCAATATTAGCTTCGACGGTATCCATACCGTTTTCTTGTAATTTGTAGGCTTTTAGTTTGTTGAGTAAGCCAATTCCACGACCTTCTTGATTCATATACACGATTACCCCTTTGCCTTCCTCTTCGATGGCTTGCATGGCTTTTTGTAATTGCTCACCACAATCGCATCGGCAACTACCAAAAATATCGCCAGTTAAGCAACTGGAATGGACACGCACCAATACGGGCTCATCTTTTTCCCAAGTTCCTTTCACTAAGGCAAGGTGATCCATATTATTGCTCGTTTGCTTGTAGGCGTACAGTTCAAAATCGCCATATTGAGTCGGCATATGAACATCAATTTGTCGTTGAATTAAGCTTTCGTGCTTTAGTCTATATTTGATTAAATCAGCGATAGACACAATCTTCATGTTGTGCTTAGCTGCTACTTTCATTAAATCTGGTAGTCGCGCCATGGTGCCGTCCTCATTCATTATTTCGACAATACAACCAGCGGGTTCAAAGCCTGCTAGACGTGCGAAGTCTATTGCCGCTTCTGTATGTCCAGCTCTACGCAAAACGCCGTTGGTTCGGGCTCTAAGTGGGAAGATATGACCAGGTTTACCCAGTTCACTTGGGTCTGTTTTAGGATTAACAAGCGCCTGGATGGTCATTGCTCTATCGTACGCAGAAATACCGGTGCTGGTACCGTGTCCAATTAAATCTACTGAAATCGTAAATGGAGTCTCAAACTGAGCGGTATTTTTACCTACCATTAGGTCTAAATTTAACTCATCACAACGTTCTTCGGTAAGAGGTACGCATACAAGTCCACGTCCTTCTGTTGCCATAAAATTAACCATCTCTGTAGTTACATTGCGAGCCGCGGTAAGGAAGTCGCCTTCATTCTCACGGTCTTCGTCGTCTACAACGATGATCATTTTACCATTTCTGATTTCTTCTATGGCTTCTTCGATGGTGTTTAGTTTAAAATCGCTCATTTTAATTGGCTGCAAAGGTACTATTTCTAGCTGCTATTTATAATAGCGTTTTACTTTCTTGTAGGTCATTTTGAGCATTACCTTATTCTACAACAATCTTGTTGGTCCATGTAAAGCCATTTTTTTGGATGTTGATGAAATAAACGCCTGAAGAATAGGCGCCTAAGTCATAGCTTATCTTGGCTTCATCTTGTGTATACGGTGCGTCTATGGTTTGTCCAAATGCATTGTAAAGGGTGTGTTTTGCGCCAGCCATATCTCCGCCAGATACTGTAAAATGTCCTTTTGCTGGGTTAGGGAATACCTTATAACCTAAATCTATAGTGCGTTTTGGAACGTCTACTTTGTGTACAACGGTAAATTGAAGTTCGGTTTTATTTCCGAAGTCAGGATTTAGGGTTTTGAGTGAGGAACCACCTACTTCCCAAAGTCTAAAAAATCCAGATCCATCGTTATTTGCAAAGAAGCTAAGTCCATCCCCGTCGGTATCTTCTACGGTAAGTTTGTAGCAACCCAAGCCCAGTAATAACGTGTCTCGATACAAGGTGCTATTGGTTAAGTTGTTTTTTTCAAAAACGATTTTATTCCATTCGTCTACAACTTTTATCTTGGTTTCAGAAGCAGCATTGTTGGTTCTGTAAAAAAGGTAAAAATGCTGAGGATATACTTCTGGAAACTCAAATTTACTCTCGAATAAGTTATTGTTAACATACTCATCTGCAGATGAATTTCCATCAATAGCGGTGATTTCTGCGTAAAACACACTGTTTCCTTGCACGGCAGTACTGTAGATGGAATTGTCTTGTGGTAAATAGATAGTTTCTACTTTTCCTGTGGTTAGGTAACAATTCCATGTATAGGTTTTCTTATTGGCTTTATCGTTTACCCAATAATCAATAGTGATGCTGTTTACCGTATTTCTGCCATTGTTTTTAACCGTAATTTTTGGACTTAAACACGTTGGATTATTACGCGCATATTCAATTTTCTTAGACGGTTCTAAAATGTCTTCGATGCCTAAATCATAACCAAACTTGTACTCGCCATAACTCACTAATTGATTATTTACAATATACCTAGAGTCGCCAGATCCAGCGTCTAATCCGTAATCTAAGGTTACTAGATCACCTCCATTTATTTTACCTGTGAGGTCATATTCCGCAACGTCTGTTGCCATTCCGGGGCACCAACCTGCTCTATCGTAAATCCATGTTCCGCCTTGAGGGTAAACAGGATTCTCTCCGCACATTTTCCATACTTGGCGGCTATAGGTCTCATTATTTACCTGTATAAAATGGTTGCGCGGTATGAATTCACCTTCTTGGCCGTGTCCTGTGATAGCAGATCGAATTTTAAATCCTTTGGCAGAATCTAATGTTTGGTAATTCAGCGGCGGATAATACACTTCGTTTGCTAAAATTTGGCTGTAATTAGCCGAGAATTGCTGCGCAGGCCATAATTGGCTGATGTCTAAAACCTCGCGTGCTGGTGTTCCTTTTATAAATAAGAATTGGATGTCCATTTCCTCTTGATTTTGACCACCTCGACTCAAGAAAATCCTTTTGTTTCC
>Ga0075467_10003431_pt1 | contig 12182 bp, 12 predicted proteins | sample DEB08_DNA_9_FD_75067 | JGI IMG/M metagenome (GOLD analysis project Ga0075467, IMG submission 75067) | Aqueous microbial communities from the Delaware River and Bay under freshwater to marine salinity gradient to study organic matter... | ecosystem: Environmental > Aquatic > Marine > Coastal ...
AGTTTTGGGCTGAGGTATGTTCATTAAAATCTTATTTTTTATGAGAAGGTCTATATTTTTTATCAGCATCATATTTCTTTTTTTATCCTGTAAAAAAGAAGTGATTCCTAGTTTAAAAACGGTTATCGAAAGTAGCCAAACTAATTTGTCCGATCAATACATTATTGCTTGTGCTGCAGGAATGCCAAATGGGTTTATGGGAGAAACCGCTTTTCCAGTTTCAATGTTTTTTTATCCTGTTACTGGAGCCTCAAATTATAAATATTATGAAACAAACTCTATATACGTAAGTAAGAATGATTACTCCATGTACCATGAAGTATTAGTTAATTCAACCCCAGTTTTTAATGGATACTTAAGAAGATTTCAGCTTACAGAAAATAAAGATAGATGGGGGATTGTAACATACGAAGTAAATGATTCTATTAGAATTTGCAATCCGGTTTATATTAAAGTAAAACACAAACCAACAATTTGGGTTCCTCAAAGCTTGAATGTATTATCAAACGGAATTAATCCAACATTTACTTGGAAAGAGTATTCTCGATTTGATAACGCTATTCATTTCAATGTGGTGTCTGATTCATCAGGAAATCTGATAAGTGGAACGTATACTCAAGATACATCTTGGACTTTTTACGATTTATCAAATGTTACTCTAAATATAACTGATGATACACCTGTGCCAGCCTTAAATACATCTAGCCGTTATAATTTTACTTTGATGTCTGTTTCAAAAGATAATTGGGTGACAACCTTTGGCCAAAAGGAGTTTTTCACACCTTAAAAAGACATTTACAGAATATTTGGTTAATCGACTTAAAGTGTTGTTTAATCGACTCAAAGTGCACTTTCCTAGATTAGGCATTTGGCTTCATACTATTTCTTTATAGATTCAAACTGAATTAATCGTTTTGTTAATGTGATGACAAACTATATAATCTCAAAAAGTTGTATTAGAGCTCTCTATTTAAAATTATTTTAGATAGAGAGTTTTGTACTTTAAGTCAATTAATTTATAATTGAAACGAGACTATTTCATCATTTTTCTATCCACATAGAAAGTCCCAAAAGGAATTACAGAGGCTAAACAAACAATCCCAAACTGTTTTAAGCTCCACTTCTGTTCGTCTTTGATTAAAAAAGCAAGAATTATGTATGCAACAAAAAGAACTCCATGAGGCATTCCCAAGGCTTTTATCCAAGAAGGATCGTTACTAAAGTATTTTAAAGGCATACCAATACCCATTAATAATAAATATGAAACACCCTCTAGGAAACCGACAATTCTAAATATTAAAGTCATAGTTGTTAAAATAATTTGTTGTTTGTTTTTATGTATTCGTTCATTTCTCTAAAATCAATCTTACCCTTTACCTCCCCCAAATAGCGAGTTATTAAAACTGCTTTTTTTATCCTTGATTCTGTTGTTTTTGGCAACCCAATTTGATATAATAATGTTCTTTGTTTTCCAGGTGTAAGCGAATGAAAAATTGAATCTATTTCAGAGTCTTGAGCTAAAATCTCAGCCATTTCTTCTGGCATTGGAATACCGTATTTACTTTTGTCTTCTTTTAGTTTTATATTTAATATTGAACCAAATGTAAGATGAAGTTTTTTTCTTATTGTTGCATTTACCATTATGAAATAAGTCCCATTCCCCATAGATAATAAGGCACAATGGATACTTTCTTTATCATTTAATGTACAGATTAATCTTTTTATTTTGAGAGATTTAATTTCTTGTACTATTGAGTCATCCACCACAACATGTCCACCCCAAAGGTTGTTGGTTTTTCCAAAATCTTCTATTTTAGTATCAAACTCCCACATGGATTACATAGGGATGTTTCCATGTTTCTTTTTAGGAAGATTTACCACTTTGTTTTTAAGCATAGAGAATGCTTTTATTAATTTCTCTCTAGTGTCTTTTGGCTCAATAACTTCATCAACAAATCCTCTTGCAGCTGCATTATAAGGGTTAGCAAAAAGCTCAGCATATTCTGCTTCTTTTTCTTGCCATTTTTCTTCAGGGTTATCAGCTCCTTTTATTTCTCTTTTAAAAATAATTTCTGATGCTCCTTTTGCTCCCATCACTGCAATTTCTGAACTAGGCCAAGCGTAATTCATATCTGCACCAATGTGCTTTGAGTTCATCACATCATAAGCTCCTCCATAGGCTTTACGAGTAATTACAGTAATTCTAGGCACTGTAGCTTCACAAAAAGCGTATAGCAGATTAGCTCCATTTTTTATAATTCCATTCCACTCTTGGTCTGTACCTGGCAAGAAACCTGGTACATCTTCAAATACTAATAAAGGGATATTAAAACAGTCACAGTATCTTACAAAACGAGCAGCTTTTTCTGATGCTTTATTATCTAATACACCCGCTAAAAAAGCAGGTTGATTTGCAACAATACCAATACTTTTTCCAGCCAATAATCCAAATCCTACAACAATGTTTTCTGCAAAATCTTTGTGTACTTCGTAAAAAGTATCTTTATCAATTACAGTAGAAATAACTTCTTTTATATCATAAGGTTGATTAGGATTAGAAGGGATTACATTATTTAATGAAGGACGAGACTCGTCTCCAGCTTCATATTCATATTGTGGTGATTCTTCCTCACAATTTTGAGGAATATATTTCATTAAATCTTTGATGTCTTGAATACAAGCTAATTCATTTTCACTAGTAAAATGAGTTACTCCAGATTTTGTAGAATGAGTACTTGCCCCTCCTAGTTCTTCAGAAGTTACTTCTTCGTGAGTTACAGTTTTTACAACATTTGGTCCAGTTACAAACATGTAAGAAGAATTTTCTACCATGAATATAAAATCGGTAAGGGCTGGAGAATAAACTGCTCCACCTGCACAAGGTCCCATTATTGCAGACAATTGAGGTATTACTCCACTTGCCATTGTATTTTTGTAAAATATATCTGCATATCCTCCAAGAGAAACTACACCTTCTTGAATTCTTGCACCACCCGAATCGTTAAGTCCAATTAATGGAGCTCCATTTTCCATGGCAAGATCCATAATTCTGCATATTTTTTGAGCATGTGCTTCTGCTAGCGAACCACCCAAAACAGTAAAATCTTGTGAGAAAAGATATACTAACCTTCCTTCAACAGTTCCATATCCAGTTACTACACCATCACCCAAAAACTTAGTTTTATCTAACCCAAAATTAGTTGACCTGTGTGTTACAAACATCCCAATTTCCTCAAAAGAACCCTCATCCAACAAGAAGTGTATTCTTTCTCTAGCAGTTAATTTACCTTTTGCATGTTGTTTTTCAATTCTTTCTTTACCTCCACCTAATTTTGCTTCGGCTTGTTTTTCCTTTAATAGTTTTATTTTGTTCTCCATTAATCTTAAGATTGGTTCAAAGTCTGTTTAGTATTTCAAATTTAAAACATTTTTGGGTTTAAAGACCAAAATGAACTCAAATACCTATATTTATTCTTTGAACAGTAAGAATAAAATCTTTCAATGCCAGTAATAGAGTTACAAACTATAATTAATGCACCTAAAGAAGTTGTTTTTGACTTAGCTAGAAATATCACTTTACACGAAATATCTGCAGGGAATAGCAATGAAAAAGCAATAGATGGAGTAACGACTGGCTTAATAAACCTTAACGAGTCAGTAACTTGGAGAGCAAAACACTTTGGATTTTACCAAAGACTTACAGTAAAAATTACTGAAATGGAAAAACCAAACTCTTTTACTGATGAAATGGTTAAAGGTATTTTTAAACGAATTAGTCACACCCATAAATTTATTCAAGATGGAGAGAAGACAGTAATGGAAGATAAATTCGATTACACAGCACCTTTAGGTATTTTGGGAAAAATTGCCGATTTTCTCTTTTTGAAACGATACATGAAATTGTTTTTAATAGAACGAAATGAAGTGATAAAGGCATATGCGGAAGATGAAAAATTAAGGAATAGTTTTTGAGACTAAACAAACTATGAGTAAAGTAAATTTAAAAATAGGACTGAGTAAAAGAATATACATTGCTATGTTAGCCATGGTATTAATTTCCTCTTTGGTAATCGCCCTATTTACAGCCATATTTTTTAAAAATCAAAATGAAAAATACCATTTATCAAGACTTCAAAGAAAAGAAAATAGGGTAGCAAACAGTATAAAGTATTTTGCAGACAAATATGACTTGGAAGAGGACTTGAATTCTATTTCAAAAGAATTCTTCGAAAAAATAGATGAGCTGTCTGAAGTGAACGAAATGAAGTTGAAGGTATACGATACGAAAGGAGGAATATTACTAAACTTCAAAGAAGAGTTGTTTTTTGATGATACTATTCCTAGCGAAACATTAAACAATTTATATTCATCCGAAGAGGCGTTTTATATTGTTAAAAAGAATGAGCAATCTCTTTCTACTTACTCTGTTTTGAAAAATAAATACGGGCAGAACATAGGAATACTAAATGTGCCAGATTACGATTTCTCAACCAATAGCATTGAAATTAAAAAGTTTTATAGAACTCTTATAGAGCTTTATATTGCTCTTCTTATAGGGGCAAGTGTACTTGCATTTTTTCTTTCCAGAAATATAACTGGATCGCTAAGGTTGATAGGAGATAAAATGAAGAATGTTTCTTTCAATAAAAAAAATGAAAAAATCGCCTGGAAGAATAAAGACGAAATAGGTGAGCTAGTTAATAGATATAATACCATGGTTGACGAACTAGAAGAGAGTGCTAATTTATTAGCCGAATCAGAAAGGGAAACTGCATGGAGAGAGATGGCGAAACAAGTTGCTCACGAAATAAAAAACCCATTAACTCCAATGAAACTAAATGTGCAATTCTTGGAGCAATCATTAAAGCAAGATGACCCTGAGTTTAAGGATAAAATGGCTCGTTTTTCTCAAAAAATGGTCACTCAAATAGATGCACTTACAGAAATTGCCAATGAGTTTTCTAGTTTTGCTAAAATGCCATCAACCTCTCTAAGTAAAACAGACTTGAAAACAGTTGTTGAAGATGCTGTTGGAACATTTAATAATGAAATAAAACTGGTTTTTGATGCAAATACAATTACAAGCGCATTAATAAAAGCGGATGAACATCAACTGATTAGAGTTTTCAATAATTTGTTTAAAAATTCTGCTCAATCAATTCCTGAAGACAGGATTGGAGTAATTCAGGTTTATTTAAACCAAGATGAAGACAACTATTTGATAGAAGTAAAAGACAATGGGAAAGGCATTGACCCATCACAATATGAGAATATTTTCACGCCAAACTTCACAACAAAATCATCTGGAAGTGGATTGGGGTTAGCTATTGTAAAGAACATTATAAAAAACCATACAGGGAAAATATCTTTTGAAAGTAAAGTTGGAGTAGGGACTTCTTTTTTCTTACAGTTTCCAAAATATAAATAACTTTAGTAAACATCAATAAACAGAAATCATTATGTACGTAAAAAAGAAATATCCTTTTAAATCTATGGTATCTTGGACGAGAAGAGATATATATAAGTTTCTAATTATTTCTACAATCCCTGTAATTCTATTTACCACATTCGGATTTACCTTTCTTCAACTTCCTTGGTTGCCAATAGCTCTATTAGGTACAGCTGTAGCTTTTATTGCGGGGTTTAAAAACAATGCATCTTACGATAGATTATGGGAAGCTCGTAAGATTTGGGGAGGAATTGTAAACACCTCAAGATCATGGGGAATTGTTACAAGAGATTTTATAAATAATGATCACGCCAAAAATAAACTACCTGAGGATGAATTGAAGAATGAGAAACTCAAAATCATTAATAGGCATATAGCTTGGATGGAGGTGAATTTGCTTGGTCACTTTCGATATCAAATTTTATTTTAGCTCCAGTATAACTTACATTTGCAGTAAGGTAAACTCTATCTGTTTCAAATGAAATATTTATGAATCCTAAAGGTAAGTTGATATAAGGTAGTTTCCATCTTAGTCCAGTTCTTACCATGAAAGTTGGTGCAATAGTAGACGCTTCATTAAAAGTTATAAATCCGTTACCACTATTATCATTAAATGTCATTTCAGGCCTATTTGCAAACAATAAACCAACCATTACTTTGTTTTCAAGTGCTAACATGTCATTCCAAAAAGAAAGAGTATAATCAGCTCCAACCATAAATTGATTAATGTTGTAAGATGAAATATCTTCATATGATGAATAATCATCATCAATAGTAGGAGTAATTTTGTCGGCAAATACATTGTCACTTATGCCTACTGTTGAAAACCTCACCATAGCAGAAACTCCCAAGTAGTCAATTTCTTCTAAATCAAATCCGGCAACTAAACCTAAATACATTTGTCCTCCATCTGACCCGGCAGTTGTCTCAGTTGTGTAATCTTTATTGCTAAAATCACCTTTTCCTATTCCTATCCCATAGTCAACTCCTATGTATAATTTGTGATTCCATTGAGATGTTCATTTTGTAGAAACTAGTGCTAATAACATAGCAGCTAATAAATATTTTTTCATAATTTTTTTTTGCAAGTATAGACGTTTTTATCTTATTTACAAATAGTTATGATAGTCAATAATAATTCTAAATAGAGGTAGAAATAATTTATTTATTGTAATTAGGATGCTATTTCTAAAATGAATTCACAAATAACACGATTAATTTATGCAAATCATCAAATTCTGTTAGAGGTAAAGTTTCTGGTCTATCTTGGATGTCGTGATAATAAGTAACACCTCCTAAAGTGTAGGAAAAAAAGGATGGAACACCAGCTTCTTCAAACCAATAATGGTCACTATTTGCAGCTTTTCCTCTAGGTTTTATTTGTTTTACCAAATCATGCTTTTCATTTATTTTTTTTAGCCTATTAAACTCTTTTGGGTGCTCTGTAGAGTTAACAACTTGAATTCCTTCAGAGCCAGTACCCATCATATCTACATTGTATAAGAACTTCATTTTTTTAAGAGGAACAATAGGGTTTTCTACATAAAACTTTGAACCTAACAATCCAGCTTCTTCTCCGCCAAACGCAATAAACAGGACAGAATATTCTGGTTTGTTTTCAGAGAAATATTTCATCAAAGTAAGCATCATTGCTATACCACTTGCATTATCATTTGCACCATTAAAAGTTGCTGTTTCTCCCATCATTCCAAGGTGATCGTAATGAGCAGTAAACACAAAGAACTTCTTCCTTTTACACTTTCTTTTAGCAGGAATATATCCGATTACATTTTGTGTTTTAAAATCTGAAATAAGTTTGTTTTCAATATTTAAGTTTACGGAAGTGTAATTAGATAAAAATTCCCTTTTAATTTCAATAATTGGATACTTAAGTGCTTCCTGAGCAACTGACCAAGTAAATTTATTATCATTTATTAAAAACAAAGGAGCAACATTTGCAATGGATGTTTTCATTTCCAATTGCTTAAAATACTCTTTACGCCCTTCTGGTTTAGGTAATTTTACTACATATGCAATTGATGGCATGTCCTTATTTATAACATCTCTAGAAATTTCTTTCTTATAGTTTTCCAAAGTAACTTTTACCAACCTATATCTTCCCATAGCTGAGCCAGAGTTAGGAGTAACAATAAAATCTAAACCAGTAGTTAATATTTTACCGCCAAACTCTACTTCTACCTTGCCAGGAAAAGTATTTACAGGGTAACTGTATTCTTGAAAATAGGAATCGGTAATAGTTTGACCTCCGTATTCTTTGAATTTTTTAGCTATATAATCTGCAGCAATTTTATTCCCATTGTTCACGTAACCTCTGCCATAAAATTCATCTGAAGCAAGAGTGTCAATTAACTTTTTTGCTAATTCTTTTTGCGAATAGGATAACAAAGAGAGACAAATTAAAGCAATTAATAAAAGTAATTTTTTCATGTTTATTGGTTTAAAAGTTCATTCCCTAATTCTTCAAAATCTACCCCATCAAAATTCCCAGAGCTCATTAAAAGCAAGTTTTTATTATTGTAATTGATAGCTTTTACGGTTTTCATTAATTCATCAGAATCAGTAAAAACAGTTACATTTTCGCTAAAAAAAGCATTTTTTACGTTATTTTCGCTCAACATTGCCAGTTTTTTGTGTTCTATCGCCTTTGGACTAAAATAGACAAAAGCTTTATCTGCAGACAACATAGTGTTTTTATATTGAGATAAAAACTCTTGGTTTAAGCTACTAAAAGTATGTAGTTCGATACAAGCAATTAATTCCCTTTCTGGGTATTGTGTTTTTACGGCCTTGGTTGTTGCTTCCAGTTTGGATGGAGAATGAGCAAAATCTTTTAGAATGTGAGTAAATTCATTTTTAGCAACTGTTTCAAGTCTTTTTGAAGCACCACTAAAACTTTGTATAGCTTGATAAAATTCCTTAGAAGAAACTCCAATTTTTTCACAAACTAATCGGGCTCCATTTAGGTTTTGTAGGTTGTGTTCTCCAAAAATCTCTAAAGGATAATTACCCTCAGCTGTAGTTATTGTCGTTACTCCATTATCAATAGAATAGTTTGGAGTAGAGTAGGGCTCAAAATCAAGTTTCCTATCGGATTTAGAAACAATTTTTTCGATTTCATTGTCTCCAGTGAAGTAAATTAAAGAACCATTCTCTTCTATTTTATTGACAAAAATTTCAAACTGTTCGCAATAGTTTTCGAACGTAGGAAAAACGTTAATGTGATCCCAAGCAATACCGGTAAGTAAAGCAATGTTAGGGTTGTAAAGATGAAATTTTGGTCTCCTATCTATAGGAGAAGAAAGATATTCGTCACCTTCCAAAACTGCAATTTTTGCTGAATCGGTTAGCTTCACCATTACTTCAAAACCTTCTAGTTGGGCACCCACCATGTAATCGTTTTCAATTTTATGATAGTTAAGAACATGAAGAATCATTGATGTTATGGTTGTTTTACCATGACTTCCTCCTATTACAACTCTTGTTTTGTCTTTAGTAGCTTCATAAATATATTCAGGATAAGAGAATATTTGAATCCCAAGCTCTTGAGCTTTGAGTAATTCAGGATTGTTTTCACGAGCGTGCATTCCCAAAATTATAATATCAATATCAGCAGATATTCTGGCGTCATCCCAACCCATTTTGTCTGGGAGTAATCCATATTTATCTAGCCTTCCTTTTGAAGGTTCAAAAATCTCATCATCAGAACCAGTAATATTGTTTCCCGACAAGTGAAGAGCAATAGCTAAATTGTGCATGGCACTACCTCCAATGGCTATAAAATGGATGTTTTTGTTTGTATTCATTAGGCAGTATAAAAAGAATTACGAAAGATGTAAAAGATAAATAAACAGAATGTCACATTAACTAAAATATTAAGTAATGCAATCATAAAACTGCCGTTTCGCATGAGTTCAAAAGTCTCGAAACTAAAAGTTGAAAAAGTACTAAAGCCTCCACAAAATCCAATTACAATTAGATATTTTAGAAATGAAGAAGTTTCTATTTTTGATGAAAAAACATAAAGTGCTAAACTCATGATAACACAACTAAGCACATTGGCCACTAATGTTCCATAAGGAAATCCTGTCGGAGTAAGTTGGCCGATTCCAAAGCGTGCCAGACTACCTAAACCACCTCCTAAAAATATTGCAAAAAGTAAAGCCATGAAATAATTGTTTTCAAGGTAAATTTACACAATAAGTCTTAAGTAAATTAAGCGAAAGCAATTAGCTATTCACAATCTGATATGAATAAAACGAAGTAAAATCTTTACTTCAATAACCCTGCAAATTTTTTCAACTGTAATTCAGCTATTTTTGCATTGTATTTTGCATTTAGCAAATTCAATTTGGTATTAATTAAATTCAGTTGTGCTTGTCTAAAATCAAGTGAAGTTACTCTCCCCAAGTTGAATAGTTCTTTTGATTTCAAGAAGTTTTGATTACTGATATCTACATTTATTTTCTCGTTTTCTATTATCGCTTTTTGAGTAGAATATTCTGCCCAAAATTTTGCAAGTTGATTCTCTAGATTCAAACTAAGCTTCTGTTTGTTCAGCTCTTGAGTTTTAAGATTTATTTTGGCGTTTTGCATTCGAACTTTTGTAGTTCCTCCATCAAAAATATTCCAGCTTAAGTTAATTCCAGCATTAAGACCAGTAGTTTGTTGTTCAGCTAAAAAACCTGCAGGACCATTGTCATTATAATTTAATCCATAAGATACATTAGTAGAAACACTAGGCAACCATCCAGCTCTATTTATTTTTAATTCTTGTTCAGATATAGACTGGTTTATCCCTATTTGTTTTAAACTATTGTTGTCAGCTCTTAATTGTTCTAAAAGGTCTGTATAAGATAAACTTTCATCTAAAATAACCTCCATACTTGTTTTAAATGGAGTGTTTATTTCACGCCCTAACAAAAAATTCAAGTTACGGATGTTGTTTTCTAATGACACAGCTGTATTTAACATATTAATGCTATCACGATTAGCATCTACTTTTGCATTAAGAATATCTAAAGTTGTTTTCTTTCCATATTGTTGTTGCACAGTAACTCTATCCAATCTTTCTTTAGATATATTGTACGCCTCTTCAATTGTTTTTTGTTGCTCTTGAGCTCTTGCTACATTAAAGAAAGTAGTATATACATCAATCAAAGTATTCTCAATTTGAATCTTCTTATTTGCATCAGAAAGTTCAAACATATTTTTCAATTTATCATATTGAAATTTTCGAGCACCACCATTAAACAGAATGTAATTTAAGCCAACAGAACCACCATAGCCTGATGTTTTAATTCCATCAATGGAAGTTTCTTGCCCAGCTTGATTAGTAAGTGTTGCATTAGAATTAGAATATTTTGCATTGGCACTAGCAGTTAAAGTCGGTAAAAAACCTGAGTTGTAAATGCTTTTGTTGTTCTCTGCTTGTAGCAAAGAATTATCAGCCAACTTTATATAGTAATTGTTTTTAAGAGCAATTGCAATTGCATCTTCAACAGTCAAAGTTTCTTGAGCAACTCCAGTCAATGGAATACAAAGAGCGAGAGTTATTATTTTAAATAGTTGTTTCATCTTCTAAATTGTTTTCTTGTGATGCAATTAATTTTGGCGCTTCCTCTTCTTCCTCATGACCAGCATAAAGTTCTTTTACAGCTCTTTCTACTGATTCTTTTGAGGGTTTTTCAGTATTCCAAAAAGCCCATTCATCAGATCTCCAGAACCATAATACAGTTACTTTTATACCATTTACGGTAGATAAAAATACTGGAAGTAAAAGCAGAGTAAGAACAGTTGCAATGATAATTCCATACACAATAGAAATGGCCATTGGAATCAAGAATTGAGCCTGTAAACTTGTTTCAAAAATAAGTGGAGTAAGTCCAGCAACAGTTGTAATTGTAGTTAAAAATATTGCACGGAATCTTGATTTACCAGCTTCTGATAAAGCTTCATCAAATGTCATCCCAAGCTTTAGGTTGGAATTAAACTTACTGATGAGAACTAGTCCATCATTAACCATAATACCTATCAGAGCTATAATTCCTAATCCAGAAAGAATATTTATTGAGAATCCATGAATCCAGTGTCCCCATCCTATTCCAATTAAACTAAAAGGAACAAGTGCGATAAGTACAAAGGGTTGGCTGTAACTACGGAATGTAAATGCAATTACAATATAGATAAATACTAAAATAATTAGTCCAGTAGGATTTATTGATTTTTGTGTTTTTGTTGCTTCTCTGTTTTGTCCTTCATACAATGGAGCTACAGAAGGATATTTCGCCAAGATTGAAGACATTATCGAATCTTTAATGTTAGCCATATAATCGGATGCACTTGCTTTTGGATTTACCAAATCGGCTTTTACTTGAATTTCTCTTTGTCCTTCAAGATGGTTGATTGAAATTTCTCCACGAGCAATATTATAACTAGCAATTTCTGCAAAAGGAACACGAGCTCCGGAAGGAGCAACCAACTGCATGTTGTTTAAATTATTAATTGATTTTCTTTCCTTTTCATCATACCTCACCCACACTTTTATTTCGTCTTCACCTCTTTGAAATCTTTCTGCTTGTGCTCCAAAAAATGCACTACGAACCTGCCCCATGACATCATTAAGAGTAAAACCAAGTAAGTATGCATTTGGATTAAGGTTTACAGTAATTTCTTTAATACCTTGAGGGTCATTATCTGTAATGTCTTTTATTCC
>Ga0075467_10003432_pt1 | contig 12181 bp, 12 predicted proteins | sample DEB08_DNA_9_FD_75067 | JGI IMG/M metagenome (GOLD analysis project Ga0075467, IMG submission 75067) | Aqueous microbial communities from the Delaware River and Bay under freshwater to marine salinity gradient to study organic matter... | ecosystem: Environmental > Aquatic > Marine > Coastal ...
GTTTACCTAACTCCATTGGATTCAGCGAAACTAGCATAATTCTTCTCTATAACCAATATGAAATTGCAAGCTATGCAGAAGGTCCTATAGAGCTTAAAATACCGATAGACCAGGTGAAAGAGTATTTAAGTTTTAACGTGGTTCTCTTGTAGATTAAATAATAATTTGCCAATTACAAAAAGAAATAAACATGCAAAAAATTTATCATTTAAGCACTTGTGATACTTGCAAAAGAATTATTAAAGAAGTTGAAATCCCAACGTCATTTATAATGCAAGACATTAAGAAGGATGAAATCACGGTAAAGCAATTAGAAGAAATGTATGCTTTATCGGGCAGTTACGAAGCACTTTTTAGTAGAAGAGCGAAATTATACAAAGAGCGAAATCTAAAAGAAGAAAAACTATTGGACCGAGATTACAAGAGTCTAATTCTCGAACATTACACTTTTTTAAAGCGACCTGTGCTATTAAATAACAAAGAAATTTTTATTGGCAATAGCAAAAAAACAGTTGAAGCTGCTAGAAACTCGATCAAAAAATAGGCAATGAACAATCGTTTACTTGCTTTACTTGCAGCGACAACTGCAAGTGCTATTTATGGTGTGAATCACACTATTGCCAAAGGATTGATGCCAGATATTATTGGTTCTTATGGTTTTATTTTACTCCGTGTCTCGGGAGCTGCCGTGATTTTCTGGATTATAAGTTTTTTTTACCCATCTGAAAAAATTGATAAAAAAGACTGGCTGCGCATTATAGGCTGCGCCTTCACGGGTATGGCGATTAATATGCTAGCCTTTTTTAAGGGGTTAAGTCTTTCTACTCCCATAAACAGCTCGGTCGTTATTACGTTAGTACCCGTCTTATTGCTAATTCTATCTGCTTTTTTTTTAAAAGAGCGGATTACTAAAATAAAATCGATTGGGATCGGACTTGGTTTAATAGGGGCCTTAGTTTTGATTCTTTTTGGAGCCCAAGCCCAGGACAATGCACCTAATATTCCAATGGGAAATATTCTCTTCATTGTAAATGCCATGGCCTATTCCGTATATCTCATAATGGTAAAACCCCTGGTTATAAAATACAGTTCAATTACCTTAATGAAATTCTTTTTCCTTTTTGCAGTTCTAATAAATTTCCCCGTCGGAATAGCGCAATTTATTGAAGTAGAATGGGTTCAGCTTTCTTTCGATTCTATTTGGAAGCTTGCTTTTGTGGTAATAGCAACCACAGTACTTACTTACCTATTTAATATTTATGCGATGAAGCAACTAAGTCCTTCTACCATAGGGGCTTTTATTTACTTACAACCATTAATCGCAGCTGGTTTTGCAATTTTCGTAGGCGCGGATCAATTAAGTACACTAAGAGTTGGAGCTGCCATGTTGATATTTTTAGGAGTTTTTCTTTCAACACGAAGATCTAAATCTTTTTAGAAGGCAGTCACCTATCGTTTACAAATCCTGAGGTATTTGTCTATATTTTCTCGTATCCGATTTCGTCATAATTTGAAAACCTGGCGCCTTATCCATTCCTTCTAAATAATGAAAGAGATCGTCGGGCAGTGCTCTAAGTTTTCGTTCTTTTAGATCAATCCAAGCACCTACCATTTCACATCTCGCCAAGTTTCTTCCATTGTTGTCATAAAAATTATGTAAAAACTCGAAAAACATACCGTTTTCCGAAATACCTTTTAACTGAAGTGACACCCGAACTGGATTGCCAGGAAAAACCTCTTTAAAGTAATACATATGTTCGGACAATGCTATGGGGCCTAGATTTAGTTTCGCTAGTTCCAATTGTCCAAATCCTTTGTCTGAAAAGAAACTCATACGCGTATGGCTCATATAATCGATATAGGCACTATTCCTTAAATGACGGTTTGCATCTACATCACTCCATCTTATTTCAAACTCTTTCGTATACATGTCAAAAATTTGTACAAATTTAAATTACTTTTGTCAAGCTATGATAACAATTTCCGTATGATTTTGTTAAACTTTAAGCCCAGCAATGCCTCTAGTAAAAAGTCAACATAAGCCAAAGTTTCTTTTCAAACACGGTCATTTTTCTACGATATATTCGGCGAAATTGCGCCCCACACCAACTCTTATACAAGAAAGAGAACGTGTAGGGCTAGCAGATGGCGATTTTATAGATGTTGACTGGTCCTTTTCAAAAATAAAAACTCGCAAAGTGGCTATTCTTTTACATGGCTTAGAAGGTAATGCTCAGCGTGTTTATATAATAGGGCAGGCAAAGCAATTAGTCCTGAATAGTTGGGATGTGGCAGCAATGAATCATAGAGGATGTAGCGGAGAAGATAATTTGTTATATGAATCATATAATTCTGGAAGAACCTGCGATTTAGAATCACTCATCGAATTTATCCTGAAAAAAGGGCAATACGATGAAATTTCGCTTATTGGTTTTAGCTTGGGTGGAAATTTAGTGCTAAAGTATTTAGGTGAACGTGAAACTCTTCCGAAGGAAATAAAAAAAGGAATCGCGATTTCGGCTCCATTAAACTTAAAAGGATCATTACAGGCGCTTAACAAACCTGAAAACATATTGTATAACAGAGTATTTGTAAATGATTTAAAAAAAAAATACAAAAGAAAAATGCCTCATTTTCCAGACAAAATGAACATTGAGACCTATCAAAATATCAAAACACTCATAGATTTTGACAATTTATATACTGCTCCGGCTCATGGTTTTAATGACGCATTTGACTATTACGAAAAGAGCAGCAGTATTCAGTTTATTGAGAATATCAAAATTCCCGTATTGATTCTAAGCGCAAAAAACGATAGTTTTCTTTCTAAAGAATGCTATCCAATCTCACTTGCTTCTGAATTAAAAAACGTTTATCTTGAGGTCCCAAATTATGGAGGCCACGTAGGGTTTCACAAAACGAATAAAGAGCAGTACAGCGAGCTTAGAGTTGTAGATTTTCTAACCAATAAATAGTGTTGACAATGAAGTTTATTAAATACGTTTTCATATTTGCCAGTTTTTCTTTTCTAGTTAATTGTGGAGAGGCAGAGAAAAAAGATGAGAAAAAAAGTGTGAAAATTGGTACCTCAAAGGAGGTGAAGAAAGAAGATTCTAATTCTGTAAATATTGGACTTACAGGGAATGACATGATGCAGTTTAGCACAAAGGAGCTAAAAGTAAAAGCAGGTGCAGAAATAACACTTACTATGCGTCATATAGGTAAAGGCGGGTTGAAAGTGATGGGTCACAACTTTGTGCTATTAAAACCAGGTACTGAGATTCCAACTTTTTCATTAGAAGCTGCGAATGCAGGTGAGGCTAAAAATTGGATTCCTAATGACGGAAAGGACGTTATTGCTCACACAAAAATGATTGGCGGAGGTCAATCCACTTCGATTACCTTTACTGCGCCAGCAGCCGGGATTTACGACTTTATCTGTAGCTTTCCTGGGCATTCAGGACTAATGAAAGGAAAATTTATTGTAGAATAGGTTTTAAATAAAATTATCGACTTCTGTATAAGCAGCAATAACTCGTTGTTCTCCTTCTTTTCCCTCGATAGAATTTCCATGTTCCATTCCTAAGATTCCATTATAACCACGACTATGGATATATTTAAAGACGTTTCTATAATTTATTTCTCCAGTCGTAGGTTCGTTTCTTCCCGGATTATCCCCGATTTGAAAATATGCTATTTCATCCCAACAAGCCTCAATATTTGGAATTAAATTCCCTTCTTGGATCTGTTGATGATAAATATCGAACAATATTTTGCACGAAGGACTATCTACTGCCTTACAAATTTGATAAGCCTGAGGTGATTCTGATAAAAATAAGCCCGGATGATTTCTAAAATTAAGAGGTTCCAGAACCATCGTTAAATTATGTGGCTCTAAAAGGTCGCATGCCCTTTTTAGCGTCTCAATAACATTGGCGGTCTGATAACTCTTGTTTAATCGCAAATCAACATGGCCTGGCACCACCGTCATCCATTTTGCATTCACACGCTTTGCGATATCTATGGATTCCATTATATCTTTTAAAAACTCATCTTGTAATTCTTTATTTCCACTGGCGAGATTTGGTTCTTTCCAGTAAATTTTATGTGCTACAAATACCCCCATTTCCAGACCACGCTTTTCCATGACCTTGGCTATTTGATTTTGTAACTCCAAAGGGCGATTTCGCATTTCATTATCCTCAAATGCCGTAAATCCTTGATCAGCCATAAACTCCAGTTGATCAATAATTGAATCTCCTGCGTGAGCCTTAAACATCCCCTCGTGCGACGCATATTTAAGATTAAACGAGTGCTTATCATTAATTAAGGCTGGCGATTTAAATACCTCAGCCGCCATTGCAGCCCCACCAAATGACAAAAGGGAGCCTGTTACAGCTCCCTTTTTTATAAATTGTCTTCGCTTCATACGTCTTTTGTATTATATCGACATCACTTTTCCGTTGCCTGCCTCACTTAAAGGAATACATCCTTTTTGTTGTCCTGGAACAGGATCGTACCAAAGAACATTCTCTCCAATTTCTTCGCTTGTCTTCCATCCCCAAATTGTCATACTTCGTATGTTTGAAAGCAAACTATAAACACCTGCATCAGGATCCGGTATTACTGTTGGATCGTTTTGAAAAGCAACATAAAACTCCTTCATTTTCTCATCATAGGCTTTTTGTTGCTCTGTACTGGTTTTTAAATATGTTGCGAGCAACTGATCAAAATCCTCAGCCTTCCCTGCTTCAAGTTCTTTATTAAAAGTACTTCGGAATTTTTCAGCTAATAAATTAAAACCGACTTTAACCTGTCCTTGCTGCTCTTCAGTGATAACGCTATTCCAATAGCCATCTATAAAACTATGAACTCCTACATCAACAGCGCCAGGAACTATAGCGTCACTAGGGATTATTAGATCTACAATTCGACGCAAGGCATGCCCTTCTCCTTTAGAAATAAATAATGGAGTAAATTCTACTTCACTTGTGCAACTTTGAAGCAGACTCATAATAGTTGGTGTCACTACTAAGAACCCTGCTCCTAAACCTAAATTCTTTATTGCTTGTCTTCTATCCATTACGCTTCTTTTTTAATTTGTTCTGCAGCGTGATTGGCAGCACGCGCACTAAAGGCCATATAGGTTAAAGATGGGTTTACACAACTTGCTGAAGTCATAAATGCCCCATCTGTTAAATATACATTTGGCACCGTGTGTACTTGGTTATTTCCATTACAAACTGAAGTTTTTGGATCTTTTCCCATACGTGCCGTACCCATCTCATGGATCCCTAAACCTGGTGCACCGGGGTCATCCCATGGTTCTATATCATCGTACCCTGCTTTCTCTAGCATTTCAACTGCTTGGGAAACCATATCTTTTCGCATTTCATATTCATTCTCTTTCCATTCAGCATCAAATGTTACCGTTGGAAGCCCCCAAGTATCCAATTGATCATAATCCAGCGTCATTTTATTTTCGTGATAAGGTAAACACTCGCCAAATCCTAACAACAACATACGCCATTTACCTGGTTTGGTAATTGATTCTTTAAGGTTTTTTCCATAAGCCAATTCAGCCACCATTTCATCATAATGACTTCTGCTCGCACCTCCCTGGTATCCATATCCTCGCAGATAATTCTTCTGATCGGTTGCTCCTCCTAGGTTTCTAAACCTTGGAAGGTAAATTCCTCCAGGACGACGTCCCTTATAATATTTGTCTTCAAAATCATTAACTGTTGCCCAAGCACCTGCTTTAAAGTGATGGTCCATAATATTATGACCTACTTCTCCCGAATCGTTTCCTAAACCATTTGGAAACCGTTCACTTTTAGATTGAAGTAAAATACTTGCAGAGGCAATAGCTGAAGCACACAAGAAAACAACTTTTGAATTAAAAACCATTTTCTCTTTTGTTTCGGCATCGATAATTTCAACGCCACTGGCTTTTCCGGTAGTTTCATCATAGATAACCTGACTTACAACAGAAAAAGGGCGAATCGTAAGATTACCGGTTTTTTCAGCTGCTGGTAAAGTAGAAGAGTTACTACTAAAATAACCTCCAAATGGACAACCTCTCATACAGCGATTTCTAAACTGACAAGCACTACGTCCCTCAAAAGGCTCCGTTCCGGTTATATGCGCAATACGTCCCACAGTTAATACACGACCATCATCATAATTATTGGCCATGTTTTCCCTAAGGTCGTTTTCGACACAATTCATTTCTATTGGTGGACCAAACTTACTGTCTGGCAATTGAGGAAGACCGAGTGCCTCACCGCTTATCCCAATAAATTTCTCAACTTTTTCATACCAAGGCTCAATATCTTTATATCGAACTGGCCAGTCAACAGCAATATTTTCTTTCATATTGGCTTCGAAATCAAAATCACTCCAACGATAACTGTGACGTCCCCAAACTAATGATCGACCCCCAACGTGATATCCCCGTAACCAATCGAAACGTTTAGTTTCATTATACGGATGCTCCAGATCATTTACAAAAAAGTGTCGGTGTGCTTCATCTGTAGTGTAACCGGATCGAGATTGCTTTAGTTGTTTGGCCTCTTCATCCCTAGGTAAATTGCCTTTAAATTCAAAATCCCAAGGATCCATATTCATAGTATGGTAATCCTTTATATGTTCGATCATTCGGCCTCTTTCTAGAACGAGCGTCTTCATACCGTTTTCACAAAGTTCTTTAGCTGCCCATCCGCCGCTAATTCCTGATCCAACTACGATTGCGTCGTAAAGTTCTGAAGTATTTGGCTTATTTATATTGGTCATAGTAAGTTAAATATTTAGTAGATCATTATCTCTGTTGAGAAATAATTATTATCATTAAATATCCGCTATTTTTCGCTATTAAAAAAAAATCCAACAACAAATCAAAAAAACGCAAGGCGAAATCGTTTTCGGTTAAGAATATGACTATTGATTAGATTATAGCATTCTATTAAATTTAAAAAAAGCCTAACTTAGAACAGAATTTGCTAAAATCATCACATAAACAATAGACTCATCAAACCTCTTAACATGACAAAACTAACCTCATTACTAGTACTGTGTATCTTGGTTTTTTCTTGTAAAAACGCCTCTGAAAAAGAGGCTTCAATTGCAGAAAAAACATCCGAAACTATAAGCGTTGCAGCATCCACCCCTGTCTATAAACTTTCATTAGCGCAATGGTCATTAAATAAATTAATTTTTACAGGACAAGCAGATCCGATGGACTTTGCTTCAACCGCAAAGGAAATGGGGTTTGAAGGATTAGAATATGTAAGTCAGTTATACACCAATGAAAACGTGAACTTTAGCATGAAAGACGCAGGTCTTCAAAATATATTGAATGAGCTTAAGAAACGAAGTGATTCACTAGGACTTGAAAATCTCTTAATTATGATTGACGGAGAGGGTGATCTTTCATTTTCAGATGAAAAAGCCACTCAAACTGCCATTGAAAATCATAAAAAATGGATAGATGCGGCGGCGTTTTTAGGCTGTCATTCTATTAGAATAAACTTATTTGGTGAAGAAGACCCAGAGGCTTGGGCCAAGAATTCGGTGAATTCTTTAAAAGCATTGGCAACTTATGCAGCACCGAAAAATATAAATATTATTGTTGAAAATCACGGCGGACTTTCAAGTGATGGAGGCCTTTTGGCTCGAGTTATGAAAGAGACAGCAATGTCTAATGTTGGGACCTTACCGGATTTTGGCAATTTCTGTTTGAAAAAAGAGGGTGGTGCAAGATGGGGGGCGCCTTGTGTAGAAGAATACGACAAATACAAAGGTCTTGCCGAGTTGATGCCTTACGCAAAAGGTGTTTCTGCAAAGTCGTATGCCTTTGATGACGAGGGAAATGAAACCACCTTAGATTATTATAAAATGATGCAAATTGTAAAGGATTCTGGTTTTGAAGGTTATATAGGAACTGAATTCGAAGGCGACGTCGAAGACCCTAAAGAAGGCATCGCTGCAACCAGAGCCCTAATTTTAAAAGCTATATCTCAAGCGAAATAAGCACACACTATGAAAAAATCAATATACTTTAGATTGTCATTCATGATGTTCCTTGAATTCTTTATTTGGGGAGGTTGGTTTGTAACCATGGGGACTTTTTTACTAACGACTCTAGGTGCCACGGGTGCAGAAACTGGGATGGCCTATTCTACTCAATCTTGGGGAGCAATTGTCGCCCCATTTATAATTGGCCTAATTGCAGACCGATTTTTCAATGCAGAGCGTATTTTGGGTGTTCTTCATATAGTGGGAGCTGTATTAATGTATAAGTTGTCTCAAACGACAGATTTTGATGCTTTCTATCCATATGTTCTTGGCTATATGATCGCTTATATGCCCACACTTGCACTAGTGAATTCGGTTTCGTTTAATCAAATGAAAGACCCGGCTAAAGACTTTCCACTCATTCGAGTGTGGGGTACGGTGGGCTGGATTGTGGCGGGCTTGTTAATTAGCTTTGCTTTTGCATGGGATTCTGAAACAAATGTCGCTGATGGTCTATTGGCCAACACTTTTTTAATGACAGCAGTGGCTTCAGCGATATTAGGGGTATTTAGTTTTACCTTGCCAAAAACTCCACCCAGTCAATCTGGTGGTGAAAAAGTGTCTATTTCAGATATTTTAGGCCTAGATGCCTTAAAATTATTAAAGGATAGGAACTTCTTAGTGTTCTTCCTTTCTTCCGTTCTTATTTGTATACCTCTTGCATTTTATTACCAAAATTTAAGTCCGTTTCTCACAGAAAGCGGCGTTGAAAATTCTACTGCTATAGCCTCTATTGGGCAGGTTTCTGAGGTAGTCTTTATGTTGTTATTGCCCTTCTTCTTTAAGAAATATGGCTTTAAGAAGACCATTTTGGTAGGCATGTTGGCGTGGGCGCTTCGTTATGTACTCTTTGCCTACGGAAATACAGGCGAGTTATTCTTTACGATCATTACGGGGATTTTGCTTCATGGAGTTTGTTATGATTTTTTCTTCGTGGCTGGACAAATTTATACCGATAGTAAGGCTGGTGAAAAAGTAAAAAGTGCTGCACAAGGGTTAATAACCCTTGCCACTTATGGTGTCGGGATGCTAGTAGGTTTTTACATTGCCGGAAAAATTACCGATGCAAATGTATTGGCAGATGGAGGTCACACTTGGCAATCAATCTGGACATTTCCAGCTATTTTTGCAATTGTAGTATTTGTGATTTTTGCATTCTTGTTTAAAAATGAAGAAATAGAATATAAAGAATAATATGAGTAACAAAATAAAATGGGGCGTACTTGGCGGAGGCGGTGATTCGTTAATTGGAGTATTACATCGTGTAGCCGCTGGAATGTTTGATGCCTATGAATTAACGGGTGGTGTGTTTAATCAAGATATAAGCATTAGCATCGATTTTGCTAAGGAAATTGGGATACCAACAAATAGGATTTATACAGATTTGGACGAAATGATTTCTGAAGAATTGAAGCTGCCAGATGACGATCGAATAAAGGTAGTTTCTATATTGACACCTAATTTTCTTCATTTTCCAATGGCTAAACAATTATTGGAATCGGGATTTCATGTGATTTGTGAAAAACCCATGACCATGACTTACGACGAGTCTCTTGCGCTGCAAAAGCTTCAATATGAAAATAAAAACCATTTTGCTTTAACACATACGTATACCGGATATCCAATGGTGCGCCAGATGAAAAAAATGATTGCAGAAGGCGTGATTGGTGAAGTTCAAAAAGTTGATGCGCAATACTATCAAGGTTGGATAAACCCAATAATTCATGATAAAACACTAAGAAGTTCCACATGGAGACTAGATCCCTCAAAATCCGGAATTAGTTGTTGCATGGGTGATATTGGTGTGCACGCTTATCAGATGTTGGAATATGTAACTGGGTTGGATATAAATTCAATATTAGCAGATCTAAACCACTTATACGATGATAATGAAATGGATATTGATGGCACAGTGCTATTGCGTTTAGACAAGCACACTAAAGGTGTCTTAAGGGCGAGTCAGATTGCTACTGGTGAAGAGAATAATTTCACTATAGCTATCTATGGAAAAAAAGCTGGTTTGAAATGGGAACAGGAAAACCCAAATTACCTCTATCTGCTCGAAGATGGACAGCCCATGAGAACATTAAAACCTGGACATGCATATAACAGTAATTTATCCCTAGATGGGACAAAATTACCGCCAGGTCACCCTGAAGGAATTTTTGACGCTATGGGAAATATCTATAAAGGAATGGCGAAAGCTATACGCGGCCAAGATTACGATCCTGCTGAATTTCCGTCAATAAGGGATGGAGTTCGGGGAATGCATTTTATTGAAGTTGCTGTTGCATCCCATAAGGATGGAAATGTGTGGAAAGAATTATGAAGTTCGACCTGGATGTTACATTAAACATTCCTGTTCTCAATTAGGTGGTGATGTATATAATGAAGGGTTAGAGCGACAATCGAAACCTTCTCTGTTGAATTTAAAATTATAATAATATTAAAAGACACCCGCATAGACGGTTAATAGTATGAAAACAATCAAAGGCCCTGCTGTATTCCTTGCTCAATTTATGGATGATAAACCCCCTTTCAATACCTTGGACGGATTGTGCCAATGGGCCTCAGACTTGGGCTATAAGGGTATTCAAATACCTACTTCAGAAAAATTGATAGACCTTAAACTTGCAGGAGAAAGTAAGGTCTACTGTGATGAATTTAAAGGTAGAATAAACAGTTATGGCTTAGAGATAACAGAACTATCTACACATTTACAAGGACAGCTAATTGCCGTACATCCTGCTTATGATGTCATGTTCGACAACTTCGCCCCTAACGACTGTAAAAACAACCCTAAAAAACGAACGGAATGGGCACGCCAACAACTCATAAGTGCAGCAAGAGCTAGTAAAAACCTTGGTTTAAAGGCCCATGCGACTTTTAGCGGTTCTTTATTGTGGCATACCATGCATCCTTGGCCTCAGCGTCCCGATGGACTGGTTGAAATGGGCTTTGCCGAACTTGCAAAAAGGTGGTTGCCACTATTGAACGAATTTGAGGCGAATGGAGTAGACGTTTGTTATGAAATTCATCCGGGAGAAGATCTTCACGACGGAGATACTTTTGAGCGATTTTTAGAAGCAACAGGAAATCATAAGGCGGTTAACATTCTATATGACCCAAGCCATTTTGTATTACAACAATTAGACTATATTAAATATATTGATCATTACCATGAGTTTATCAAAGCATTTCATGTGAAGGATAGTGAATTTAGGCCAGATGGTAAACGCGGTACTTTTGGCGGATATAACGACTGGAAAGACCGGGCTGGGAGATATCGTTCTCTTGGAGATGGTCAAATAGATTTTAAAACCATTTTCAGCAAATTAACTGAATATGGTTGCGATGTTTGGGCGGTCATGGAATGGGAATGCGTTATTAAAAGTCCAGAACAAGGAGCTCGGGAGGGCGCAAAATTTATTAGCGATCATATCATTGAAGCGACTCAAAAACGATTTGATGATTTTGCTGGAGAAGATATTGATAAGGAACAATTAAAAAGAATATTAGGACTCTAAAAACTTAGAACAAATGAAAAATATAGCCTTTATTTTAATCGTATTTACTGCATTCATTTCATGTAAAAATAAAACAACTAAAGTCGTTGAAGAAACTGCTATTATGAAAGATACAAAAACAGAAGAAACTTCAGAGTGGCGTACCCTATTTGACGGTTCTTCATACGACAATTGGCGCGGATATTTAGCTGAAGGTACTTATCCGGAATGGACAATAGAAGATGGCGCCATGGCTTTTACACCAGGAGAAGAAGGTGGAAAAAACATCATTTCAAAGGAGCAGTTTACCAATTTTATTTTATCGCTAGAATGGAAAATTTCTGAGGGTGGAAACAGTGGAATCTTTTGGGGAGTTCACGAGGACTCCAAATTTTCTGAGGCTTATGAGACTGGCCCAGAAATTCAAGTACTAGATAACAAAAAACATCCCGATGCTTTTGTTGGAGAGGGAAGACATACAGCTGGCGCTTTATATGATATGATTGCACCTTCTGAAGATATGACAAATCCTGCAGGAGAATGGAACTTATGTGTTATTGAAGTTAACCACTCTACCAACAGCGGGAAAGTAACGCTTA
>Ga0075467_10003433_pt1 | contig 12180 bp, 9 predicted proteins | sample DEB08_DNA_9_FD_75067 | JGI IMG/M metagenome (GOLD analysis project Ga0075467, IMG submission 75067) | Aqueous microbial communities from the Delaware River and Bay under freshwater to marine salinity gradient to study organic matter... | ecosystem: Environmental > Aquatic > Marine > Coastal ...
AAATAGTGATTATAAAGAGGATTCTCGTAGAGTGACTTATGGTACGTTAATCGGTTCGGGTTTAGGAATGTACGCAGGTCATTACATTCATTCTAAAATTCCTGATATGACGGTTGGCGATATGATTGTGGCGAATGCTTACGGTACTTTGGGAGCGTTATATGCGGCGACAATTACAGATTTAGCTTTGGATTTTAATGATTATAACGATTCAAAAATTTTATTAGGTAGCATGACGGCAACTTCGGCTGCTGGTATTGCTTATGGTTTGAGTCGTGGAAAAGGTTATAATTATACACCAGCGGAAGGGGCGTATATTGGTTTGTCCGAGATTGCAGGCGGTTTGGTTGGTATCGGTGTAGGATATTTAGTTACGGATAATTTGGAAAGTGAAACAGCTTTAGTTTCTGCTTCTTTGGGGGCTTCAGCAGGGATTTTCTTGATTGATAGATATTTGAGAACTCGTAATTTGAATACTTCTTCTTCTATTGGAAATATCAATTTTGGATTTAATCCAATGGGTGTTGCGAATGCGTTTGATACGTCTGAAAAACCAACTACGATTGAGTATTTACAACGTTCTACGGATAATTATATCGTGAGAATTGGAGTGACGTTTTAGTTTGAACCCTTTCCCTTTCCCTTAAAAGGGAAAGGGTTAGTGAAAGGGGACCATCAAAAATTCTCATGTAAAACCTTCTTCGTCATCACTGCTCGAACAATAAAATACAATAACAACCCAACTGGTCCAAGCATAAATGTAAAAATTAAACAAGGCACAATTTTCCAATGTGTCAAACTTAAGCGTTGAGCGTTGAAGGTTATCCAAGCTCCAATAAATAAATCGAAAGCTAAATAATGAGCCCAACCCGCTAATAGGGCAATATCACTTTGAAATAAGGCTTTTAAACCTGCCAAAGAATTGAAATCTCCACCAGTTGCTTCGCCTGTAAAACTCCCAGCGATAAAGTAAATGTAGAACAAGGCTAATATTGCGGAGATACCGCCATTTGCTACAATTGCGAATGTCCACCGCTTTTTTGGAAAGAAAATTAAAAATATCCATCCGATAAACGCTATGCTATTGATAATGGAATAAAGTGTTTCCATTGTTTTTTAGTTTGAACCCAATCTCTAACCCTTTCCTTTAAGAAGGGAAAGAGTTAAAAATTGGATTCAATTAATTTAAACTAGTACTTCCCTTGGAGTATGTAAAGTTGCTTGTCCACTGTTCATCAGCGTATAAGCCAAACTGCGAATTTTTGGTAATTCATACAAGAAATAATATTGTAACGTGTGCATTTTTCCATTGTAAAAGTTGCTATCATCTTCGTTCAAACCACCTTTTTCCAATGCTTTTGCCGCAACGATTCCTTGCATTAACCATTGCCAAGCGATGGTGATGTGACCGGTCATTTCTAAATACAAAGTCGCATCCGTCAAGAACACTTCTGGTCGGTCTTTTTGTGCTAAACCGATTAAATAGCCAGTTGTTTGTTGTAATTGTTGCATAGATTTTTCTAATGCTTCCGCATAAGTTGCCGTGCTTTCGATTTGTTTGGCTTCCGCAATTGTTTTGCTGACTTCTTGGAAAAATAGTTGAGCTGCTTGGCCATTTTTCATTAAGACTTTACGACCTAATAAATCCATTCCTTGAATACCGGTTGTACCTTCATAAATCGAATTGATTCGAGTATCTCGGTAATATTGCTCTAATGGAAAATCTTTACAATAGCCGTAACCGCCCAAACACTGCAAACCAGCACTGACTGAAAGGTTACCCATTTCAGAAGGATAAGTTTTGACAATTGGCGTAAGCAACTCCAACAATAAACGATATTTTTCACGCTCTTCACCTTCCGTGACGTGTTCCATATCTGCATAAAAACTACACAATGTAACCAATGCTTGAGCTCCTTCTACAACTGATTTTTGGAATAATAACATGCGACGAACGTCAGCGTGTTCGATAATTTCGACTTGTGGCAGGCGAACGTCTTTTTTAGAAATATGACGACCTTGTGGGCGTTCGTTAGCATATTGCAAAGACGCATAATATGCTGCTGAAGATATAGCATTTGCCGTCATACCGACTGCAATTCTCGCTTCGTTCATCATCTGAAACATATATTTCAAGCCGTGATGTGGCTCACCGACTAACCAACCTCGACAATCATCATTTTCACCAAAAACCAAGTGTGTTGTTACGTAGGCTGTACTGCCCATTTTTTCGAACTTTCCGGCTGTAATCACATCATTACCTTCAAATCCGCCATCATCTTTGAAACGATGTTTCGGAATGACAAACAATGAAATTCCTTTTGCACCAGCTGGGCCACCGTCAATTTTTGCTAAAGTCAAATGTACCACATTTGGAACGCCAGTGTGGTCGCCCCCTGAGATAAAAATCTTTTGTCCTTTGATATTGTAATAGCCATCATTTGTAGGCGTTGCCGTCGTTTTGATGTCGGATAGGGAAGAACCAGCTTGAGGCTCGGTTAGAGCCATTGTACCTTGCCATTTTCCGGTGTACATCGGTTCTAAATATTTTTCTTTTAATATTTCTGAGCCGAAACTATCAATCAAATTCGCTGCGCCAGAAGTCAAGAAAGCGTAAGAAGCGGCCGCAAAATTAGCCGCATAAAAGACGCATAAAGCATTATTCAAAACAGCATACGGCATTTGTTGACCGCCCAATTCATACGATTTTCGGGCAGCAATCCAACCGTCTTCGCCCAAGCGTTGAATGACCTTGCCGACTTGTGGATGAACTTTGATCGTACCGTTTTCCAATTTTGGATTCATCTTGTCCATTTCTTCATAAAAAGGAAACATTTCGGTATCGGCCAGTTGCTTTGCAGTATCCAAAATCATATCGAACATTTCCGCATTATAATCAGCGTGATAGTCGTACTTACTCAATGATGCGATGTCAAAAACCTCGTGTATTAGGAACTTTAGATTCCTCATACTGATATACTCATTTGCCATAATTTGGTTAATTTATTTCGGGTGACGAGTTGCGAGTTTTGGGATATTCGACCCGAAATTTGCAACTCAAAACCCGCAACCCTCTTAATTTATCGAATCCCTAAAATTACATAAAGTCGATAGATATTTTTGTAAAAAAATGAATTTATCCAAAAAACTAATAGACTTGTCTAAACGTTTGGTGTAATAATGACCTTTCCGTAAATTCGGTTGTAAATATAAGGAAACGTGTTGCAGGTTAGGAGTTTAAAAACTTACAATGCGTAATATGAAACACGAAAATTATAAAAATAATGATAAATAAAAAAGGTGGTTTTGCTCAATTTAGAGGTTGGCAGAGTATATTGATAACGGTCGGTGTTTTGGTTTTAATCTATTTTGTAACAATAGGTGTATATAAATTACTCTCATGGTTAGCGATTCCTTTATTGATTGCAACTGCGATTATCAAATATCAAGTTATCTTGAATTTCTTTAAAGGAATTGGTAATTTATTTAAACGCAATCCGCTTTTAGGAATCGGTGCAGGTTTGTTGACTGCTTTTTTGCATCCAATTGTGATTGCATTTCTGTTTTTTCAGGCGATGACGCATCGAAAAGCAGATAAAATCCAAGGAGATATTCATGCAAAAAAAGAAGGCGAATATGTGGAATATGAAGAAATCAGCCATGAAGTAGATTCTGAAAATCTTTTGGAGGATTTGAATCGTGAAAAACGACAAGCTGAAGAGAATTTAGATTATTGGGATCTGTTGAATGATGATGAACCGCCAAAACGTAAAGATATTTGGTAGCGTTTTACAGCATCGAAGGATAATAAAAAGGGTTCTCGTAATTTTTTGTTCGCTTCTGATATTTTTGTAGTAAAATAAAAATAATCTTATGTACGATGATGTAAAAGCTGCTAATACAAATGACTGAAATTTACAAAAGTCAATTCAAAGTTTTGGAAAACGAAAAGTTTCACCCGAAAATCGACCAATAAAATTGTTTCCAAAATTCAATCTGTTGAATCGTCAGTTTCATGATTTATATTTTCGTACTCATTATTTTTTCAACAATTTCACCATAAAAGCAGCAAAAGGTAACAAAATAGTTTTAGGTATTACCTTTTGTTGTCTCTTGATACTTCTGTGGTGGGTAATTTTCAATCGCACTATTTTTACCATAAAAGCAGCAAAAGGTAACAAAATATTTTAGGTATTATCTTTTGTTGTCTCTTGATACTTCTGTGGTGGGTAATTTTTAATCGCACTATTTTACCACAAAAGTAGCAAAAGGTAACAAAATATTTTAGGTATTATCTTTTGTTGTCCCTTGATACTTCTGTGGTGGGTAATTTTCAATCGCACTACTTTACCATAAAAGCAACAAAAGGTAACAAAATATTTTAGGTATTATCTTTTGTTGTCTTTTGATACTTTTGTGGTACGATCTATATATTGATTTTTTTATTTAAACTCTTAGATAATGACGCTAACCAAATCTTACCTAAAAGACTTAACATACCAAATTAATGGTGCAGCAATTGATGTTCATCGAGCCTTAGGTCCGGGGTTATTAGAAAGTGTCTATCATAATTGCCTAAAACATGAATTAGCTTTGCGGAACATTAAATTTTCGTCAGAAGTAACAATACCTGTTAATTATAAAGGTCTCGAAATAGATGCGTATCTTAGATGCGATCTGATTATTGAAAATGCTATAGTATTGGAATTAAAATCTGTTTCTAATGTTTTGCCTATTCATGAAGCTCAACTGATGACGTACATGAAACTACTAAAAATGCCAAAAGGAATTTTGTTCAATTTTAATGTAACCCGATTGTACGAAGAAGGACAAAAAACGTATGTAAATCAATATTTTAGAAATCTTCAATATTAATGTTTACCACAAAAGCAGCAAAAGGTAACAAAATATTTTAGGTATTATCTTTTGTTGTCTCTTGATACTTCTGTGGTGGGTAATTTTCAATCGCACTATTTTTACCATAAAAGCAGCGAAAGGTAACAAAATATTTTAGGTATTATCTTTTGTTGTCTTTTGATACTTTTGTGGTCACGAACTTGACAGTAAAACAGTAAAAATGACTTGGAAAACTGTAGCTTTCAATGAATTAACTTTGGAAGAGTTATATCAAATGATGATTGTTCGGCAAGAAGTATTCGTGGTCGAACAAAACTGTCCGTACTTAGATGCAGACGATAAAGACCAAAAATGTTTTCATGTCTTAGGATATGAAAACAACGATTTAATTGCTTACGCACGACTTGTTCCAAAAGGTGTTTCTTATGAAAATTCTGTGTCTATTGGCCGAATCTTAACAACTGAAAAGGGTAGAGGAAAAGGTGTCGGAAAAGGTCTGGTTCAGTTCTCAATTGATGAAACGAAACGCCTTTTTAATGCGACTGAAATTACCATCTCGGCACAATGTTATTTAATAAAATTTTATAAAAGCTTTGGCTTCAAAATCGTTGGTGAGGAATATTTAGAAGACGATATTCCACATATCAAAATGTTACTCAGTTAAATTAAATTATGGAAGTGAAGTGATGATTGTGTATATATAAAGAAAGGTTCATCTTTTATAAGAGAACCTTTAAACACCTAACCCAATTTTTAACCTTAAAAACTATGAAACATTGAGAAAATGACTTTTCGAATTATTTTTCCCAACTTTCATTTATAAAGTAGTAAAAAATGTACCATTGTGAAATTTTTTCTAAAAAATTGATTAATAGTTATTTACATATATTTTTTAAATTTAAATATTTACTCAGTTGAATCTATATTGGAAATAGTTTTATTTTGGGAATAAAACCATAATCGAACCTGCACTTGTTTCAGATGCGAATTGAGGGATGAGTATTTTTGAAAATTACTTGGATCTAATTATTGGTTATCTTAAAGTTTTTTATAAAAATAGGTTGGATTTTTCCAAATGTTTTTAGATTCGTTGTTATCTAAATATATTATTCGTTACTCAAAATAAAATAAACTTTGATTATGTGTTTCAAATTGACACGACAAATACTGCCTTTATCAATGATATTATTACTGTTTGGAGCTTGTGGACAATATAGTAATACGTCTGAAAATCAATTAGTTAGTTTTAATTTTCCGTATAATCTTCAAGAACCGGATATCATTTATGAGTTGCCACCAGTTTTGGATGAAATATCTGCGTTGTCAATTTCTAATAATAACGAGGTGATTTGTTTGCAAGACGAAGATGCGGTTATTTTTATCTATGATTTGGAGGCTAATATGATTACTAATCGATTTTTATTTGGTAAATCTAATGATTTTGAAGGTGTTGAGGTTGTTGATGAAACGATTTATGTGCTGGAAAGCAACGGAAGGATTAACGAAATTAATAATTTAGGACAAGAGAATCAAGAAGTAATTGTACACAAGAATTTCTTATCCTCGAAAAATAATGCAGAAGGCTTAGGGTATGATGCTGAAACGAATAGTTTACTAATTGCTTGTAAAGGAAAGGCGGGAGACGGGAAAAGAATGGAGGAAAAAAAAGCCATTTATCGTTTTGATTTGAGGACGAAAACCTTAGAAGTAGAACCTATTATTTTATTTTGTAAGGAAGATTTATATAATTATATTGAAGCTAATAATTTGAATGAATTATCATTTAAACTAAAGAAAAAAATGCCTTTTAATCCTTCTGGAATCGCAGTAAAAGACGGTTTTTATTATACCATTGCTTCTATTGGAAATATGTTAATCGTGACCGATAAAGTCGGAAATATTCGGTATGTGTCACCTATTGGTAAAGGTTTTTTACCTAAACCAGAGGGGATTGCATTCGATAAAGATAACCGTTTAATTATTGCTTCTGAAGCGAAAAATGGAAATGGAAGGATTGCTGTTTTTAGTCAACGATAAAGAAAAAAGTTGTGAAATAGTCGTCCCCGAGTCTTCAGGAACGACTATTCACAGTGTATTTTAAAATGTTAATATTTTGAAAAAGTATATTTAGATGGTTTAATATCGAATTACTTTTTTGCTAATCACATTTTCGTCAATCTGAATTTGTAGAAAGTAAATACCTGACGGCAGCTGGCTTAAATTGAGCTGTGTGATTTGATTGTCAGATATTTGATTAGAGGAAGTAATTACTGTTTTTCCAATAGCGTCAAATAATCGAAATTGCACACTACTCGTTTTATCTAAATTTAACTCAATATTTAAAATGTCATAAGTCGGGTTCGGATAAATTTTAGCGATGTTTTCCAAAGTTCCGATTCTTTCGGTAGTAACAGGAAAGTTATTGACTTCGATGGTTTGACTTGCGGCATCACTACAACCAGTACTATCTGTTGTTTGTAAATAGACTTCATACGTACCAGGAAAGGTGTAAGTGTGTGTAGGGTTTTGAGCGGTAGAAGTGTTGCCATCGCCAAAATCCCAAAACCACGAGGTAGCACCTTGAGTTGAGTCGGTAAAGGTTACTTCTCCGTTGGTGAGCGATAAATCCAAGATTGTTGTTGAAATGCCAAAGTTAGTTTCCAGATTTCCCGTTCCTAAAGTTGCTGTGACAGGCACTCGACCACAAAAATGTCCATATTCTACTTCCCAATCATAAAAGTACGGATATCCTGTTATTAGATTTGAGCCAGTGATGGATAAAACATTAGGAATCGTGTAAGGATAAGTAGCGCCACTGAGGTTGGCAAAGCAGTTAGATGCTATTTCAAAACTCATTTGTAAACCTTCTCCTTTGTTTATTTTCCAGTTTAGAGGAATGATATTTTCACCAATTGAATTTAAAGCAATCAGCTTTTGAGCTAAAATATTACCGTTTTGATTTTTTAAAACGATTTTTCTGCCGCCACTTGTGTTTGTATAGACTTTCACTGACTTTAAAACAAAAGGACTGTAACAATCAAATTCTAAATAGTAGAACAAATTATTTATCTCCAAGCCATTTCCTATGGTATTATCAACGGCTCCAACATTGGTTTTTTCTATAATATCTGAATAATAAGTCGCATCATTAGAGATTGCAGGAAGTGTAATACTATTTCCGACACCTAATTGTTGACCGCCTTCTGCTTGTGCGTACCAGCGTATTTCGCCAGTTGTTGAAGGGTGTGTTGCTGTTAAAAAGACATCAGCATTCGGGCAAACTATCGTATTTGTCGTTGTAACCGGAAGTTGTGTTGTCAAAATAAAAGACTTCGGAAAATAATTATTAACTGGACGTTCGTCGGATAAGCCATTAATGGATTCTGGTGTAATTTCGAAAGTATATCGTCCTTCAAGTAAAGTAATTGCTGGAACTTGAATCAAGACTGTGTCTTGAGGAAGCAATACACCCGACCATTGAAGGGTATCTGTAAAACCATTTGATACAGAATATTGAATGACCGCATTATAGATTGTATCTAATCCACGATTAATAAAGCTCGCTGATGGTGAAATACTCAAATTAGGAGTACAAATATTTTCAGGTAAATCAATGTGGTGTGTTGCTAAATCTATATTTGAATACGGATTGGCCGGCGTGTTTCCTTGATTAATTAAGTATTCATAAGCAGCATAGACATCAATCATTCCTCGCCCGTAATCATTATCTTCACCGACGGGTCCCAAATCAATTGCGGTGTAGTACAATGCTAATTTGAACTGATGACCTGAAAGATTCGGAAAGGCTTGTTTGAGCAACAAAATCGCTCCAGCAACGTGTGGTGCGGCCATAGATGTTCCTTGATAATTTGCATAACCACCATTTAAAACAGCAGAACGAACATTGACACCAGGAGCAGAAACTTCTGGTTTGATCAATAAAGCACCAGTGTCGCCACAAATAGATGGTCCACGGCTCGAAAAACCTGCGATAGTAGGCGTTGAGCCATTGATGTTTAATGCTCCAACTGAAAAAACACTGACAAGATCCGAATTACCAATAGCAGGTCTGCCAATTGTTGATGGATTTGGTCCATCATTTCCTGCTGCAAATATGGCCGCAATTCCTACAGCTTCAATCGCTGCAATAGCATTGATTTGACCATTGTTACAAGCCGCCGCAGAAGGGTTATCATTTCCCCAAGAGTTACAAACTACCGTTGGCATATCGTCAGTCGTTGATGGGTTTCCATCTGGATCAATAATCCACTGACTGACCTGCATAATTCCACCAGGTTCACATTCTATAATTGGAGTGGCCATCCATGTCGCATCAAAAGCAACTCCGATTGTATCGTTATTTTCTCGATCGAGTCCAAGCATCGTTCCGACCGTATGTGTACCGTGGCCGTCACAGTCAATAGGAAATGCTGAATTGCTACTTGTAGGCAGCCAAGCCTGTGTATTAGGAGAATAAAGCCCCTCGTAACTATAACTCAATGCTGGATGCGTACTTTCTACACCTGTATCGACACTTAAAGCCTTCGTCCCAAAGCCCGTATAACCCAACGCCCACATAGCAGGTGCATTGATTGCTTTTAGACCTGGTTCTATACCATTGACGGCACTGATACCTTCGACTCTATCTTCGTAACTCATTTCCGTTCCACGCTGTACTTCTAACGGTACGCTCAGTTCGATCAGTTCTACTTCATCCATATTCGACAAAGTTTCTAAAATACTCAACTCGGCTTCAATGATTATTGCATTAGCAATCCAGTAGGTTTGAATGGTGTTTTGGTTAACTTTCTCATTATTTTTAAGTACTGCTAAAACGGCAGGTTGTGTCGCACTTGCTTTTTCTTGTAACAATCGAATCACCAGTTCGGTACGCGCTGCAATTGGCGTATTTTTGGCTTCAAATTCTTTTTTTAATGCAAAAACATCCACTTTGTCCGCCAAAGAAATAATCATTTTCTGTTGGTCAAAAGTATTCAAGGATAAAAGGTCTTGACTAACTTTGCTGGTATTGATTTGCATGATGTTGAAAGGAACATCATTTTGTTGAGCGTTGGCAAAATTGATGATGATAAATAATAGTACTAACGTAGTTTTGAATTTCATTTAAAATTATTTTGAAACTAATTTTAAGTTCGATAATAAATGTAAATTTAGATTTAAAAGTCAGGATTTAGTATCTAATCTTGAAAACATTAGATGTTACGAGTTTTTATCATTGTCCAAACGCCTACAATTCCCAGTATGCTCATTCCAAGCAAGGTTGTCCAAATGATAGGTTGATATAAGTCAACAGAAAGGATAGAACGCTTCGCATAAATACCATAAAACGCCCAAATCAAAACCAGTGCATATGCCCAGTCTTTACGTTTGAATAAAATAACAATTCCGATTAAAGTCGCTGTTGAAATCATAATGATCGTCCAATTCATCTCTGAAATTCCGAAACCATTCCAACCAAAATCAACCGCCAAAGTTGTCACATTGGCAATTGTCGCCACGGTTATCCAACCCAAATACACACTAAACGGTACATGAACCAAGGCTTTTTCAACTGTTTTAATTGGCTTTAAGCCAATATCTAATCGTTGATAAATGGTCAACAAAGAGCCTAAAATCCCGAACATCACTAATAAGGATAACGAAACAAATTGGTAATGCCAAACGATAATCCAGGTGGAGTTGGCTAAACAAGATAAGACAAAGAACCAACCGATTTTTTTAATAAAATCGGTGTTACCACTTTTAGAAAATGCTTGAAATAATTGATAAACTATAAATATTAATAATAGCATATAAATCAATCCCCAAATCGCAAAGGTAAACCCCGCTGGGACGAATAAATTGGGATACATGTCGGAGAGTTCGCCAGTAGTGACGTCATTTATCGGTAAGGCATTCGCCAAACCGTTCATGATGATTGTTAAAATAAAGCCTAAGAGGTTGGCGATTGCTAAGGTTTTTACGTTCTTCATTTGCTTTGTTTTTGATAAATATTTACACTTGTTAAACGGGATTAATGAGGTATTGTTCTATCATTACCAAAGGCTATTTTTGGGGATTTTTGCATATAAAATAATGTTCAACGAAACTCAATCGTGTGTTTTTTGTAACTTTACTGTTTACAAAACGATTTAAAAATGGAAAAAGAGTTTGATAACGAAATAGCTTTATTCAAAGCGCAACTGGAGTTAGTAAGTCGTAGTTCTAAAAAAGGAATCATTGAGAAATTACAATGGTTTTTTCTTGATTTAAAACAAGGGTTTGCATTTTCAGCATCGAATCAACGAATCAATTTGCCGAGTAGATCTATTTACGTTGATTTAGTATTTTATAATCGTAATTTGATAAACACGGTTCTGGTTAATTTCCGAAAGGGAAATATTCAACAACAAGATGTTGATAAAATGAATTTAGCCGTTGATTTTTATAATAATCAGCGTTTAGAAGAAGAGAATGAAACGGTTGGAATCATCATTGGACAACTAAAAAATGAGGTGGTTGTGGAATACATTTATTCTAATAATGAAGTTAAAAAATCGGTTATTCCTTACGAAACCGTTTTACCAAACAAGGAAAAACTAAAAGCATTGTTGATTGGGAAATAGAAACTCAAAAAACACAAAAACTTTGATGGGTCGCTCAATCTCCATTTTTTTAACGATTGAGCGACCTGTTGAATATTTTTAGTGACTAAAAAATTAATGACTAACACACTAATCATTAACAAATGAGCTTCAAACTACAATCACCCTTTAAACCAACAGGCGATCAGCCGCAAGCCATCGAACAACTCGTGCAAGGGATTAACGACGGCGAAAAAGCACAAGTATTGTTAGGTGTAACGGGGTCGGGAAAGACGTTTACGATGGCAAATGTCATTCAAAGTGTCAATAAACCAACCTTAATTTTGACGCACAATAAGACCTTGACGGCTCAATTATATGGTGAGTTTAAAGAGTTTTTCCCTGATAATTTGGTGGAATATTTTGTGTCGTATTACGATTATTATCAACCTGAAGCCTACATTACGTCAAGTGACACCTACATCGAAAAGGATTTACAAATCAATGATGAAGTTGATAAGTTGCGACTTCGAGCGACTTCTTCGATTTTGTCGGGAAGGCGTGATATTATTGTGGTGGCTTCGGTTTCGTGCATTTATGGTATGGGAAATCCCGAAGATTATCAGTCGGGAATTTTACGAATTGAACGAGGTCAGACGATTACTCGAAATACATTTTTGTATGAATTAGTCGAAGCGCAATATGCTCGAACGGAAGTTGATTTCGCAAGAGCGACGTT
>Ga0075467_10003437_pt1 | contig 12176 bp, 10 predicted proteins | sample DEB08_DNA_9_FD_75067 | JGI IMG/M metagenome (GOLD analysis project Ga0075467, IMG submission 75067) | Aqueous microbial communities from the Delaware River and Bay under freshwater to marine salinity gradient to study organic matter... | ecosystem: Environmental > Aquatic > Marine > Coastal ...
AGCTCTGGCCATAGAGCACAAGCCGGCAATGATTATCGCAGGATTCTCGGCTTACTCCGGCATCATGGATTGGGCGCGCTTCCGCGAAATCGCCGACAAAGTTGGTGCCTATCTGATGGTTGATATGGCTCACGTCTCTGGTCTGATCGCCGCTGGGGTCTACCCGAACCCGGTGCCTCATGCCCACGTTGTAACGTCGACGACCCACAAGACACTGCGTGGGCCACGTGGCGGCATCATTATTACTAATGACGAAGCTGTGGCGAAGAAATGTAACTCTGCTGTTTTCCCTGGTGGACAGGGCGGCCCGCTGTGTCACGTTATTGCCGCTAAGGCGATTGCTTTTAAAGAAGCAGCCAGCCCTGAGTTTGTTAAATACCAAAAGCAGGTTGTGGCCAATGCTAAGGCCATGGCAGCGAGATTTATGCAACGCGGTATTGATATTGTTTCCAATGGCACCGAAAATCACCTGATGCTAGTTAGCCTGATTGGTAAAGAGTACACAGGTACAGACGCTGACCGCGCCATGGGCGAAGCCTTTATCACAGTGAACAAAAACGCTGTACCCAATGACCCGCGCTCACCCTTTGTGACTTCTGGTTTGCGAGTGGGTACGCCAGCGATTACAACTCGCGGTTTTGGCATTGACGAGACTGTGCAGCTAACCGATTGGATGTGCGATATTCTCGACAGTCTGGAAAACGGCACTTCTGAGCAGGTTATTGCTGAGGTCAAAGCCAAGGTGTTGGACGTCTGTGCTCGCTTCCCAGTCTATGGTTAGTCTCTAATCATGGGTTCATGAAGAGCGAATCGAAAAAGCCCTGTTTACTGCAGGGCTTTTTTGTTTTTAACTGGCAGCGCTAAAAATAAAAAATAGAGAGTCCTACTTGAGCGATAAAGTAGCAGATAGATTACGCAACGCCGCAACTGTTTTGATTATGCGCCAGGCTGAAACGGGCATGGAGATCTTACTGCTGCGCCGCAATGCCAAGTTAGCCTTTGCCGGTGGTGCCTGGGTGTTTCCCGGTGGCGCGGTAGATCAGGCCGATCGTGAGAGCGACAGTGCTGGACCAGAGGATGAGTTACGTTCGGCGCGAGTTGCCGCAGTGCGGGAGTCTGCTGAAGAGTGCGGCCTTGCATTAGATGTGCAGCAGCTAGTGCATTTCGCCCACTGGACCACCCCGGAAAAGTCAAAGCGTCGCTTTGCTACCTGGTTTTTTGCTGCGGTGGTTGCCGATACTGAATCAACGGTGGTGATTGACGATGGCGAGATCCATGATTTTCAATGGTTAACTCCGGCTCAGGCTATGGCGATGCATTATGCTGGTGAGCTGAATATGATGCCGCCGACCTACATGAGCATCAAGTTGGTGGATCAGTTTTCAAGTGCCGAAAAGGCTCTGGAAAGCTTGCGTCATTTTGATGCTTATTGGGTTACTCCGCGATTCGCTCGAGACGGTGAAGTGGGCCTATTGCTCTATCCTGGAGATGCCGGTTATGAGACACAAAATGGTGCTCTTGCGGGCCCGCGCCACCGCTGCATAGTGAGCGATCAGGGCGTTCGTTATATCCACTCTGGTGAGGATGTAGGAATAGCGGCTATGGATAATCCACAATAGCTTTCAGAGCATTATCTTGTGTTAGAATGGCGGCCCTTTTTTTCGATCTAAAGCCATGTATTGTCCCTTTTGCAAAGCTGATGACACCAAAGTCGTGGATTCGCGCCTAGTCGCCGACGGTGGTCAGGTTCGTCGACGTCGTGAATGCCTTAGTTGCAGCGAACGTTTTACCACTTATGAGATGGCCGAACTGGTTATGCCGCGAGTGATTAAGACCGATGGCACCCGTGAGCCCTTTGACGAGAATAAGCTGCGCGACGGTCTCCAGCGCGCTTTGGAAAAACGTCCGGTATCCATAGAGCAGATCGAAGTTGCCCTGACCCAGATAAGACATTTTCTGCAGGTCACTGGTGAGCGTGAAGTGCCGTCGCGAATGATTGGTGAAGCAGTGATGGGTAAATTGCGCGAGTTGGATGAAGTTGCCTATGTGCGTTTCGCCTCGGTGTATCGCAGTTTTCAGGATCTCAGTGAATTCCAGGATGAGCTCAATCGTTTAAATGCCTTAAAGCCCAATGAGGCGGAAGACTGATGGCCTACTCTGTGGCAGATCGTGAATATATGTCTCGCGCCTTGGAGCTGGCTGCCCAGGGTCGATTCACCACGACACCGAATCCCAGTGTTGGCTGTGTGCTTGTGGTTGATGACAAGATTGTCGGCGAAGGTTTCACCCGACCTGTTGGCGGTAATCATGCTGAAATTGAAGCATTGAATGCCGCTTTTCTTAAGGCTTCAGATATAAAAGGCGCGACTGCCTACGTGACTCTGGAGCCCTGCAGCCACACCGGCAAGACTGGGCCCTGTGTTCAGGCGCTGATAGACGCAGGTATCAGCCGCGCAGTTATCGCCTGTGAAGATCCCAATCCTAACGTTGCTGGTGCCGGTATTCAGTTACTCGAAGCCGCCGGCATCGAAGTCGCCAGTGGTCTCTATGAAGATCAAGCGCGAGAGCTAAACAAAGGTTTTATCAAACGTCATGAGCAGGGACTACCCTGGGTTGTGGTTAAGATCGCCGCCAGCCTTGACGGCCGCACCGCTATGGCCAGTGGCCAGAGTCAGTGGATCACTACGCCAGCGTCGCGCAAAGATGTGCAGCGTTTGCGCGCGGCAAACTGCGCCATCATTACCGGAATTGGTACCCAGTTAATGGATGATCCCTCCCTGACGGTGCGCATTACCCATGAAGACGTTGGCGTTGAAGATAGCCTGCGCCAGCCCCTGCGGGTGGTGGTGGACAGCAAGTTACAGATGAGCCCCGAAGCGCGGATGTTTGCCCAGCCTGGCGATACCCTTATTGCAACAATCGATGGGCTAGAGCAACGTGAAAAAGCGCCGGCACTGGAGGCCTCTGGTGCGGCGGTGGTGTTTTTGCCCGCTCGTGATGGCCATGTGGATCTCTACGAATTATTACTCGAGCTAGCGCGACGTGAATGCAATAGCGTTATGGTTGAAGCTGGTGCTGGATTAGCCGGTGGCTTTGTTGCTGAAGGACTGCTGGACGAGTTGGTTTGCTACTGGGCACCGAAGCTGTTTGGCAGCGATGCGCGGCCGATGTTTGAGCTGCCGATCCAGACCATTGATGCTCATTTGGCGTTGGCTGTAAAAGATATGCGCCAGATTGGCGAGGATATCCGTATCACCCTGAGGCCGGATAAGGATTACTAATTTAAGAGTCATTGCATGACCGTTAAATTATCCTGATAGCCGAGCGAACCGAAGTATCTTCGACAGCATTGCAGGGGGTAAGGCAGTGCACCGATGAGATCCTTAGGCTGCGCTGAGGATCTCAAAACCGACAGCTGGCAGATGCTAGGGGCAGAGCTTTAATAAAACGCTCATTAACAAAGAATTAATAAACACAGGCTAACAATATGTTTACAGGAATCATCAGCGCCCTCGGGGAGCTCACCAACCTCGAACCCCGCGGTGGCGACGCCCGGCTGCACATCAATACCGGTAATTTGAGTATGGCCGATGTCCAACTCGGCGACAGTATTGCCTGCAACGGCACTTGCCTAACTGCAGTGGAACTTACGGAAAACGGCTTTATCGCCGACGTCTCAGTAGAGACCCTGACCCTGACTACCACCGGCAACCTAAAACTCGGCAGCCGCATCAATCTGGAAAAAGCCATGCAGGCTACAGATCGCTTTGGTGGCCACATAGTCTCCGGGCATGTTGATGGTATGGGTGAGGTGGTGTCGCTCCACGAAGACGCCCGCTCATGGCGCTTCCGTATTCGCGCACCCCGCGAGTTAGCCAAATACGTTGCTCACAAAGGCTCGATCACTGTCGATGGCACCAGCCTCACCGTCAATCATGTGGACGGCGCGGAATTCGAGCTCAATATCGTGCCCCACACTATGATCCACACGATTATGGGGGATTATCAGGTCGGTACCAAAGTAAACCTTGAGGTTGATCTAGTTGCCCGTTACCTTGAGCGCCTATTGCTCGGTGACAAGGCCGCAGACAGCGCTGCATAAAACGTCTTTAAACCCTAAATCAAAAGACAATAAGTTAACAAACAGTCCGCATTGGAAGAGAATAATAATGGTACTCAACACTATAGAAGAGCTGATTGAAGATATCCGTCAGGGCAAGATGGTTATTTTGATGGATGACGAAGATCGCGAGAATGAAGGCGATTTAGTGATGGCTGCACCCATGGTGCGGGCTGAAGACATTAACTTTATGGCCACCCACGCTCGCGGATTGATCTGTTTGACCCTGCATCAAGATCGCTGCAAGCAGTTAGAGCTGGCGATGATGGTTAACTCGAGCCAGAACAACGCTAGCCACGGCACGCCGTTCACTCTGTCTATTGAAGCTGCAGAAGGTGTTACCACCGGTATTTCAGCTGCAGATCGTGCGCGCACAGTGCAGGCTGCTGTTGCCAGCAGTGCTCGCCCAGAAGACATAGTGCAGCCGGGACATATTTTCCCGCTCAAGGCTCAGCCCGGCGGCGTACTCAGTCGCGCAGGTCACACTGAAGCTGGTTGTGATATGGCGAAAATGGCCGGTTTTGAACCCGCTGCTGTGATTGTTGAAATCATGAACGATGACGGCACCATGGCGCGTCGCGATGACCTCGAAGTGTTTGCTCAGAAACACGATCTGAAGATCGGCACCATTGCTGATTTGATTCATCACCGTCTGGTGACTGAAAAGACAACTCGCTGCATAAGTGAGCGTGAAGTAAGTACTAGCTATGGCGATTTCACACTAAAAACCTACCATGACGATGTGCACAGTGAGAAGCACTTCGCTTTGGTGATGGGTGATGTGAGTGGCGAAGAACCAGTCTTGGTGCGAGTACACACCAACCGATCAGCCCGTGATTTACTTGCCATTGAAGATTCCAGCACGTTTAAAAGCTGGTCATTTCACAAGGCCCTCGAGCGCGTTGCTAGCGAAGGTCGCGGTGTTGTGGTGTTGCTCTACTACCCCGAATCTTCTGAAGATATAGATCGCAGTATTGAGCAGATTCTCAATCCAGGCCAGGCACGCGGTCAGCGCGCCAGCGAAGTGGTCTACCAGCAAGTCGGCACCGGATCGCAGATTCTGCGCGATCTCGGCATTCAAAAGATGCGTTTAATGAGTGCACCGTTTAAATTTACCGGTATCTCCGGCTTTGATCTCGAAGTCGTCGAGCATGTCGACTACGAATAATCACAGGAACAGAGCATGAGCGAATATAGACCCGAAGAGGGTAGTTTTAATACAGGTAAGGTGCGTATCGCGGTTATAGCTGCGCGCTGGAATGCAGAGATCACCGATGGTCTGGTCGAGGGCGCTGTGCGTGCTTTTGCCCGTCACAATATCGCGGGCGATGCAGTGGATGTGTTTCGTGTGCCCGGCGCTTTTGAGCTGCCACTGGCCAGCCAGCGCGCTGCTCGCACTGGGCGCTACGATGCAGTTGTGGCCTTGGGCTGTGTAATTCGCGGTGATACACCACATTTTGATTATGTCTGCTCGGAAACCACGAGGGGCATAGGTCATGTGTCATTGACCGAAGATTTGCCGGTAGCCTTTGGTCTGTTGACCACAGATAACCTGCAGCAGTCTCTGGATCGCTCCGGTGACAGCCATGAGAACAAGGGTGAAGAAGCTGCTCTGACCATCCTCGAATTATTGACCGTATTTAAGCAAATCCAAGGCGCCGATTAGATGTCAAAACCAAAAATGCGCCAAAAAGCCCGCCGACTTCTGGCTCAGGCGCTCTATTCCTGGGATGTGGGCAAGACTGACCTGATAGATATCGAAGCTGAGTTTCATGGCGATAACAATATGGCCACGGTGGACACTGAACTGTTTCATGAGATTTTATTTGGTGTTCCAAAAAACCTGACTGAAATTGATGCCGCTTACGAGTCCTATTTGGATCGCCAGCAGGATCAGCTGGATCCGGTTTCTCGTGCTATCTTGCGTCTTTCGACTTATGAAATGCTCTATCGTATAGATGTGCCTTATAAGGTTGTGATTAATGAAGGTGTTAATCTGGCCAAAACCTTTGGTCCTACCGACGCCTATAAATACATTAACGGCATTCTCGATCGTGTTGCCATCGCCAAGCGCAGTATTGAAGTGGCTGCGAATAAGCGCGCTTAGGGCATAGTCCTTTAGTGTGCGGCAGCGGATTTAAAACAAAAAGAGCTTAGAGAGGACTTAACCTGTCTGACTATCGCCATCAACCCAGCGAATTTGAACTGATCGCTGGCTATTTCGCCGACCTCACCGGCCAGTCTGGTGTGGCGCTGGGTATTGGTGATGATGCTGCGGTGCTCAATGTAACCCCGGGCCAACAGCTGGTCATGGCCAGTGACACCCTTGTGGCTGGCGTCCATTTTCCCGAGACTGCCAGTGGCCGAGAGGTGGCTACCCGCTCGCTCTGCGTCAATCTCAGTGATATGGCGGCCATGGGTGCCAAACCTCGATGGTTCACTCTTGCCTTAACCCTACCTAGGGACAAAGCCAATGGGGAATGGTTAGCCGACTTTAGTGCCGGTCTGGGTGATATTGCCAAGCAGTATGACGTGGCCCTAGTGGGCGGCGACACCACCAGCGGACCTTTAACCCTGACGCTTAGCCTAGTGGGTGAGGTTCCGGTTGGAGAGGCTTTAACTCGAAGTGGAGCCGGTTCTGGAGACAGTGTCTTTGTGACCGGGTATCTGGGTGATGGTGCAGCGGCCCTAGAATTGATTATCAATGATTATGTAGACCATACTGACAGTGATCGTTTACTTCGGCGATTTTATTGCCCGGAACCGCAGATCCAGGCGGGCTTAAAGTTACGCTCCATCGCCAGTGCCTGCATAGATATTTCTGATGGCCTGATGGCTGATCTGGGGCACATCTGTAAAGCCAGTGGTGTCACTGCCGTGATCCAAACCGAGCAGTTGCCGATCGCCGCCGAGATACTGGAACGGTCGCCATTAGATGCCTTGGAATGGGCACTCTGTGGTGGTGATGACTATCAACTCTGCTTTACTGTCGCGGCTGATCAGTTGGCAAAAGTCGAGGCATTGATTGACCTAGGGGAATTGGATGCTCGACGAATTGGCACAATAAAACCGGGCGACCAATCAATTATTACAGTATCGGTAATCGATAAAAATAATACTTTGTTAACTGTTGTAAAACCGGGGTACAACCATTTTGGCCACTAATCCAACATTTGCTCAACTGCTGCGCTCGCCAATTCTGCTGTTGGCCTTCGGATTTGGCAGCGGCCTCTCACCCAAAGCTCCGGGCACCATGGGCTCTTTGGCCGCGATTCCACTCTGGTGGTTATTGGCCCAACTGCCTCTAACCAGCTACCTAATTGTGGTCTTGATCGCGGCAGTAGTTGGCATCACAATTTGCGGCCGCGCTGCGGATCAGATGGGTGTTCATGATCATGGTGGTATTGTCTGGGATGAGTTTGTCGGCTTTTGGATTGCTATGGCTGCACTGCCAATCACCTGGACCTCTGTGATTCTGGGTTTTGTATTGTTTCGTCTGTTTGATATTGTGAAACCCTGGCCGATTAGCTGGCTGGATAAGAAAGTTTCCGGCGGCTTTGGCATTATGGTCGACGATGTGATTGCCGGTCTCGCTGCCGCAGCAGTGATCTATTTACTTGGTTATATGGGTCTTATTCTCTAAGCGTTTCAAATCAATCTTGTCTATACTTTTGCTTCAATAAAACGGGTTTTAAGGGAATTTAAAAGCCGCACAACTGAAGGAAAAGCCCCCCGTGAAAAGGAAATTATTGCCACTAGCAATTGTTGGCGTCGCTGTTGTTATCTCAATTGCCATGAACCTTCTCAAGCCCGCCCCCATTAAGGCCGCAGCCCCAGACACGGCGGTCGCCGTTAAAACTCTTATATTGCAAAGAACTCAGGCGGTTCTCTCGGTTGAATCTCAGGGCACAGTTGCAGCGCGAACGCGCACATCATTAGTTTCTGAAGTCTCTGGTCGAGTACTGCAGGTTTCTCCCAACTTCGTTGTCGGCGGCACCTTTAACAAAGGTGATCTACTGCTTGAACTTGACCCCACTGACTATGAGGTGGGGCTGCAGCGAGCTAAAGCCAATCTAATCAGCATGAATGCCCAGCTAACTTTCGAGCGAGCCCGGGCGGTGCAAGCGGAAAAAGAATGGGCCATGACCGGCCGTCCCATCGAAGATGCGCCACTCCTGGCCCTGCGTAAACCCTATCTAGAAGAAGCCCGCGCCAATGTATTGCAGGCAGAGGCCGAGGTAAAACAGGCAGCGCTTAAATTATCCCGCGCCAGTATCCGTGCTCCCTACGCCGGTATGGTTGCTGCCAAGGTTGTGGACATTGGTCAATATGTTGCTGTCGGCGCGGTCTTGGGTGAAACCTTTGCCATCGATTTTGCCGAGGTGCGTCTGCCGCTGACCAAGCGTGATCTGTCGATGATGAACAGTTTTTCAAAAGCTGATAGTGGCGAGCCTGTGGAGATTAGGCTGAGAGGTTCCATCGATAACAGCATTAAAGAGTGGTCGGCCAAGCTAGTGCGCTCTGAGGGTGTGATAAGCCAGCAAAATCGAACGCTCTATGTGGTGGCTCAGGTTGATGACCCCTACGGAGCCATCAATAGCAGTGACGGGGAAGCTAAGTCACCACTATTAATGGGGACTTTTGTTACCGCGCTTATTGGCGGCAAGACGATTGATGATGCCTTCGCTATCCCTCGCCACGCTATGCTGCAAGGCAATAAAGTGGCGCTGGTGGATGCTGAACAGCGCTTACGTCTCAAAGTCGTCGAGCCTATTTTTGGCGATGAGGCATTTTATTATCTCGCTGACGGCCTTGAAGAGGGTGATGAAATTATTATCAGCGCTATTGGCGTTCCTATCGAGGGAATGAGAGTCAGCCCGGATAATGGTAATGATGTGGCAGGCGCGGTTGCTGATGTAGAAGGAGCCCTCAGCGAGATGAGAGGCGTCCTCAGCGATAGAGAAGACGGAATCAGTGATGCACAATAAGCCAGAAAATGAGCTGGGCATTAAGAGCTTCGGCCTGATAGGTTGGTTCACGAAAAATCCGGTGGCCGCTAACTTACTCATGATCCTAGTGATTTTCGCTGGATTAATCTCCGCCCTCACTATCAGTAAAAATATGTTCCCCGTCGGTGATCTCGATCAGATTTCAATTTCCGCAGTCTATCCCGGAGCAGCGCCGGTTGAGGTGGAAAAGGGCGTTATTCTGCCTATTGAGGCGGCGCTTCAGGGACTCAAGGGCATCAAAAAAATTAACTCCACTGCAGGTCGAGATATGGCCAGCATCAATCTTGAAATCGAGAGCAATGAAGATATTCAAGAAGTCATGTCCCAGGTTGAAAACCGTATAGATGGCATAGTCAATTTCCCCGATGATCTTGAGAGGCCGACAGTGACTCGCGCCACTATGGATGGGGCCCGTTGGATAATGGGCATAGCGGTCTACGGGGATATGGATGAGCGCACGCGCAAGGTTTTGGGGCAGGAGATGCGCGACGAGCTGCTGTTATTTCCAGAGATAAAAAGGCTTATTTTGTGGGGTGCTGATCCCTATGAGATTTCCATTGAGGTGCAGGAGGATCGACTCCGCGAATACAATTTAACCCTCAATGAAGTAGCTCAGGTATTGCGCAACTCATCGTTGGATTTGCCCGCGGGAATGATTCGTAGCGCTGAGGGCAATGTGTTGGTTCGCACTCAGGGCAAGGCTTACACTGGTGAAAGCTTTGCCAAAATAGTGTTGCGCAGTCAGCCCGATGGCACCAAATTACTGCTCAGTGATGTGGCCTCTATTCGGGATGGCTTTGCTGAATCCAATACCCTGGTGCGCTTTGATGGCCAGAGCGCTTTTAATCTAGGTGTATTTGCTGTGGAAGATCAAGATATCCTGACCATCAGTAATGTCGTGAAGCAATATATTAAGGACAAGCGCAAAACCCTGCCCGAGGGATTGCAGATAGCCGAGTTCTTTGACACGTCCTTTCACCTTCGTGGGCGTCTCAATATGATGCTGGAAAACCTGGCTCTGGGTGCGGTTTTGGTGGCCATTGTGCTGGGGTTGTTTTTGAACCTGCATGTGGCAGGTTGGGTGATGCTGGGTATCCCGGTAAGTTTTCTGGGAGCCTTTTGGTTAATGCCGGTTAATCCCTATCCTGTGGATATTAACGTCCTGAGTTTGTTCGCTTTTATCATGGTGCTGGGGATTGTGGTGGATGACGCCATTGTTATAGGCGAGAGTATTTTTAGCGAAGCGAAAAAGGAGTTTAAAGCTACCTCAGCGAGCACTTATAAAGCGTCTGTCGCGACGGTAATTGCTGGGACCAAAAAGGTCGCCACCCCTTCAACCATTGGCGTGCTCACCACCATGGCGGCCTTTGCGCCGATCTTATTCGTTGGCGGTGCAGCGGCACCCTTTTTTGAATCTATCGCTGTAGTGGTAATTCTCTGCCTGCTGTTTTCGCTGATTGAATCCAAGCTGATCCTGCCTGCGCATTTAGTGGGTCTAGAGCTGGGGAGACCGATTAAACCACGAATGGCCTTTATTGAGCGCTGGCAGAAGACTATCAGTGCTGGGCTCAGTGGGTTTGTTGAAAACCGCTACCTGCCTTTTTTAAAGCGCTGCCTGCATCATCGTTACGCGACCTTGGCCGGCTTTTTAGCCCTGCTGATTATTTCGATCAGTGCGGTTAACAGCGGCATAGCTCGATTTGAATTCTTTCCCAATGTGCCCGGTGATGGTGTGCAGGCGCAAATTATTATGCAAGACGGCACATCAGTGGAAAATTTGCAGGAGACTTTGGCTCGTGTGGAAGCCGCGGCCTATGAGGTTGATGCGGAGTATCGCAGCAGTCACCCAGGCAGTAAGGGATTGATAGAGCACAGTGTCTTTTATACTGAGTCTGATGTGCAGGCGATGTTTATGCTTTCCCTGACCCATTCCGAAGATCGTGATCTCGACGGGTTTGAAGTCGAAAAACTTTGGCGCGATAAAGTCGGCAACCTACCCAATGTGCGCAAGCAGCGTTATTACGCCGGCACCAATGTCGGTGGTGGTGCGAAGATTAATCTCACTCTCTCAGGCACAGATCCAGAGCAGCTGACTTTAGCTGGAGCTGCCCTGGCGGAAAAGCTCGGGCAGTACAACGGTGTTTTTGATATCTATAACTCTCAGGGTGCAGGTGGTCGGGAAATATTGATTGGCCTCAAGCCTAACGCCAGTCAGCTGGGTATTAGCCTTGGGGATATAGCCCGTCAGGTACGTCAGGCGTTTTATGGTGAAGAGGTGCAGCGTTTACAGCGTGGGCCTGACACCTTAAAGGTCATGGTCCGCTACCCCATTGAAGAGCGCAGCTCTATTGCCACTCTTGAGAATATGCATATTCGTACTGCCAGCGGCCACGCTATTACTATTGGCGAGGTAGCTGATATTCGCTTGGGCCTTGGGCTTACCGCTATATCGCGAATTGATCGTGAGCGTACCGTGACTATTACTGCTGATGTAGATGCCAGCAAGTCTCAGAGCGGTGCGGTGATCGAGGATTTAACCGCAGAATTTATGCCGCAATTATTGGCTCGCTACCCCGGGGTTAAGTTTGGCTTGGGTGGTGCCAGTCAAGAGGAGCAGATTTTAATGCAGCGGATGATTTTGGGTTTTGTCGCATCGCTGTTTCTGATCTATGGCTTGCTGGCCGTGCCGCTAAAATCCTATGTGCAGCCGTTGGTGATTATGGCGGTGATTCCCTTTGGCTTTATTGGTGCGGTAGTCGGGCATATTATCTTTGGCGTATCCATCAGTATGCTGTCGATCTTTGGATTGGTGGCTCTGGCTGGGGTGGTGGTGAACGACAGTTTGATTCTGGTGGAATTTGTTAATCGGGGTCGTGCCGATAATCTGAGTATTGATGACTCACTTATGGGTGCTGGAAGGCAGCGTTTTAGAGCAATTTTGCTGACCACCATGACCACATTTGTGGGGCTGCTGCCGATGTTATTTGAAACCAGCACCCAGGCCCAGTTTGTGATTCCCATGGCTCTGTCTCTGAGTTTTGGTATTG
>Ga0075467_10003441_pt1 | contig 12163 bp, 9 predicted proteins | sample DEB08_DNA_9_FD_75067 | JGI IMG/M metagenome (GOLD analysis project Ga0075467, IMG submission 75067) | Aqueous microbial communities from the Delaware River and Bay under freshwater to marine salinity gradient to study organic matter... | ecosystem: Environmental > Aquatic > Marine > Coastal ...
AACCTCAGGCATAAAAAAAGCGGCCCGAAAGCCGCTTCTTTACACTGCCAAAAAAGACCCTACCAACCGGTAATTTCTTTCAGGCCAGCGCCGATGTCGGCCAGACTGCGAACAGTCTTAACACCAGCATCTTCAAGTGCCGCAAACTTCTCGTCTGCAGTTCCCTTACCGCCAGAAACAATCGCACCAGCATGGCCCATGCGCTTGCCCGCAGGTGCAGTTACACCAGCAATATAAGACACAACAGGCTTAGTTACATTGGCTTTAATATAAGCCGCGGCTTCTTCTTCTGCTGTTCCGCCGATTTCGCCGATCATGACGATGGCTTCGGTGGCGGGATCTTTTTCAAACAGTTCGAGAATATCGATAAAGCTTGAACCTGGAATCGGGTCGCCACCAATGCCAACACAGGTAGACTGGCCAAAACCATAATCAGTGGTTTGCTTAACCGCTTCGTAGGTCAGAGTACCTGAACGAGAAACGATGCCGACTTTGCCGGGCAGGTGAATGTGGCCGGGCATAATGCCGATCTTGCATTCGCCTGGGGTGATTACACCTGGGCAGTTTGGTCCGATTAGGCGTACGCCCAATGTGTCGCAAACAACCTTACAGTCGAGCATATCCTGAGTTGGAATACCTTCAGTGATACAAACAACCAGCTTTAGGCCTGCGTTAGCGGCTTCGAGGATGGAGTCTTTGCAAAATGGTGCCGGTACATAGATTACCGAGGCTTCTGCGCCTGTGGCTTCTACGGCTTCTGCAACAGTGTTAAACACTGGCAGACCAAGGTGGGTTGTGCCGCCTTTGCCTGGTGTTACGCCGCCAACCATTTTAGTGCCGTACTCGAGCGCTTGCTCTGAGTGAAAGGTGCCCTGTCCGCCGGTAAAGCCCTGACAGATAACCTTTGTGTCACGATTAATTAAGATAGACATATTAGTTACCTCCAGCAGCTTTAACTGCCTGTTGTGCTGCGTCAGTTAGGCTGGTGGCGGCAATAATAGCCAGACCAGATTCAGCCAGCTTTTTAGTGCCTAGCTCTGCGTTGTTACCTTCCAAACGAACAACCACTGGAATCTTAACGCCAACTTCTTCTACGGCACCGATAACACCATCTGCAATCAGGTCACAGCGAACAATGCCGCCAAAGATATTGATCAGTACGGCTTTAACATTGCTGTCAGACAGAATAATTTTAAACGCTTCGACTACACGCTCTTTGGTTGCTCCGCCGCCTACGTCGAGGAAGTTGGCCGGTGAACCACCGTGTAGATGAACAATATCCATGGTGCCCATGGCCAGACCAGCGCCATTGACCATGCAACCAATATTGCCGTCTAGGGCAACATAGTTGAGCTCAAACGAAGCAGCATGAGCTTCACGAGCATCTTCCTGTGAGGGGTCGTGCATCGCTTTAATCGCTGGCTGACGGTACAGTGCGTTGCCATCGATAATCACTTTGGCATCTAGGCAGTGAAGATTGCCTTCGTCAGTAATAACCAGTGGGTTAACTTCCAATAGCTCTAAATCTTTCTCTTTAAACAGCTTGGCGAGACCCATAAAGATCTGTACAAATTGCTTAACCTGAACGCCTTTTAGGCCCAGTTTAAAAGCAAGGTCACGGCCTTGGTAGGGCTGTGCGCCTGTGAGGGGATCAATAATCGCCTTAAGAATTTTTTCGGGGGTCTCTTCGGCCACTTTCTCAATCTCTACGCCGCCTTCGGTGGAGGCCATAAAGATAATCCGACGAGTACCGCGATCAACCACAGCGCCAAGATATAACTCTTGGTCGATGTCGGTGCAGGTCTCAACCAGGATACGGCTAACCGGCTGCCCTTTGGCATCGGTTTGATAGGTGACCAGGTTTTTGCCTAACCACTGCTCGGAGAATGCTTCGATTTCGGCTTTCGAGCTAACCAGCTTTACGCCGCCCGCTTTACCGCGACCACCAGCGTGGACCTGAGCTTTAACGACCCATTTATCACCACCAATGACATCGGCAGCGGCGACAGCTTCTGCTACGGTTTCTGCGGCGATGCCTTTCGACACTGGCAGTCCATATTCGGCAAAAAGCTGCTTACCCTGATATTCATGCAGGTTCATACTTTAGTTCCCGTTAATTTGTTAAATGAATAAAGCAACGGAGCTACCTGAAAGTAACTCCGCTTAGTAATTGCTGCGGATTAACGACGCTTGCGATTTGGCATATGAATAGCCGCACCGTTGACCGCCAGAGCAGCTTCATGGACAGCTTCCGACAGTGTCGGATGGCTGAATACCGTCATGCCGAGGTCTTCTGCACTGGAGCCAAACTCCATGGCAATCGCGACTTGCTGCACCAGATCTGCCGCGCTTGGCCCGACAATATGACAACCCAGAATGCGATCGGTGTCGGCATGAGCGATAATCTTGACCATGCCATCGGAATCATTAGCCGCAACCGCGCGACCAATGGCAGCGAATGGAAAAGTACCGACATTGTAAGGCTCACCAGCTGCCTTTATCTGCTCTTCCGTCTGACCCACTGAAGCAACTTCGGGGTGAGTGTAAATAACATTTGGTACGATGTCATAGTTCATTTGCGCCTTGTGACCGGCGATGACCTCGGCAACCATAACGCCCTCTTCCGAGCCTTTGTGCGCCAGCATCGGGCCGCGCACCAGATCGCCAATGGCATAGACTCCAGGAACATTGGTTGCGCATTGCTCATTGACAAAAATCGAACCACGCTCGTCTAACTGTACGCCACTCTCGGCGGCCAACAGGCCATCGGTGAAGGGGCGGCGACCGACACAGACGATCAACTTGTCGAATGTCTCATGCTGCTCAGACCCATCCGCTGTGACGTAGGTTACATCGACCTTCTTAGCGTTAATTTTAGTACCGGTAACGCGGGCGCCAAGACGAATATCGAGGCCCTGCTTGGTAAAGATTTTCTTCGACTCTTTGGCGATGCCTTTATCCATAATCGCCAAGAAGTCTTCCATGGCTTCAAGCAATACCACATCGGAACCGAGGCGATTCCAAACAGAACCCAACTCGAGGCCAATCACGCCAGCACCGATCACGCCAAGGCGCTTGGGTACTGCGCCAATTTCCAGCGCACCAGTAGAATCGACAATTAAGTCGCCATCAACCGGGGCAACCGGGATAGCGATAGGCAGAGAGCCAGAGGCGAGTATCACATTGTCCGCTTGCAACACCGAGACCTTGCCGTCGTTGTCGGTCAGCTCAACTTTCTTGCCAGCCAGTAATTTACCTGTGCCGTATAACCCAGTGACGCCATTGGCCTTAAACAGACCAGCGATACCGCCAGTAAACTGTTTGATAATTTTATTTTTGCGCTCGAGCATCGCGGCGATATCAATTTTCACACCAGAGGTGCTGATACCATGAATGCCAAGTTCTTCTTTGGCTTCGTGATATTTAAACGAACTATCGAGCAATGTCTTGGAGGGGATACAGCCAACATTGAGACAGGTTCCGCCATTGACACCCTTGCCTTCAGCGTCTTTCCACTTTTCAATACAGGCAGTCTTAAGGCCCAATTGAGCCGCGCGAATAGCCGCAACATAACCCGCTGGACCACTGCCAATAACCACTACATCATATTTTTCTGACATGTTATTTCCTATAAATATCAAAAACTTAAAGTTTAAATCTCAAGTAAAATCTTAGCAGGATCTTCGATCAATTCCTTAATCGTCACAAGGAACTGCACCGCACCTTTGCCGTCAATTAAACGGTGGTCATAGGACAGTGCCAAGTACATCATGGGTCGAATCTTGACCTCACCGTTTATGGCTACTGGGCGCTCCTGAATTTTGTGCATACCGAGAATCGCTGACTGCGGCGGGTTGATAATTGGCGTTGAAATCAGAGATCCATAAACACCACCATTGGTAATGGTGAAGGTACCGCCGGTCATTTCATCGATAGTCAATTTGCCATCGCGCGCTTTCATAGCGTAGTCGTAGATACCATTTTCAATATTGGCAATGCTCATATTTTCAGCGCTGCGCAATACTGGAACCACTAAGCCGCGCTCAGTTGATACCGCCACACCAACATCCTGATAACCGTGATACACAATGTCTGTGCCATCGATAGACGCATTGACCGACGGGTAGCGCTTTAAGGCTTCAACCGCTGCCTTGACAAAGAAACCCATAAAGCCAAGACGAGTACCATTGTGTATCTTGGTGAACTCATCTTTGTACTGCTTGCGCAAATCCATCAGAGCAGTCATATCCACTTCGTTAAACGTGGTCAGTGATGCGGTTGTCTGAGTGACCTCTAAGAGTCGCTCAGCGATGCGCGAGCGCATCCGTGTCATGGCCACACGGCGCTCTACTCGATCACCGGTTTCAAGTGGCGCTTCTGCAGTCACCGCAGACGCTGCTGCAGGCGTTGCAACTGCCGCTGCCGCTGCCGCTGGCGGATTAAAGTTGACTACGTCTTCTTTAGTGATGCGCCCGCCCTTGCCCGTGCCGACTATCTGATTGACGTCGATGCCACGCTCTTCAGCAAGCTTTTTAGCGGCTGGATTAATCAAACCGCCCGACGCGGTTGGCTCAGCCGCATCAGCAGCCGACTCAGCGACTGGCGCAGCACTTGGAGCCGATGCAGCAGCACTCTCTTCAATCAGCGCAATCACTTCATTGCCGAGGACCGTGTCGCCTTCCATCTTAAGAATTTCAGTGAGTATGCCAGCGGCTGGCGCGACGACTTCCAACACCACTTTGTCTGTCTCAATATCAACAATGAGTTCATCGCGTTTGACGCTTTCGCCAACCTGCTTGTGCCAGGTTGCCAGCGAACCTTCTTGAACGGATTCCGGATATGTCGGCGCCTTGATTTCAATGGCCATCTAATTTTTCCTTTGTTACGAGTCTGTATTCAGAGCTTCATCAATAAATTGTTTTTGTTCTTCCAAGTGCGTCGACATATAACCGCAGGCAGGCGCGTCGGAACTGGCACGGCCTACATAACGCAAATGGATCATTGGGTCGATATGCTGCAACACATGCCGCATATGGTGCTGACTACTGTACCAGGCACCTTGATTCATGGGTTCTTCCTGACACCATACGGCATCTTTGATATTGCTATAACGCTGCAATACCGCTTCCAGCTCGGCATCGGGGAACGGATAGAGCTGTTCGATTCGTATCAACGCAATATTGTCGAGATCGCGAGCCTGACGTTCTTCCAGCAGGTGGTAATACACTTTGCCAGAACAGAGAACCACGCGCGTCACCTTAGCGGCATCGACCTCACTGTCATCGATAACGTTCTGGAATTCACCGTTAGCCAGCTCTTCCAGCGACGAGGTTGCCAACTTGTGACGGAGGATCCACTTTGGACTCATGATCACCAAGGGTCGACGCATCGGGCGAATGGCCTGGCGGCGCAAGAGATGGAAAATTTGTGCCGGGGTGGTCGGGATAACAACCTGCATATTGTGCTCAGCACAGAGTTGCAGGAAGCGCTCGAGGCGCGCCGAGGAGTGCTCTGGACCCTGCCCTTCGAAACCGTGAGGCAACAACATGGTGAGGCCAGATAGACGGCCCCATTTGTGTTCGCCACTGGCAATAAACTGATCGATAACAACCTGCGCACCATTGGCAAAATCACCAAATTGCGCTTCCCAGATAATCAGCCCTTTCGGCGCAGTGGTGGCGTAGCCATATTCGAAAGCCAGTACCGCCTCTTCCGACAGCACCGAATCGTAAATATCAAATTGTGGCTGATTGTCAGCGATATGGGCCATCGGTAGATAGGCTTCGCCATCTTTCTGATTAAACACCACGGCATGGCGGTGGGAGAAAGTGCCGCGACGCACATCCTGACCAGTAATGCGGATTGGGTAGCCCTCTTCCAAGAGAGTGCCGTAGGCCAACAGTTCAGCCATACCCCAGTTTAGCGGCAGAGCTCCACCGGCCATTTTGCGGCGATCATCGTATATTTTGCTGACCTGGCGCTGCACCTTAATGCCATCGGGAATATCGATAATTTTAGCGGCGACAGCCTGCAGCTGCTTTAGGGCGAGGCCGGTATTGGCTGGCGTGCGCCAATCATGGCCAAGGTAGGGCTCCCAGTTGACAAACAAAGTGGTATCCGGCTCGCGCACTAGGTTGTGCACAACGAACTCGCCGTTATCCAATCTGGCGCGGTAATCATTCGACATTTCATTGGCTTGATCTTGGTTGATCACTCCTTCAGACACCAACTTTTGCGAATACAGTTCACGCGTGGTTGAGTGCTTGCGGATCACGTCATACATCAAGGGCTGTGTCGAAGATGGTTCATCGGTTTCATTGTGACCGCGACGGCGATAACAGACCAAGTCGATCACTACGTCTTTACCAAACTCATAGCGATAGTCCATCGCCAACATGGCTGCGAACATCACTGCGTCGGGGTTATCACCATTGACATGCAGAATCGGCGCCTGAACCATCTTGGCAATATCAGTACAGTATTCGGTTGAGCGCGCATCGTCCTGACGGCTAGTAGTAAAGCCGACCTGGTTGTTGATCACAATATGAATCGATCCGCCGGTTTTGTAGGCGCGAGTCTGGGATAGCTGGAAGGTTTCCATGACCACGCCCTGACCGGCAAATGCCGCATCACCGTGCATCAAGATCGGCACCACTTTCTCGCCAGTGCGATCATCGCGGCGATCCTGTCGCGCGCGACCGGAGCCGATCACAACCGGGCATGAAATCTCAAGGTGCGATGGGTTAAAGCCCAGCGCCATGTGCACTTCACCACCGGGCGTCATCACATTGGATGAAAAGCCCTGATGGTACTTCACGTCACCAGAGGTATTAACCAGACGCTTGCCTTCGAATTCTTCAAATAACTCTGCTGGGTTCTTACCGAGAATATTAACCAGCACATTGAGGCGGCCGCGGTGGGCCATGGCCATAACAATCTCTTTGCCACCATACTCGCCAGCGCGACGCACCAGACAGTCCAGCAACGGAATTAAACTTTCACCGCCCTCGAGACCAAAGCGTTTGGTGCCGGGGTATTTTGAATCGAGGTGCTTTTCCAAGCCCTCGGCAGCGGTCAGACGATTCAGTACATCGACCCGCGCCTCATCACCGTAGGTCGGCTTGGAGCGCACACTCTCAAAGCGCTGCGCCAACCACTGCTTTTCAGCAAACGAGGTAATGTGCATATACTCAGCACCGAGCGAACCGCAGTAAGTCTCTTCCAGTGATTCAACAATCTCGCGCAGAGTGGCTTCCTGTTTGCCAAAATACAGCGGGCCAGTTTGAAACGTGGTATCGAGATCGGCTTCGGTGAGGCCATGAAAATGCAGATCCAAATCGGCAACATCTTCGCGAATCATTAAACCCAGTGGGTCTAGATTGGCTTTTTGATGTCCGCGAAAGCGGTAGGAACTGATTAACTGAACAACCTTAACCTGCTTGCGCTCATGCTCGAGGTGAATACCCCCAGAACCAGGTGCTGGTGTTGGACGCGCTTGACGACGACCGAGCAGCTCAAAATGCTGGACAATCGTTGCATGGGAAATATCGGGTGCGCTGCTACCATTAGTGCGCGGCAACGTATCGAAAAAATTGCTCCACTGATCAGGTACACCATTGCGATCATGCAAGTAAGTGTCGTAGAGATCTTCTATGTATGCAGCGTTACCACCAGAAAAGTGGGAGGAGCGACGGAAGTGCTCCATAGGGCCCTCAGGCATTACTGATATTCCCCTTTCAAGTAGTCGGAACAGGCTAGTTTATGGGCGGGTATTCTAAACGCCTAAACCGCAAACGGCCAGTAAAAACTGGCCGTTTGGGTAGGGCAAAACGCGATTAAGCTTTGAATAAGGGTTAATTAACCGTCAAGTCGCACTTCTTACCAACATGTTGCGAATGTGGCCAATTGCTTTGGTCGGGTTTAGACCTTTCGGACAAACTTGAACACAGTTCATAATACCGTGGCAACGAAACACACTAAACGGATCATCGAGATTAGCCAGACGCTCTTCGGTTGCGGTGTCTCGGCTATCCGCGAGGAAGCGATAGGCCTGCAACAAACCGGATGGTCCGATAAATTTATCCGGGTTCCACCAGAACGAGGGACAGGCTGTTGAACAACAGGCGCAGAGAATGCACTCATAGAGACCGTCCAGCTTGGCGCGTTCCTCGGGCGACTGCAGACGCTCAATTGCAGGTGCCGGCGTGTTGTTGATCATATACGGCTGAATCTTCTCGTACTGAGCATAGAACTGGCTCATATCGATCACCAGGTCGCGAATCACTGGCAAACCAGGCAGCGGGCGAATAACCAATTTGTTTTTCTTAACCGCTTCAGACAGCGGCGTAACGCAGGCCAGTCCGTTTTTGCCTGAGATATTCATGCCATCGGAACCACAGACACCTTCACGGCATGAGCGGCGGAAGACGAGGGTTGGATCTTCAACCTTCAGCTTCTCAAGCACATCCAGAACCATAATATCTTTGCCCTGAGTGTCGATCTGAAAATCCTGCATATAAGGCTCTTGATCAACTTCCGGGTTATAGCGATAAATACTGACGTTTAACATATGTCTAACAACCCCTTGCTTAGTAGGTACGAATTTTAGGTTCGAAGGCTTCACGGGTTTTCAGCGTGAAATTCACGCCGCGCTTACCCACTCGTTTGTCGTCCGGGAAGAACACTGAGTGGCACAACCAATTCTCATCGTCGCGCTCTTTAAAGTCATCGCGAGCGTGGGCGCCGCGGCTTTCAGTGCGCGCTTCAGCAGTGATCGCCGTGGCTTCAGCCACTTCAAATAGATTCTGCAGTTCCAGCGCTTCAATGCGAGAGGTGTTGAAAGCGTTACTCTTATCACCCAGCGCGACATTCTCGATGCGCGGGCGCAGTGCCGCCAACTTGGCGATACCTTCCTGCATAAAGTCACCGCGACGGAATACGCCAAAGTAATTCTGCATAATGGTTTGCAGCTCAGCGCGCAACACTGCGGCGTTTTCACCGCCAGTTGAATCATTGAGACGGTTCAAGCCGGCCATAGCCGCTTCGATATCGGCTTCGCTAGCATCTTTAAGATCGACACCTTCGCGCAATTGCTGCTCAATAAACATGCCTGACGCGCGACCAAAGACAACCAGATCAAGCAGCGAGTTGCCACCCAAACGATTGGCACCGTGAACCGAAACACAGGCTGCTTCACCACAGGCATAGAAACCTTCGATCACCTGATCATTGCCTTCACTGTCGATCGTCAGTGCCTGACCGTTAACATTGGTCGGGATACCGCCCATCATGTAGTGACAGGTTGGAACCACGGGAATGGGCTCTTTAACTGGATCGGCGTGGGCAAAGGTTCGCGACAGTTCAAGAATACCGGGCAATTTGGCATTCAAGGTTTCTTCACCGAGGTGATCAAGCTTCAAATAAACATGATCGCCATCGGGACCACAGCCGCGGCCTTCTAAAATTTCCAGAACCATCGATCGTGCCACCACATCGCGGCCAGCGAGATCTTTAGCATTGGGTGCATAACGCTCCATAAAGCGTTCGCCATCCTTATTGACCAAATAACCACCTTCGCCACGACAACCCTCGGTGACCAATGTGCCGGCACCGTGAATACCAGTGGGGTGGAACTGCCACATCTCGATATCCTGAACCGGGAAGCCTGCACGCAGCGCCATACCAATTCCGTCACCAGTACAGATGTGAGCATTAGTCGTCGACGCATAAATGCGCCCTGCTCCGCCGGTGGCGAATACAGTGGCCTTGGTCTTAACGTAAACCGTCTCACCGGTTTCGATATTGATGGCGACAACCCCTACCACGGCGTTGTCGGCGTTCTTAACAATATCAACCGCAAACCATTCGTTTAAAAAGGTTGTTTCATTTTTCAGATTCCCCTGATACAGGGTATGCAGTAGCGCGTGACCTGTACGGTCAGCCGCGGCGCAGGTGCGAGCCGCTTGGCCGCCGTTACCGAAGTCTTTGGACTGGCCACCAAATGGACGCTGGTAGATACGACCCTCTTCAGTGCGCGAGAATGGCAGCCCCATGTGCTCCAGTTCGAAAATCGCTTCCGGGCCGGTCTGACACATATATTCGATGGCTTCCTGATCACCAATATAATCAGACCCCTTGATCGTGTCGTACATATGCCACTGCCACTGATCATTGGGATCATCACTGGCAATCGCACAGGTAATACCACCCTGAGCGGATACGGTATGCGACCGCGTTGGAAACACCTTGGTAATCACTGCGGTTTTGTATCCAGACTGCGCCAACTGCAGAGCAGCGCGCATTCCGGAGCCACCACCGCCGACAATTACGGCGTCGAAACTCATTGTTCTAATGTTAGCCATTTACTTAAATTCCCCAGAGAATGTCGATAGCCCAGACCACATATAGCAAGGTAACTGCCATCATGCCCAGCTGAAAAATGATACGTAATATCGTAGCTTTTGGCCCAATCAGTCGCACGGTTATATAGTCCGTTAAGACACACCACATGCCGATCCACGCGTGAGCCGCGATCGACAGAATCGTCAACAGACTGAACATACGCATCGGCAACGTGCTATTAAGAGCAGCCCATTGGGTATAGGTGAGATCTGGCGTGGCGATTAAGTAGCCAACAATAAAGATTAAATAAGCGGTCATCACAACTGCGGAGACTCGTTGAATAAGCCAATCTGACAACCCGCTGCGACCGAGGCTCGTGACTGTAGTTACCATAAGAAAACCCACCCTGTGACTAACACAATAAGAACGACAGCGACCACCAAGGCAATCCAAGCTGTCACTCGACCACTTTCAAAGGACTCTTCACCCAAGCCGAAATCCATAATCAGATGCCTGATGCCGGCCACGGCATGATAGGCCAGCGCCGCCAAACTGCCCCAGATAATAAACTGACAAATCGGGTTGGCGAAAAACGTTTTAACACCGTCAAAGCTCTGCTCGGAAGCTAGACTCGCGTCAAGCAGCCAGAGAAAAACAGCGACGGAAAAAAACAAAATCACACCAGACGCTCGGTGCAAAATCGATACATAAGAAGTTATTGGAAGCCTAATCGTTCCAATATCAAGATTGACAGGTCTTTTATTGTCCACGGCGGGTATTACCTTAAAAGTGGTGATCCGAATAAACGGAGATGAATTTAAACTGAATTCAATTAACGTGAAACGACTTAACAAAGTAAATCTAACACTGACCGCCCTAGGGGCAGAATGGTCAGGGATTGGATGGCGCAGAAGTATAATAACTAGGCGCACCAAATTCAATTCGGATTAGCGAAACAAATTTAAAAATCTGCTGCGAAAAAATTGCTTGGAAGGCAATCCAATTACTCTGCCCTCACTGACACTAAGCTTGGCAATCAGAAAATCACCGTCAAGATCGCAACTCGATATTTGACTAATGAATAATGGGTATCCAACAGAGACCTCTAACGCTTGATAAACGGCCCTATCAAAGCAGCTTGAATACCCACGATAGTTGACAATTTGCGTCGAACATCTATAGTTGCCCCTCGAAATTTCCGCTTCGCCCACCACGTTACACCAGAGGATCCTGCATGAGTAATCGCAAAGCCACGCTATCTATTGAGGGCAAAGCGCCCATTGAGCTGCCTATTTTAGAGGGCACACTGGGCCAAGACGTCATCGATATTGGCACTCTCGGCTCAAACAATATTTTTACTTACGATCCCGGCTTTTCGGCGACCGCAGCCTGTAAATCTGACATTACGTATATCGATGGAGACAAAGGCATTCTGCTGCATCGCGGCTATCCCATTGAGCAACTGGCAGACAAATCAGATTACCTCGAAACCTGCTACCTACTGCTGGAAGGCGCTCTGCCAACTGCCGAGCAGAAAGTCGAGTTTGAAAACACTATCAAGTATCACACCATGGTAAACCGCTCGGTTGAGCACTTTATCAGCGGCTTCCGCTACGACGCTCACCCCATGGCAATGCTCTGTGGAGTCGTCGGTGCAATGTCATCGTTCTATCATGACTCCCTGGATATCACCAACGAAGAGCACCGTAAGATCTCTGCTCACCGCCTGATTGCCAAGATTCCAACGATTGCCGCAATGTGTCACAAGCACTTTACCGGCCAGCCGTTTATCTACCCGGACAACTCACTGTCGTATTCAGAG
>Ga0075467_10003443_pt1 | contig 12162 bp, 11 predicted proteins | sample DEB08_DNA_9_FD_75067 | JGI IMG/M metagenome (GOLD analysis project Ga0075467, IMG submission 75067) | Aqueous microbial communities from the Delaware River and Bay under freshwater to marine salinity gradient to study organic matter... | ecosystem: Environmental > Aquatic > Marine > Coastal ...
AGACGTACACGGCGCTCGGCTAGTTTTTTGTGCTCCTCGGTCGGCTCGACATTGTCGTGGTCGTGGCCCTGAACGTCAGGGTTTTCCTCGTGCCACAAGCTATGCGCGATCTGTCCGGCTTCGGCTTCAACAAGGGACGCCGGAAGGTCGAAGCTGACAGCTTTATCAAGCGCGTCCAGAAGACCCCGCTTCATAATCGCTCGAGACGCACCAGTGTATTCGGCTTCAAGACGCTCGGTAACCTGCGCTTTCAGCGCGTTCAGATCGTCGGCGCCGAACTTCTTGGCAAGCTCATCGTCAATCTCAGCAGGCTTTGGTTCCTTGACCGCTTTCACAGTCACGTCGAAGATCGCAGGCTTTCCGGCGAGGTCGGCGTTGCCGTACTCCTCGGGGAAGGTGACCTCTACCGCCTTCTCGTCGCCGATTTTCACGCCGACAAGCTGCTCTTCAAAGCCTGGAATAAATTGCCCGGACCCAATGACAAGCGGGAAATCCTCGGCAGCGCCACCTTCAAAGGCTTCGCCGTCGACCTTACCGAGAAAGTCGATCACAACCTGATCGCCATCTTTGGCTTTCGAAGTCTTCTTGCGATCTTCAAAGTTCTGGGCGTTCTCAGCAAGCGACGCCAGCGCTTCCTCGATGGACGCGCCGTCAGCCTTCACGACCAGCTTTTCAAGCTTGATCTTGCTATAATCAACGTCCGGTATCGCTGGAAGAGCTTCGTAGCTCATGTTGACTTCGACGTCGTCGCCTTCTTTCCAGTCCTCGTTGGCCATTTTGACTTCGGGCTGCATCGCTGGGCGATCGCCGGAATCCTCAAAGTGCTTGGACATCGCGCCATCGACGCTTTCCTGCATGGCTTCGCCCAGAACACGCGGACCATACTGCTTTTTCAGCAGGGCCATCGGGACTTTACCTTTTCGGAAGCCCTTCATTTCAATGTCGGGAGCGGCTTCGGTCAGTTTTTCGCTTACCTTGGCTTCAAGCTCGGCGGCTGTGATAGTGATGCTGTAGCCGCGCTTCAGCCCTTCGTTCTGGGTCTCGGTGACCTGCATGTCTTACCTCTTAGATTGCCCAACCGGCGCAGTCCGGGCAGGCGGAAATTCAGCGGCCCTTCTAGGCAAGAGGGGCTTAGGTTGCAAGCCGAAAGGGGGGTGTGATGCCGCAATAGTAAAAGCGGGCTTGGACGTGGCGCGCAAGTATGGAGCGAAGATGCACCAAAGCGCAAAGCCCGCTCGGGCGCTGGGCAGGCTTTGCTGTCTGTGCGGCGCGGGCTGATGGGTGTCAGGGTGATCTGAGCTGTCAGATGTCTGGGTGTGGATCACATTATGTCGCTTTGCCGGGGCGTTGCGCCATTTGCGAACCACCGTTCGGTGGGGGCGTTATTTTGGAAGGGGCATCAGGCAGGAGCGATTGGCGGATGGAATAGCATAGAGGCGTTGGAGAAAGGTGGAGGGGCGCGCTTTTGAGGAGCGCTCTTGTCGTTTCCGCGAAACGACTGCCGTTTGTACTGATGGCAAAGGTAAGTCGTCGTTTCGCCTTGCAAAAACGACGGTGGTGCGGGTGAAGGGACTCGAACCCCCACGCCTTGCGGCGCTTGGACCTAAACCAAGTGCGTCTACCAATTCCGCCACACCCGCATACCGCGCGCTCTCTAACAAAGCATGACGCCGCTGGCGAGAGGGAAAATCACCTACCCCCCTCGCGCTTGGCTTCCAATGTCCATATAAGGCGGCGACCGCATCCGGAGCCTGCCCATGTCTACCAATCTCTCCCCGATCGACATCGCTAAATTCGCCGCGGCCAAGCGTGCCAGCGCCTTCGTAAAATCAGGCATGCGCGTTGGTCTTGGAACCGGATCGACAGCCGCGTGGCTGGTGAAATGTCTTGGGGAACGCGTGCGCGACGAGGGGTTGGACATCACGGCGGTAGCCACATCTTCGCAGACCTCAAAGCAGGCCGCGGACGCAGGCATCAAAGTGTCTTCGCTGAACGAAGTGAAATGGCTTGATCTGACGATTGATGGCGCGGACGAATATGACGACGAGCTGAACCTGATCAAAGGCGGCGGCGGAGCCTTGTTGCAGGAAAAAATCGTCGCGACCGCTTCAGACCGGATGATTGTCATCACGGATTCGACGAAGAAAGTAGCCACCTTGGGCGCCTTTCCCCTGCCCGTCGAAGTTCTGGCATTTGGCATGCCGACCACGCAACTTCTTTTGGAAGAAATGTTGAACGGTTTGGATGTTATGGGCAACACATCGACGCCTCGGATGGCGGGCGATGACTTGTTCGTAACCGATGAAGGCAACCATATTCTTGATCTGCATCTGGGGCGGATCGGGAATGCGCGGCAGTTGGCACTGATCCTTAATCAGGTGCCCGGTGTGGTTGAAAACGGGCTGTTCATAGATATTTGCGATGTGATCGTCACCGGACACGGGGACGGCACTGTCGAAACCTACGACATCAATTCGGGCGAGACCGATACGGCTCAGTTCCTGCCAGAGCCTGTTGAAAACGTCTTTCGGGACGACGGAGTATAATCGCGATGAGCTATGACGTTGATCTCTTTGTCATCGGGGGTGGCTCGGGTGGTGTGCGGGCCGCGCGCACTGCTGCGGCAACTGGTGCGAAAGTTGCCTTGGCCGAAGACAGCCGGATGGGTGGCACCTGCGTCATCCGGGGCTGCGTGCCGAAGAAACTTATGGTTTTTGCCAGCGAATTTCGCCAAAGCACTGCCTTGGCGCAGCAATATGGCTGGAGCGCGACGGCAGGCGAATTCGACTGGACAATGTTTCGCGCCAAGCTTGATCGCGAGCTTGACCGGCTGGAAAAGGTCTATCGCAATCTGCTGAACGGCTCGGGTGTGACGATCCATGATGCCCGCGCGACGATGGCGGACGCCCACACGGTGGCGTTGTCGAACGGCAACACAGTAACGGCCGAAACCATCCTTGTGGCCACTGGCGGGCGCCCTGTGCGCCCGGAACAGCCGAATGCGCGTCTTGGTTTGGTGTCAGACGACATTTTCAACATGGAGACTTTGCCGAAATCGATACTCATTATCGGCGGTGGATACATCGCAAGCGAATTTGCCTGTATTTTAAATGGTCTTGGCGTGGACGTGACGCAGTATTATCGCGGTGCTCAGATCTTGCGGGGCTTTGATGACGAGGCGCGCGGTCTGGTGGCCGAAATGATGCAGGAGAAGGGGATCAACCTTCACCTTGGCACCAATATTGTAGAGATGCGGAGCGCTGCCGACGCTGACCCCGACATGCGGGTGCCAGCTCATCAGCCTGTGCCAGAGGCCAGCGCGGATGCCGTTGGCAAGCCAGTTTGGGTGAAGGCCACGAACGGCGATGCCCGCGTATTTGATGCAGTGATGTTTGCCACCGGGCGCGCGCCGAACTCGCATGGCCTTGGGCTGGAAGCGCTTGGCGTCAATATCAACCGTCGCGGTGCAATCGAGGTCGATGAGTATTCAAAGACGGCTGTGTCGAACATCTATGCCATTGGGGATGTGACCGATCGCATTCAGTTGACCCCTGTGGCAATCCGCGAGGGCATGGCGTTCACCGAGACCGTCTACAAGAACAACCCGACAAAGCCCGATCACGAGTTGGTCGCCTCGGCTGTCTTCACGCAGCCTGAACTTGGCACTGTGGGTCTGACCGAAGAACAGGCCCGCGAAATCGAAACGATCGACGTTTATTGCACGTCTTTCCGCCCAATGCGCACGGCTTTCGCCGAAAGACCGGACCGCGTATTGATGAAGCTGATCGTATCGAAAGAAAAACGCACGGTGCTGGGCTGTCAGATCGTCGCAGAGGGCGCCGGCGAATTGATCCAGATGGTGGGCATTGCAATCAAGGCAGGCCTAACCAAAGAGGACTTTGATCGCACGGTTGCGGTGCACCCGACGATGTCAGAAGAACTGGTAACGATGCAAAACCCTGTTAGAAGCGCTTGAAATATACCCTTTTAAGCATCAGGTAGCGTTGCAAGCGATAGAAACGGAAAAAAATAGGGAAATGACCTTACATGGCCAATAACAATGGCGGACCTTGGGGCGGCGGCTCTGGCGGAGGCGGCGATGACGACGACGGCGACGATCGTCGCCCAGAACGGCGTCCCGGACAGGACGGACCGCAAATCCCCGAAATTGAAGAGATTATGAAAAAAGGCCGGGAGCAACTGCGCGTCCTTATGGGCGGTCGCGGTGGCGGAAATGGCCCGAACGGCGTCGGCGGTGGCGGCGGTGGCCAAGGGCCAAAGCTGACACGCGGCACCATTGGGCTTGGTCTGGTGGCTGTGGTCGCCCTCTGGGCGTTCCAGTCGTTTTACACGGTGCGCCCTGAAGAGCAGTCGGTGGAATTGTTCCTTGGCAAATATTCGGCCACCGGCAATCCGGGCCTGAACTTTGCGCCTTGGCCGCTGGTCATCGCAGAAGTCATTCCTGTGACGCGAGAGCAGTCGGAAGACATCGGCATGGGTCGTTCAGGGTCTTCGGGCGGCGATGGACTGATGCTGACGACGGACGAAAACATCATTGATATCGATTTTCAAGTTGTCTGGAACATCAACGATCCGGCGAAATTCTTGTTCAACTTGCGCGATCCTCAACAGACGGTTCGCTCAGTGTCGGAATCAGCGATGCGCGAAATTGTTGCCGGAAGCGAGCTTGCGCCAATTCTGAACCGTGATCGTGGCCAGGTTGAGCAGGACGCCTTTGAATTGATCCAGACCACGTTGGATAGCTACGACGCCGGCATCAATATTATCCGCGTCAACCTAGACAAAGCTGACCCGCCTGGCGAAGTGATCAACAGTTTCCGCGAAGTTCAGGCAGCTGAACAGGAACGCGATAGGCTGGAACGACAGGCTGACGCCTATGCCAACACTGTTGTGGCGGGAGCCCGTGGTGAAGCGGCGCAGGTTTTGGAAGAATCCGAAGGTTATCGTGCGCGCGTTGTGAACGAAGCACAGGGTGAGGCAAGTCGCTTTACGGCCGTTTTGCAAGAATACCAGCTGGCGCCAGAAGTGACGCGTCGTCGTCTTTATATCGAGACCCTTGAGAAGGTTCTTGGTGATGTCGAAAAGATCATTCTCGACGAAGGCGTTGGCGGTCCAAACGGACAGGGTGTTGTGCCCTACCTGCCACTGAACGATTTGCGTCGCACCCCATCGACGGGAGGTAACTGATATGCGTGCCGGAACAATTATTCTAGTCGCTGGCGTCTTTGGCCTCATCGCAATCCTATCTTCGGTTTTCATAGTGGACGAACGCGAGAAGGCCCTTATCCTTCAGTTTGGTCAAATCCGCGACGTGAAGGAAGAGCCGGGGTTGGCGTTTAAAATCCCGTTCATTCAGGAAGTCGTGCGTTACGACGACCGTATCCTTTCGCTGGACACGCCTCCGATCGAAGTCACCCCTTCGGATGACCGACGTCTCGTCGTCGACGCGTTTGCACGTTACCGGATCGCAGATGTGATCCAGTTCCGTCAGGCGGTTGGTGTCGGCGGCCTGCGAGCGGCTGAAGACCGGCTGGCCTCGATCCTGCAAACGCAGATCAGGGCGGTTCTGGGTTCGGCTGGTGTTACGTCGAATACGATCCTGTCCTCTGATCGCGCCAGTCTGATGGTGCGTATTCGCGACCTTGCGCAACTGCGAGCTCAGGCCCTTGGCCTCGACGTGGTCGACGTCCGCCTGAAGCAAACCAATCTGCCCGAGCAGAACCTTGAGGCGACGTTTGCCCGTATGCGTGCAGAACGTGAGCGCGAAGCCGCAGACGAGGTCGCGCGTGGTGCCGAAGCCGCGACGCGGGTTCGTGCGCAAGCGGATCGCACCGTGGTCGAATTGGTCTCGGAAGCAAAACGCGAAAGCGAGATTGTACGCGGTGAAGCGGATGCGGAACGCAACGGCATCTTTGCTGCGGCCTATGGCGCAGATCGGGAATTCTTCCGGTTTTACAGATCGCTGGAGGCTTACGAGAACGCACTTCAGGGCTCAAATTCGACAATGGTGATCTCGCCTGACAGCGAGTTCTTCGAATTCCTGAAATCTGACGGTGGAACCGGAAACTAATGACAACGATTTTACTGGGTCTTGGCCTGGTTCTTGTCTTCGAGGGGCTGGTGTTCGCACTGGCCCCTTCGCGTTTGGAAGACCTGATCAAGATCATCGCAGACACGCCAATCGAGACGCGGCGCGCCTACGGGTTGGCCGCGATTGCTCTCGGGGTTTTGCTGGTCTGGGGCGCAAACGCAATCTGAAGTCGCACGCCTGCCGCACGCGATCTGAGTTAACCCAACACCGGGCGCGATCTTACACCTCAGTCTTGTGGTTGCGAGGATATCGCCGCTTTGGGGATGTGCTCACCGGCGTCATATTTATTGAGAAGCTGCGATGCGCGATGCTCGGCCTTCCGGATACGGACAGCCGTCGTATAGGCTTCTTGCAGGGTTGGAGACAGTGCGCCAATCTCGTCGGCAGTCCGCCGTTCGATCGTCTCGTCGCCAGTTTTTTCGACCAAATCCAATGCGCGTTTGGCCAGCCCGTCTGCGATCTCTTCCAGCTTTGACACGGCTCGCTCTCCCGCCTGCAATCGGTATTTGCCTTTCTATAGACAGCCTTTTGTGGCGTGGCGAGGGCAGTTGCGCCGAATTCAGCGCCTTCGGTGCCGCAGCCGTGCTTTCACGCGCGCGCCAAACAGGGCATCAGGGGTAAGCAAGGGAGACGCGCATCATGTTTTTATCGGTATTTGATATGTTCAAGGTCGGGATCGGGCCGTCTTCGTCTCATACGATGGGGCCGATGGTGGCCGCGGCGCAATTCCTCGATCAGTTACGCGGCTCGCCCTTTACGGCGCATGGACTTCGCGCATCACTTCACGGGTCATTGGCGTTCACCGGAGTCGGCCACGCGACCGACCGCGCGGTCATTCTGGGGCTGGCGGGGTTCCTGCCCGACACCTACGACCCTGAAAAAGCGGAAGCCGCATTGGTCGACGTTCGTGCAACCAAGTTGGTCTCGCCGGCCGGGCTGCAGAGCCTGGCTTTTGATCCCGATGCAGACCTGTTGTTCGACTATGGCGCAGCACTTTCAGGCCATGCCAACGGCTTGATCCTGATGGCCACAGACGCACAGGGCGATGTGATCTTGCAGGAGACGTTTTACTCGGTCGGCGGGGGCTTTGTGCTGACCGAAGCCGAGCTTGCTTCAGGCAAGGACAGCGATGACGGTGCCCCCGTCCCCTACCCCTTCAAATCGGCCAGCGAAATGCTTGAGATGTGCGCAAAGGCCGGCCGCAGCATCGCCGAGCTGAAGCGCGCCAACGAAGTTTCACGGATGAATGCGGCGGTTTTGGATACGGGAATGTTGCGCATCTGGGAGGTGATGAAGACCTGCATGGATCGCGGGCTTGAACGTGACGGTATCTTGCCGGGTGGTTTGAAAGTGAAGCGGCGCGCCGCCGCAATACGTCGCGCGCTTGAAGAAGAACGGGGCCGCAATCTGACGGCGCCGCATGTGATCAACGACTGGATAAGCACCTATGCAATGGCGGTGAACGAGGAAAACGCCGCTGGCGGACAGGTTGTGACCGCACCGACGAATGGCGCGGCCGGGGTGATCCCGGCGACGATCCGCTACTGGCTGGACCACGTTCCGGGAGCCAGTGAAAAGCAGATCGGCGACTTCCTTTTGACGGCCGCAGCAATTGGCGGATTGGTAAAGTTTAACGCCTCGATCTCAGGGGCCGAATGCGGGTGTCAGGCCGAGGTCGGCTCCGCGTCGGCGATGGCCGCAGCCGGGTTGGCAGCAGTCTTGGGGGGCTCGCCCGAGCATATCGAGAATGCCGCAGAGATCGCTTTGGAGCATCACCTTGGGATGACCTGCGATCCAGTCAAAGGGTTGGTGCAGGTACCATGCATCGAGCGCAACGGGCTTGGCGCGATCAAGGCAGTTTCAGCAGCATCCCTGGCTTTGCGCGGTGACGGGACCCATTTTGTGCCGCTGGATGCAGCGATCGAGACGATGCGCCAAACCGGTCAGGATATGAGTGAAAAGTACAAGGAAACCGCACTGGGTGGATTGGCTGTAAACATCCCAAACTGCTGAACACCGGGTAAACCAGTCGTCTGAGTACGCTTTCGGGATGGGAAAAAAGCGGCTAAAGCACTGTCGTGTAATATTCTACCGTCAAATATCAACGTCGGCTCTACGTAGGTATTGCATCCGTGCAGGCGTGCGCGATTGTAAGGTTGCATTACCCAAGCGCACACCGCGCATAAAGTCATAGTGTTGAAGATGTGATTGACCGAGCGAGCGCCTAAAACGCTTCTGGTTTGGCTTCGCGAGCCATGTGATCGAGAACTCCGTTCACAAACTTCGGCTCGCGTCCATCAGGGAAGAAAGCCTTGGCGACGTCGACGAATTCATTGATCACAACTTTGGGTGGCGCCTCGCCTTCGATCAACTCGGCACCCGCCGCACGGAAAAGCGCGCGCAATGTCGGGTCAATCCGGTTAATCGGCCATTTCGCCACCAAACCACGGTCGGTCATCTGGTCAATCTTCGCCTGCCAGTTTACCGCGTCGGCGATCAAACGCTCAAAAAGAGCAACGTCGCCTTCTGCAAGCTCGACCCCGTCATATTCCGCACCAAAACGATGCGTTTCAAATTCTTCGCGCACGCTTTCAACGGTTTGGCCCGAAGCCTCCATCTGGAACAATGCCTGCACTGCATAGAGCCGTGCTGCGGACTTCATTTGCCGTTTCGTCGTCGTCATGCGGTGGTCGGTCCTTCGCTGTCACCGGCCATGAGAATGTCCTGCGTGAAACCAATTTTCTTCTTGGGTTGCCCAAAGCGGCGCGCCAAAGCGATAAGGTGAAGCGCAGCAGCAGCAGCCCCGCCTGCAGTGTCCAAACGGTCGGTATCAGCGCGTTCTTCCGCCTGTTCCATGTTTTCCACCGTGATGATACCATTCCCAACAGCGACACCCTGCAGCCCCAAAAGCATAAGGCCCCGCGCGCTTTCGTTAACCACCACGTCATAGTGGCTGGTACGGCCCCGGATCACGCATCCCAGGGCGACAAAGCCGTCAAAGTTCGACATGCGATGCCCAAGCGCGACGGCCGCCGGAATTTCAAGCGAACCCGGCACTTCGATGGTCTCGTGAACCGCCCCTGCCCGGTCCAGAACTGCGCGCGCCGAGCCAAGCTGAGAGTCGGATATTTTAGTGTAGTACGGCGCAATCACGATGGCGACTTTCACCGGGTCAGCGAAGGTCGGCAACTCCATGTCATTGTCGGAATGTCCCGCCATCAACCGATCTCCGAGATTCTGCGAGTGCCAACGATTTCGAGACCATACGCCTCTAACCCGACGATTTTTGGCTGTGGTGAATTGGTCAGAAGGATGAGTTCTCCAAGATTAAGCGACGACAGAATTTGCGCACCCAAGCCGTATTGGCGCAACGTCTGCGGCGACACACTATCTTCGGTCGCCAGCTTCATTGTTGTGTCGCGTAAAAGCACAAGAACACCACGACCTTCGTCCGCGATAAGCTTCATCGCATCGCCAAATTCGCCCGCGCGCCCTTTGGCGCCAAGACCGATGATATCCAAAACAGGATCAAGCGCATGCATCCGGACAAGGCAGGGCGATTCGCCGGAAATATCGCCTTTTATCAAAACGATATGCTCGTCGCCGTGGGCCGTATCTGTGTAGACGCGCATCATCCACTCGCCACCAAATTCCGAAACAACGGCCTCTTCGCGGCTGATTGCGACGAGATTATCGTGACGACGGCGATAGGCAATCAGGTCGCTGATCGTGCCGATTTTAATGTTGTGTTTCTGGGCGAAGGCGACAAGGTCCGGCAGGCGGCTCATGGTGCCGTCTTCGTTCATAATCTCGCAGATCACACCTGATGGATTCAGGCCCGCAAGGCGCGAAATATCGACGGCCGCTTCAGTGTGGCCTGCGCGGACGAGGACGCCGCCGTCGCGGGCGCGCAGTGGGAAAACATGGCCCGGTGACGCGATGTCTTGCCCGGTTTTTCCGGCGTCGATTGCAACGGCGACGGTGCGCGCGCGATCATGTGCCGAGATCCCGGTCGTCACGCCTTCGCGCGCTTCGATTGACACGGTAAACGCGGTCTCGTGGCGCGACGAATTATGCGACGCCATAAGCGGCAGACCAAGGGCGTCGCAACGCTCGCCCGACAGCGTCAGGCAGATAAGGCCCCGGCCGTAGGTCGCCATAAAGTTAATAGCTTCTGGAGTGGCCATCTGTGCCGGAATAACGAGATCACCCTCGTTTTCGCGATCCTCGTGATCAACGAGGATAAACATGCGGCCGTTGCGGGCGTCTTCGAGGATTTCCTCGACCGACGACACGGCATCGCGCCAGTTTTCTTCGATGGGTCCAGCGGTTTCAAAGGTCATAAGTCAGGTCCGGTTCAGGTTGCGCCTGCGCATAACGGAAGGCTGGCGCGAAGGCCAGAGGGAAGCGGGGTTGGCGCGCGCTCAAGGTGCAGCGGAAAAGAAGCGGTCGCCGGCCAGGTACCCTGAAAGGCGATCGGCCTCGGACCACTCGTGTTTAAAGGCTGTTTCGCCGCTGAAAACGACGCCGTCGGTCGGAATCGATCCCTTAAGGTCAAAGATACACGCGCGTGTTTCGGCCCATGTCTGGGTCAGAACGGCGCAACCTCGGCGCGCAGAATGGTCGGATTAATTTTTTTACAGTGGCAGGGTGGTGGTGCAGGTGCATCAGGGCGAAAGACTGCATATCAATAGTTTTGCGTATTTTTTCGGCGCGTTCTGCGTCAACTTTCGCGGTTTCGCGTAACAGGCGTAGGGCGCTGGACGAGAAAATCAGGGCAACAATATCGCGGCAGGTGGCAGCACAGATACCGGCGTAGACCTTGTAGTCGATGCCAAGGTTACGCGCCCGGCGCACCCGACGATGCGCCACTTCCTAGGGAAGTGTCGGCAGCAGATCGGCCCGCGCACGGTTCCAAGCATAGCGCCGCCATGCGCCACCTTTTTCCATCGTCGAACCACGGTTGTGGCCCAGACTGCTCACAGCGTTTCCGCCAAACGAGCGACGTATCGCGCAAGTGTGTCGATTTCCAGGTTCACCGCATCGCCAACCGCCACGCGGCCCCAGGTCGTGACGGCCTTTGTGTGAGGGATAAAATTGATCCCAAATGATGCGCCATCAACCTCGTTCACGGTAAGCGATGTGCCATTCAGAGTGACCGAGCCCTTGGAGGCGATGAAGCGCGCAAGATCGAGGGGTGCGGTTAATGTGACGCGGGTGCTGTCGCCCTCGTCGTTAACCTTCGTTACTTTCGCAAGTCCGTCTACGTGACCTGACACAATGTGGCCCCCAAGCTCGTCGCCGACTTTCAGGGCACGCTCAAGATTCACGCGGCGTCCAATGGCCCAGGTATCAAGGTTAGTCCTGGACACGCTTTCGGCCGAAATCTGGACATCGAACCAATTCCTTGGCTCGGCCCCCACCGCGATGACAGTCAGACAGACTCCATCACAGGCGATCGAGGCGCCGATGTCGATCGTGTCGATATCGAAGACCGTTCCAATGCGGGCGTTCAGGTCACCTTCTTGACGTAGTGAGAGGATTTCTCCCATATCGGTGACGATGCCGGTGAACATGATCAAAGCTCCTCGCGGTTGTTATCTTGGGGTAAACCCCCGACGCGGCTGTCGCAAGGGCGCCCAAGTGTAACAGCGTGCTTTTGGCCAGATGTTCAACGATATAGAATGCCTACTCGCCCGTGGCATTTCTTGTTCCTGCACGGCCCGCATGGACCGCATGGACCGCGTTTCAAACGGTTGGCGCGGGCATTGCAAGGCAGGGGCGCGGATGTTTCGCGGATTGCATTGAATGCAGGCGACGCGTTGATCTGGCGCGGCTTGCCGCGATATTGGGCGTTTCCAGTGCGACCGGATGGCTCAGAGGCATTTGTCCATGAAACCCTAGACGCAGAGGTAACCGACCTTGTTTGCTATGGCGCGGCGCGGCCTTTTCACGCGACGGCGCGGCGATTGACCAAGGCACGCAAGATCACAATCGATGCGTTTGAGGAAGGCTACCTCAGGCCCTATTGGATGACTTCCGAGCGCGAC
>Ga0075467_10003445_pt1 | contig 12155 bp, 12 predicted proteins | sample DEB08_DNA_9_FD_75067 | JGI IMG/M metagenome (GOLD analysis project Ga0075467, IMG submission 75067) | Aqueous microbial communities from the Delaware River and Bay under freshwater to marine salinity gradient to study organic matter... | ecosystem: Environmental > Aquatic > Marine > Coastal ...
CCTGCTTCCGCAACTCAGAGCGGCCTCACACCGCCCTTGATAAACGAATACCGGACCCGCATACTTTGGCAAATCGGAGATACGAAAAGCGGCATGAACATAGACCTGATGCGTCTTAGCTAAGCCGCAAACCTGTCCTAAAAAGCAGCACCACTTCACCGGCCATTGGTCTAGACTGCAGCATTTTGACCGCCACTATGACGGGAGTGCGGGATAAAACCGACTTTCACCGTGAACTTACGAATCACATGGCGGTTAGCGACCGATCTTACTTTTTTGCTATGGCTGAGGCGTTACTCAAAAGACCTTGCCCGCAGATATTGAAGCAGTGTTGCGGACGTCCTACGGGACTATCTTAGCCGGTTGAATAGCGCAGTCGCCTAGGGTTTGAATTGCGGGCTGTCGAGTCCAGGTCGAATACCGGCTCATCGATGCGTTTTCCAAAAGGCAGGAATTTCGTAAACAGTTGGTGTTCTGCAATGTGCCTTTTGAAGAATGAGCGACTTCACTCTATATCTTTAAGCCCTTCAGTTTCTCGACTAAGCCCGTCAATCAGGAGAAGCCCGCCGCATTGAAATAACGGGAAACGCACCGATTAATGTGCTTTTCCAGCAGGATCGAAGGATCGGTCGGGATCTCTCCAAACTCCAGCCCCATGAATGCCTGACTGACCAGCGTTTCCGGCAACGGTGCCTCCGATAAATTCTTCAAAAGCGCGTCTAACGCCGCAGTGACCTTCGCATTGGTCCAATAGTACCGGATGCGGTCGCTGTAACTATAGGTTCTGAGCTGCGCAATCTGCTCGTCCGAGCCGCCGTAGTAATCCTTCCAGTAGCCTGGGCTTTGGGTCATGAGATCCTCAATGACCTCCCGGATGCGCGATGGTCGCGCAGGCTTGATTTGGGCTTCGATATCCGCCAGAGCCCAGACAGCCTCGCGAAAGCGGAACGTCAGTTCCGGGCCGACTTTGAGAAAAAAGAAGTGGCTCTTGACCAGCGCCGCCAGTGCCTCCGTCGGTTGGTAATCCGTTGAGTGCGCCTCGAAAGTCAACGCGTTCTCGGTCAGAATCGCGTCGCTGAGAGGCTGCGCCTTTTCCGGCACGAAGGGAAAGATCGAGGTGTGCCCGAAATCGACACCGGGCTGGGTGACGATCGACGCGATCCGTGCCCAAGCAGCCTCTAGCCCACGGGCGGCGAAGGCGTCGCGGTGAGTTCGGATGGTTGCCCTGAACCTGTCGACCGATGTGACGTCGAGCTCATCGGGTTCTTCAGTTTCGCCGCCCGGGATCGGAACCTCGGTTCCGATGATGTAGATGAGCTTTTCCGGCTCGGGCGCATGCGCCTCGGAAACGGCGCAAAGGTCTGCAGCTCGTTCGGCGACCTGTTCAAAGGTCGGGTTCGGCTCTCCGCCGCAGGCCATGCTGGCATCGATGTGAATCTTCTGGAACCCGGCCTCGACGTATTGTTTCACCAGCTCGCGGGCTTTTCCCATCGCGCTTTCAATGGGTTCCGATTTCCATGGGTTCGGCCCAAGGTGATCGCCGCCCAGGATTAACTGGTCCATCGGAACGCCAGCCTTATCTGCCAAACCGCGCAGCCAGGACATGAAGTCGGCGGCGGTCATGCCTGTGTAGCCGCCGTCCTGATTGACTTGGTTGCAGGTTGCTTCGATCACGGTCGGGAACCCGGTTTTTGCGGCATAAGAAAGCACTGCCCGCAGGACGTATTCGTTCGCGGTACAGAAACAGGGCAGCCCAACTGCCTGCCCGGCGCGGTTCTTGGCTATAAGGTCTTTAACGTCGATCATATGGGCGCTTCCTTTGATCGGGCCCGATTCAAAAATGCCGCTATTTCGGCGGGGCCAGAATTTCCTTCCATTGGTCCGCGCCGCGTGACCGCAATGGCACCTGCCGCGTTCGCCTGAACGCCAGCATCCCGCAACGATGCCCCTTGCGCCAAAAGCGAAACAAATGTTCCGCCGAAGCAGTCACCGGCACCAGTCGGATCGACCTCTATGACAGCGTGCCCCGGAAAATCGAGCCGTTCTCCGTTGCCAACAACTGTCGCCCCGCCTGCGCCGCGTTTGATGACGATCACCTCGGCTTTAGCCTTCAACAGATGCTCAATCGCGGCGTCTTCGGACAGGTTTGGAAACAGAAACTCAAGGTCGCTTGTGCTGGGCATCAGACAAAAGGCGCAGTCCATGACCTCTGCAAGGCAGTCGCGCACTGCAGCGTCGCGCATCAGTTCCGGACGGGCGTTTGGATCACACGTAATCTTTCCACCCGCGGCATCAATTTCACGTACCGAGGACATGATCATTTCGCGCATGGCCGCGTTTCCAAGAGATGCCGCCGAGACATGCAGATAGATGGTCGCTGGATCCAGAATATTTTTGGGCAGTTGGAAGTGATCCGCTGCAGTGTTCGTCAAGTGAAAGATGAAATCGCGACTGCCGTCATCGTAGTAAGAAACGAAGGCAACGCCGGTGCTGAGGCCGGACGATGTTGTCACACCCCGAATACCAACGCCGTCCTCGGACAGACGCTGCAAAACTGCGCGGCCAAAGCCATCATCGCCGACACCACCGATCATCTCTGTCGTCGCCCCCATCCGAGCGGCCTGGTCAAGAAAGATAGCGGGAGCACCGCTGGGGTAGGGGCCCGAGTAGTCACCGATTTGTTGAAGGCCACAGTTTGGGCGATGCGACACAAACTCGACAAGGATTTCCCCAACCGTCGCTATTTTCGTCATCAGTACCCCAAGGGTTATTGCGCTTGAGGCTGGCAATGCCGGCAGGGCATGCTGGCCAATATCTAGCGGAAGCGCACTCAGATTGTCTGTTGACGATTGTCATCGCTGGAGCCTACTGTCAATCTCAAACATGGCGCGCGTAAAGATTTAGGGAGTGCTGGGGTGTTCTGCTTGGCGCGCATGATCGCGGTATTGAATGACATCGCATAGGGAGCCGAGGACTGTTCGTATGACTGGACGCAGAATCAAGAATATGGATGAGTTCGCGAAGCTCAGCGATATTTCACGACCAACGTTGTCCAAATATTTCAATGACGCCGAGAGTGTGCGAAAGTCATCGCGTGTCAAAATTGAGGCCGCGCTGGAGAAGTTTGATTATCGTCCGAATATGTTTGCGATCAACCAGAACCGCAAGCTGACCAAGACGATTGGCATCGTCGTACCCTATCTGGCTGACCCGTTCTTTTCCGAGATCGTGCGCAGAATCGAGCGACGTTGCATTGATGCGGGGTTTTGGCCCGTTGTCTTCAGCGCCCATGGTCAGAAAGGCCTGGAAAGCAATGCATTGGCGATATTGCAGTCGCTCAGGCCTGCGGGTGCTTTGATTGCCCCGCTTGGTCGCCACTCTGATTTCGAAGTCGTTCAGCAGTTCACCAAAGAAGTACCGACCGTCGTTTTTGATAGTAACGTGGATGTTGGAAGGGCCTTTGTGGGATCAAACAATTCCCAGAGTATAGGTCTGATCGTTGACTACCTTTGTCGAACAGGTGAGCCGCCCTGTTTCCTTGAAATGCCGCCGGTTAATCCCAACGCAAACAAAAGAAGAGATGCCTATGTTCAGGCTATGGAGCGCCTGGGCCACGACCCTCAGGTACTTCGCGCTGATGGAACAGGTTGGGAATTTGAGCGGATCGGTCTTGAAGCGGGTATGCGACTGATCACAACTCGATCCCTGCCATCCGAGACCATCCTTTGCTCTAACGATCGACTGGCCATTGGGCTTCTCGCGGCAGCTTATCAAAAAGGACTGCGCGTGGGTCATGGTCCTGGCTGTGCGTTGCGTGTTGCGGGTCATGATGACCATCCATGGTCTCAGTTTACCTGCCCGCCGCTAACGACGGTTGCTCAGGATTTCAACGCCATCGCTGAAAAAAGTGTTGAAACGCTCTTCGAGATTATCAAAAATAATAGCACGATCACTGATCGTCCAGAGTTTGTGTTCGACGGAAGATTGGTGTTGAGGGCGTCTGCATGAGCCAGCGTTGCGAGTGGAGAAATGTTTACGCGAGTAAAATTAATATTTGACTGGTGTGATGATGTGTTCTAAGACATTTTCAATCCAGCAAACCTAGGGAGGAAATTGGATGAAACTGAAAAACGCACTTTTTGGCGCGACGGCGCTTGTGTCGGTCGCATCGACCGCAGTCATTGCCGAAGAAATCACAATCGCGACGGTAAACAACGCCGACATGATCACCATGCAAGAGCTTGCTCCTGCTTGGGAAGAAGCAACAGGCAACACGATCAATTGGGTTGTCCTCGAAGAAAACGTACTTCGTCAGCGCACAACGACTGACATCGCGACGGGCGGTGGCTCGTTCGACGTAATGTTCATCGGCGCTTATGAAACACCAATCTGGGGCGCCAAAGGCTGGCTGACACCGCTGGACGATTTCGCTGACGATGCCGACTACGATCTGGAAGACATCTTCCAGCTGGTCCGCAACGGCCTGTCTGCAGACGGCAGCCTCTATGCAGTGCCTCTGTATTCTGAGACATCTTTCACATTCTATCGTGCGGACCTGTTCGAAGCAGCTGGCATCGAAGTGCCAACTGAGCAGATCACATACACACAGTTTGCAGAGATGGCGGCAAAGCTGCACGATCCAGACAATGGCGTATACGGTACATGCCAGCGCGGTAAAGCTGGCTGGGGTGAGAACATGGCATTCGTCGGTACAGTTGCAAACGCCTTTGGCGCGCGCTGGTTCGATGAAGAGTGGAACCCACAGCTTGATTCAGCTGAGTGGAACAACGCGATCACTTACTACGTCGATCTGATGATTGCTTCGGGCCCTCCCGGTGCTTCTGCAAACGGCCACAACGAAAACCGCGCTTTGTTCAAAGAAGGTAAGTGCGCCACTTGGGTTGACGCGACATCCGCTGCTGGCGACGTTCGCAACCCAGCCACATCCAGCGTAGCTGACACGACTGAATTCTTCAAAGCACCAATGGAAGTCACAGACAAAGGAACTGGATGGTTCTGGTCTTGGGCACTGGCAATCCCAGCAAGTTCTCAGAAAGCTGACACCGCTAAAGACTTCCTGAAGTGGGCTACATCGAAAGAGTACTTCACATCTGTCGGTGAATCCAAAGGCTGGGTCGCTGTTCCAAGCGGCACACGTCAGTCGGTAGAAGAGGATGCGCGTCGGGTTGAGGCAGCTCCTTTTGCCCCGGCAGTCGTAGACGCAATCCTTTCGGTTGATCCTGCAGACCCAACACTGCTTCCTGTTCCTTACACAGGCGTTCAGTTCGTTGCGATCGAAGAGTTCCAAGGCATTGGTAACTACGTCGGTCAGCAGGTCGCCGCTGCTCTGGCTGGTCAATCGACCGTCGAAGAAGCGCTGGCAAACAGCCAAACTTTCGCGGTCCGTGAAATGACCCGCGCTGGTTACATTAAATAAGTTCCTTCCTGGAACTTGGGTCGGGGCGTGTTGCCCCGGCCCAAACTTCATTTTACCAACGCTACCTTAGTATTTCGGCAAAGATCGGCTTGGTCTTTCTTCAAGTGCCAATATGCTAATCTTCGAGGGGGAGATTGCGCGTGTCGACAAAAGCATCCAGAACAGCCGCACGACTAATGATTTCGCCCGCAGTCATTCTGCTTTTGGGTTGGATGATCATCCCGCTTGTGATGACGCTCTACTTCTCGTTCCTACGCTACAATCTGCTACAGCCGGGCTCGACCCCGTTCGTCGGGTTGGAAAACTACTATTGGTTCTTCACTGACCCGAGCTTTAGCGCGGCGATGTTCAACACGCTTTTCCTTGTGGGGGGCGTGCTGACAATCACCACGATTGGCGGAATTTGTTTCGCGTTGCTGCTGGACCGTCCGATGTTTGGCACTGGCCTTATTCGCATAATGGTCATTGCCCCGTTCTTCGTCATGCCAACCGTTTCTGGCCTTGTTTGGAAGAACATGTTCATGAATCCCGTGAACGGCATCTTTGCGGCTATAGCCAAAACGTTTGGATTTCAGCCGATCGATTTCTTTGGTCAAATTCCGCTCATATCGATCATCTTCATTGTCTCGTGGATGTGGCTGCCGTTTGCGACCCTGATCCTGCTGACTGCGCTGCAATCGCTGGACCAAGAACAAATGGAAGCCGCTGAAATGGATGGCGCCAGCTGGATCAACCAGTTCTGGCATCTGATCCTGCCGCATATGGCGCGGGCGATCACGGTTGTGATCCTGATCCAGACGATTTTCTTGTTGTCGATCTTCGCTGAAATTCTTGTGACCACAAATGGGGGCCCGGGGACTGCGACGACGAACCTGACGTACCTTGTCTATGTATCTTCCCTGCTGCAATTCGATGTGGGCTTGGGCAGTGCCGGTGGTGTCGTTGCCATCATCCTTGCCAACATTGTTGCGATCTTCCTGATGCGGATGATCGGCAAAAACCTCGACGCCTAAAGGAGAGACGATATGGCCCGCGCAGTCTCAAACCAAAAAAAGGTCGCGAATACGGCAATCGCCGGAACCCTTGGCTTGATGATGTTCTTTCCGATCCTTTGGATCCTGATCCTGTCATTTAAGACGGAAGAGGACGCGGTCCGCGCGCCGCTGGAGGTTCTGTTTAACTCAGGATGGTCCGTGAACGGCTATCTTGAGGTCAACGCAAGGTCGGATTACTTCAAGTTCTTCATGAACTCGGTTATCATTTAGGTAGGTTCCACAGTCTTGGGGTTGCTGGTCGCCGTACCCGCCGCCTGGTCGATGGCCTTTGTGCCGGCCAAGCAAACCAAAAACGTGTTGATGTGGATGCTGTCGACCAAGATGCTGCCACCCGTGGGCGTGTTGATCCCGATTTATCTGATTTGCATTCAGTTCGACATTCTAGATAACCGTGCGATGCTGGTGTTCGTTTTGATGATGATCAACCTGCCGATCATCGTCTGGATGCTTTATACCTACTTTAAGGAAATCCCTGTTGAAATCCTTGAAGCGGCGCGGATGGATGGCGCCACGCTTCGTGACGAGATAATCTATGTTCTGACGCCGATGGCTATCCCTGGAATCGCGTCAACCGTGTTGCTCAACATTATTCTAGCTTGGAACGAAGCCTTCTGGACGCTCAATCTAACTGCGGCCAAAGCGGCCCCTTTGACCGCTTTCATCGCCAGTTATTCAAGCCCGGAAGGCCTGTTTTACGCGAAACTTAGCGCGGCCTCAATCATGGCCATCGCGCCGATCCTCATCATGGGCTGGTTCAGCCAGAAACAACTTGTCCGGGGTCTCACCTTCGGTGCTGTAAAGTAAGGAATAAGACTATGGGACGCATACAGCTTAAGCAGGTGCAAAAGAAATTTGGCGACGTCGAAGTCATCCCGCCTTTGGATCTTGAGATCAACGACGGCGAGTTCGTGGTTTTCGTCGGCCCCTCGGGCTGCGGCAAGTCCACGTTGCTGCGCCTGATCGCCGGACTGGAAGACACAACGTCCGGCACGATTGAAATCGACGGTGAAGATGCAACCGGCCTGCCCCCTGCCAAGCGCCGCCTTGCGATGGTGTTCCAAAGCTATGCTTTGTACCCACATATGTCGGTCCGCAAAAACATCGCCTTTCCAATGAAGATGGCGAAGATGAGCCAGGAAGAACAGGACAAGCGTATTGCTTCTGCTGCCAAGGCGCTGAACCTGACGGACTATCTGGATCGTCGACCTGGGCAACTTTCCGGTGGACAGCGTCAACGCGTGGCCATCGGACGCGCTATTGTACGCGAACCAGCGGCGTTCCTGTTTGACGAACCTTTGTCCAACCTCGACGCAGCCCTTCGAGTAGGCATGCGGATGGAAATCAGCGAGCTTCACAAAAAGCTTGATACCACAATGGTCTACGTCACCCACGACCAGGTTGAAGCGATGACAATGGCTAACAAGATAGTTGTATTGCAGGCAGGTGTGATCGAACAGGTCGGAAGCCCGCTCGAACTGTACCGTACCCCCCGCAACAAGTTCGTCGGTGGCTTTATCGGTTCGCCAAAAATGAACCAGATGGAAGGTCCCGAGGCCGCCAAGCATAACGCCACGACAATCGGCATCCGGCCCGAACATATCGCCGTTTCTGACACGACTGGCGATTGGAAGGGCACCGTTGGCGTGTCCGAACGCTTGGGCAGCGATACCTTCTTCCATGTCAATGTCGATGGCTTTGCCGAACCCCTTACCGTGCGCGCGACCGGCGACGTCGCCATGGGCCATGGCGATACAATCTATCTGACGCCCGATCCGGCCCTCATTCACAAGTTCGACGACAAAGGACTTCGTATCGAATGAAGCGGCTCGAAGGGAAAGTGGCACTGATCACCGGCGGCGCCCGGGGCATTGGGCGCGCCATCTGTGAAGCTTACGCCGCCGCAGGCGCGAATGTCGCCGTGGCGGACCTGTTGGAAGACGACGCCAAGGCCACCGCAGAGGCTCTTGGGGCACAGGGCATGGCTGTAAAGATGAACGTCACCGACCTTGACTCGATCACCCGTGGCGTGGCCGCAGTGGAAGCGGAGTGGGGCGGCATAGATATCCTCGTCAACAACGCCGGAATCTTCAACATGGCCTCGATCGACAAGGTTACGCACGCCGATTACCGCCGCCAGTACGATGTGAACGTCGGCGGCACGATCTTTGCCATTCAGGCCGTCGTGCCCAGCATGAAAAAGCGCGGTGGTGGTGCGATCATCAACTTCTCCTCGCAAGCCGGACGGCGCGGTGAGGCAAATGTCATGCTCTACTGCTCGACGAAGGCGGCAGTCATCTCGATAACCCAGTCGATGGCACTGGAACTTGCAGGCGATAACATCCGCGTTAACGCCGTCGCCCCCGGCGTTATCGACACGCCAATGTGGGATGTCGTGGACGCCCAGTTCGCAGAATATGAGAATAAGCCGAAGGGTCAGAAGAAACGCGAAGTCGGCGAAGCGGTGCCTTTGGGGCGCATGGGCGCCCCTGCAGACGTGGCGGACCCCTGTGTCTTCCTTGCCTCAGACGACGCACGTTACATCACCGCCCAGACGCTGAACGTCGACGGCGGCAACTGGATGAGCTGAGATGAAGCTGTCCAATACCACTTTGCAAAAATTGCCAGATGGAATAGCGCGCCCGAGTTATGACCGATCCGCCCTGACAGCGGGTATCGTTCATATCGGTCTGGGCAACTTCCACCGCGCGCATCAGGCCTGGTATCTGCACCGGCTTATGCAACAGGGAAGGGCGCATGACTGGGCGATCATCGGCGCAGGCGTCAGGGCCTTCGACGCAGCACAGCGCGAGCGCTTGCTCGCACAGGACTGCCTGACCACGCTGATCGAGTTGTCGCCCGAGGGCATCTCGGCCGAAGTCATCGGCTCGATGGTCGACTATGTCGAGATCGCTGAAGGCAACGGCCCGCTGATCGCGCGCATGACCGATCCGGCGATCCGGATCGTGGCGCTGACTGTGACCGAGGGCGGCTATTACATCGACCCGGTGAGCAAGGGCTTTGACGCGAAACATCCAGACATTATCCATGACGCCGCCAACCCTGATACACCCCGCACCGCCTTTGGCGCGATGGTCCAGGCACTTCGCCAGCGCCGCGCCGCGGGCACTGGGCCGTTCACTGGCCAAAGCTGTGACAACCTGCAGGGCAATGGCGCGATCCTGCGCCAGACGGTCGTGTCGCTTGCTCGCCTGTCCGATCCTGACCTCGCTATCTGGATCGACACGAACTGCACCTTTCCCAACTCGATGGTCGACAGCATCGTCCCTGCCACCGGACCGAACGAGTTGAAACTCGTGCGCGAGTTGGGGATCGAAGACAACGCGCCCGTCACGCACGAGAATTTCCGCCAGTGGGTGATCGAGGATGATTTCTGCGCCGGACGCCCCGACTGGGACAAGGTTGGCGCGACATTCACAGATCTGGTGCACGACTACGAGACGATGAAGATCCGCGTCCTCAACGCAGGCCATCAGGTCATCGCCAATCCGGGCGAGGTTTTGTCGATCGAGACCATCTCGGGCTGCATGGACCACCCGTTGATCAATGCGCTGTTTCGCAAGGTCGAAATCGAGGAAATCGCGCCGCACATCAAGCCAGTACCGGGTATGGAACCCGCCGATTACGTTGACCTGATCGCCACGCGGTTCGCCAACTCCAAAATCGTCGACACCACCCGCCGCGTCGCCTTTGACGGCTCGTCCCGCCACACCGGATTCCTGCTGCCGATCCTGCGCGAGGGGCTGGCGGATGGCACCTCGGTCAACGGGCTGGCCCTGGTAGAAGCGATCTGGGCGCGCATGTGTGAAGGCACACGCGAGGATGGCTCGACCATCGAACCCAACGATCCCTTCTGGGACGACCTACGCAATGTGGCCAAGGCCGCCAAAACCGACCCGGGCGCCTGGCTGGCACAAAAGAACATCTACGGCGATCTGGCGGAGCAGCCCCGCTTTGCGGATGCGTTCGAGGATTGGTTGCGGAAGATCTGGGCTGATGGACTGACCGCGACCCTGGAAACCTACGTCTAGAGATTACATACTGCGAGAGGATCCGGATTTGAAAGCTATCAGCTATCCCGCAAGGAACGAAGTCGTGTTCGCATCCCTCCCTGATCCGGTTGCGGGTGCGGGCGAGGTTATCATTCAAGTCAAAGCCAGTGGCATCTGCCATACGGATTTTGAGGTGCTGAAAGCCAACTATGGCACCTCGACGTTCCCCATAGTCCCGGGCCACGAATACGCAGGCATCGTTGCTGACGTGGGGCCAGGTGTGACCGAAGTGGCCATTGGTGATCGCGTGGTCGTCGACCCAAACATCGAATGCGGCAGCTGCCGGGCCTGTCGCCGCGGTTGGGCCCATTTGTGCGAAACGCTTGGCGCTAACGGAGTGACCCGCAACGGCGGCTTTGCCGAATTGAGCGTCGTCAAGGCCACTTCGCTGCATCCAATAGGCGACCTGACGTTCACCACCGCTGCTTTGGCTGAACCCATGGGCTGTGCGCTGAATGGTGTCGGGGCAGTGCATGAGCCCTGGATGGAAACCGCTCTGATCTTCGGTGCTGGTCCGATGGGTCTGCTCATTGGGATCGCGCTCAAAAATCACGGCATCCTCGACATCGCGTTTGCCGACATTGACGACACGCGGCTTGAGCTCGCCGAAAGTTTCGGCTTTGGCGCGGTGGCCTCTGGCTCTGCAGATCTTGAGAAATTGCACCAAGGCGTCGACCTTGCAGTTGACGCCACTGGCGTGTCTGCGGTCGCAGGCAGACTGGCCCACTTCATCGCCAACGGAGGCAAGGGGTTGTTCTTTGGCGTCTGCCCGTCAGACGCTCGGATCGAAATCTCACCATTCGAAGTCTTCCGCCGCCAGCTGACACTTGCGGGCTCCCATTCCCTGAACCATAACATCCCCAAAGCACTTGATATGATTGCGACTTTCGGCCCCGGCATAGAGCGGATCGTGTCCCATCAAATGTCCTTGGAACAGGTTTCAAAGGTGTTGAGTGATGGCGCACCAAAGCGAAGTCTTAAAATTCAGGCTGTGACGGCATAGGCGAAGCTCAGGCCAGGTTGACAGCCTTGCCTGAGCCAGCGTATTTCGTGCCGTCAATTTGCTGCCAACTCCATGTCATCTCTCTGAACATGGCCCCATCGCTTCACACCCGCAGCAAAAGTCCGATCTCCGCCCGTCCCGTCGGTGAGCGCCGGTCGAAAGTGAACGTCGGCTTTGCCATGCGGTTTTAGCCGGTCGATGCAACACATGCATTGAAACGCTCCGCGGTATTGCCGCCCCCAGCCACCAGAGTGTGTCGTTTCTCAGGGTTGATGGCATGCGGAATTGCGCTGCCTCAATTCGGAGGTCAACTCGATGGTATCACAGGATAGACATTCATTCTCAAAGGATTGTCTTCGTGGTCTGCAGGCTAGTCGGCGGCGCGGAACCACGCGACAATTGCGCCGCGGCTTTCGTCGTCCATCTCGAAGGCATTGGGCGGCGGCATTGCGTGACTTACGCCGGCGTGAAGGAAGATCGCCTTTGCATGGCGCGCGACGTCGCTTTTCGTTTCGAGCGCAACGCCTTTTGGGGCCCATCGAATGCCGTCCCAGACTGGTTCTCTTGAGTGACACATCGAGCAGTTACCG
>Ga0075467_10003450_pt1 | contig 12148 bp, 6 predicted proteins | sample DEB08_DNA_9_FD_75067 | JGI IMG/M metagenome (GOLD analysis project Ga0075467, IMG submission 75067) | Aqueous microbial communities from the Delaware River and Bay under freshwater to marine salinity gradient to study organic matter... | ecosystem: Environmental > Aquatic > Marine > Coastal ...
TCCTGCTAAACCGCCTGGTGTATTCCAGCCCGACGGAGCGGGCTTTTTGCTGAACATTGCATTGTGCATCATCAAATTCTCCTAGCGTTCCCGCAATTGGAACGACGAATGAAAGTTGGAAGTCCATTAAGCATATCGACTTGCACCTAACACGCTTCTCCTCGGTTGCCCATTTACATCTTCGTTGTCATTCCATTGAGTCGCTGCCGTTCACTATATGAATGCTTGAGACACTTTTTTTAAAGCTCATGTGCGGCGACCTGATAATTAATTTTTATATTTTGGTAAGCATTGACTCTGCAATCAGGAGTGGATAAGCCACCACAACCGGAAGGTCAACAGTTCGGTGCTTACGCAATTTCAACTCGAGATTATCGGTGGTCTCAAGTGTCGGGCATCCGGCCCCGACGAGGGTAGATTCATTATCAAGAAGGATGGCATCTTCGATCGTTGTTGTATGTGTAAGGCCAACAGCAAAGATATAGGTATTTAATGAAAGACTACTGGAGAACGTGAATTGGGTTGAATCAGTCAGACATGTACATTCGATAGGGCGAGACCTAGGAATCTCGGTTGAAAACATAGCTACCGTCACCAGAGCAAGCGGTGAATCGTAAACAACATTTCCAGTAATCGTTGGTAGTTTTATTCGAGATTTTTCTATTGAGCCTAACAAAGACGCCAAGTCTCCAACGTTGGCGCCAAGCAGTGATAGACCCAGCTCTCTGAAGCGCGACGGCGGAACGCCAACAAAATCGCTGAAAATACGAGTGAACGTACCAAGGCTATTGTATCCAACATCTAGTGAGATATCAGTTACATGATAGTTGGTCTTCAGAAGCAGCCGTTTTGCTTCTTGTATGCGAATGGCCGCTAGAAATCTGGCCGGCGAGACGCCGGTAATTAGAGAGAATACCCGGATGAAATGATAGCGACTCATAAACGCAGATTCAGCAAGGTCGTCGATTGTTAAGGAATCCCCCAACCGTTCGTACATAACTTGGATCACACGTTCTATAGAGCGATGGTAATTGGCAAGGGTGCCGTCGCGGTTGACTCGTTCGGTATGTAAATTTTTCGATTCCAATGCAATGTCCCTCTTATCAATAAACTCGTAAATCATTCAATCCAAGATGTTTTTAAAGATCTACATAGGTGGTCATGCGAGTATCGAACCCTATTTCCTAGTTTCCGGAGGGCTGTTAAGTGAATACTACTTCCGTGAATCAACAGGCAAAGTGTACCGGTTTGGTTTTGACCGCACAGCGTAAATAGTCAACACACAAGCGTCATATTTTGATTTAGACGTCTGCGCAAATCACCATGTGTTCGCTCTAACTTGTAGATATTTAACAATTAGTCTAAATACAACTATCTTTAAAAACTTATCCAAAATTGGGAAATATCATTAGAGTTTGGTTAATTAATCCTTTCAACTGACATTTGCGGGACATAGTTATAAATATATTTGATGAATAATAATTTGGAGATATAAACACGCCGGTGATTTTCACACCGCCGGCTGAGCAACTCAAATGCGTAGCGAAATGGTTCTGAAAAGTGCGGTCGCCAGACAAAGTAAGACTGCTTATGGGCTTGTTTTTGATCTGTTGATCGCATCTCGACTCATAGCCAAGGGAGGGAAACTCGCAAAGATATTTATGCTTGCAGCACTGATGCATTGCTCAAGATCGACTTTAATTCTGCCTCAAGACCGCGGAAATTTGATCCTTAGAAGAATCGGAATTGTTTGTAAAAAAATGCATTAGGCAACAAAGCGGTTGCGATCGAGGATGCCGAAGTATTCGTTTTTTAGTCACGGGACTGCTAAAAATTTTATATTGATAGCCGATTGCCATAATTGTTCAGATCACCTCAAATTCATTTTCGACTTTTTAAATTGCATTTTGTCAAGTAATTGTTATACGCTTGTCATGCAATTCCATTACTGTTAACTTATATTCGAAGATATAACCTCAATATGTCCAATAAGCCCGATATATGCAATGTGTCCAGTAAATTCTAAATTGATATTATTGATATTTTATTTTTCGTTAGTCGAGGAATTTAATATTGATTAGTTCTCTAAGGGATGTCTTCAGTTTTATTGATGAAGCAAGTAGAAATCATTTATGTTTAGATGCCAGTGAAGCAGATTTTGCTGTACGAAAATTTGTCAAGAGATCGCCGGCCGAGGTGGATAGGTTCGAGCTGATTGGAAAGACCTTTATCGAAGGTTATAATTTGGCATTATTGGGTAAGGCACCAATTGCTACTATCATCAATAGCTCTAATGCGACGCCATCACACTTGGGATTTTACAGTGAAGGTGTAGCGATGGGGGCCGCGATTGCGGATGCGCTTCCTTCTTTAAATTCAAAGAATCTGGATAAATGGATAGCTCAAGAAAGAGCTCAATACGATTACCTTAATCATATTGGAGCGGGATGGGCGCTTGCCAAAGTTCCTTGGCGAAAGAAAAAAATATTAGACGTGTTAAACCCTACATGGAAATGGTTAGCGTTTGATGGTCTTGGATTTCATGACACCTATTTTTATCATGAAAAGATAACAAAGGGTTGGAAACGCAAACGACTCAAAGGCTATGAAGGCAGAGCATATGACCAAGGTGTAGGCAGAGCGCTCTGGTTCGTCGCTTGCGGAGATCTTGCAATAGCCAAAGAGCTTATAGATCACTTGGATTGCAATTCTGATAGAGGTCAAGATCTATGGTCTGGACTGGGTCTGGCTATTACCTATGCTGGTGGGGAATTACCTAATTCCCCTGAAAATATTATTGACTCTAGGTACTTGCCTAGCCTTGCGCAAGGGTGTGCTTTTGCTTTAGAGGCTAGAAGCAAGCAGGGTTTTTTTCCAAAAAATTGCAAAGAGGTTGCGAAGCTTCTCATCCCCAGTATCTCAATTAACGACTGTGTGGCTCTGGTAAAAGAGAGTTTATCAGAAGTGAGGAATCGGAACGTTGATGAGCAATATGAATTTTGGCGAGTAAGAGTCAGAGATAAGCTTTCGAAAAATCTGTGCGGAGGCCGAATTTAATAGCAGTAAATAAAAAAATAAGAAAAACAGGGGCCACGAGCTTAGCGAGAATATCTATGTCTTCAAAAATCGTAATATCATTGGTAGTGATTGTAAGTTTCTTTATTTTTAAACACGATAGCAAGGTAGCTATTGCGTCTCATCTAAAAAATGAATTTAAGTTTTCTCAGACTTTGGTGACGGGTTTATCAAACGGAGAAGACTCGAAATACCTAAGGGATGTTGCTCCTGAGTTAGAGCATATGGACGCATGGATTTCTGCGGTAGGCTCTGCGGTAGCCGCAGTTGATCTGCGAAAAAGAGGTACTTATGATCAGATTTGTCTGGTTGAACCACGTAATGATAGCGTCTCAATTCAACAATATTCTGGAGGCAGATTTAACAAGATTTTTGATCTGGAGATTTCTCAAAATGATGATGGTATTGCGCCAATGGGGTGTCTACCGGGTGATTTTAATCAAGATGGAAGTACCGATTTATTAGTCTACTATTGGGGTAGCGCTCCTACGCTGCACCTGCGTGATAAGAACAAAGCTCTGGCTCCAAATGCTTTTATTACGCAAAAATTATTCAGTGAAGAAATTTGGTATACCAATGCCGCTACGACAACCGATTTGAACGGGGACGGCAATCTTGACATCGTCTTTGGAAACTATTTTTGCGATAACTCTCGATTGTTAAACGGTAGCGGCAAGCAAAACCAAAATGCTGAAGACACTCATTCGATAATTGCACGAGTGAAAAGTGTTCCGTGTAATAGCGCCAGTCCGATGCATCGGTCTATGTCTAACGCGGCGAATGGGGGAGGTAATAGATTGTTAGTATGGGAGGCCGCTAATGAATCAGAAGTTAGTTATACAGATCAAAGTAGCGCAATCAATGAGCGCTTGAGGCATCGTTGGACCTTGGCAATTGGTGCTGCAGATTTAAACGAAGATTTTTTACCGGATTTATATTTTGCCAACGACTTTGGGCCAGATTCATTATTAATAAATACCTCTGCGCAGGGTAGTGAAAAATTAAGTTTCATCGAAGTCAAAGGAAAGCGTTCAATTCTGGATGAAAAATCTAAAGTACTCGGAATGGATTCATTCAAAGGTATGGGGGTAGATTATGCTGACCTAGATAGTTCCGGAAGATATTCTTTCGCAGTGTCCAACATATCAGCTAAGTTTGCTTTGTTTGAAAGTCATTTCTTATTTATGCCAAATGAAACAGACTTGTTTGATCTCGATGCAAAGTCGACTAGCTATAAAGACCAAAGTGTTAGCAAAGGTATATGGACAAGCAATTGGTCTTGGGATCTTAAATTTGCCGATTTCAATAATGATGGAGCCTATGAACTGATTCAAACCATTGGGTTTCTAAGAGACAATGACCCTACTAATGGTGACGAAAATGCCAATATGTGGGCACAACTTCACGAAGCCGCAATGGGGCTCGACGAGCTACTTCCGTATTCAAATTATTGGCCAAAAGTTTCAGAAAACTCAAAATTATCTGGGGATGACCATGATCGGTTTTACGTCATGGGAAATTCCGCTGATGACGATTGGCAATACTCTGATATTGCATCGCAAATAGGATTACCAGACAACACCGTTTCTCGCGGAGTTGCAATCGCCGATTTCAATGACGATGGTAAAATGGACGCCGTTATATCGAGGCAATGGATGGATTCGACATTGCTACTTAACGTCAACGAAAGTGAAAATGATTTTCTGTCATTGGAATTGGTATATGCGACCGACAATGGTGGTACTAGACCTGCGATTGGTGCAAGTGTGTTATTAAGCCTTGCTAATGGGGGAAAAATTAGATCCTTTATTGACGGTGGGAACGGGCATTCGGGTGTCAGAGAACCTATAGTTCATTTCGGTTTAGGAAAATTAAATCAATCAAGCCGCATAGAAAAAACTAGCGTAAATATTGAAATAAGTTGGCGAGATTTAGCGGGAGTTCATCAAGAAAACGTATCCATATTGCCGGGCAGACATACACTTTTACTAGATCAAAAAGGAGTATTCACGTTATGAAACAGATTAGTAAAGGGGATATCCAATTTATCTCAAATACAGTTGTAGAAAGCGATCCTTGGTATTCATCGAAAAGACTTGGTGGTCTCTCAAGATTCGCATTCGCGATAACATTGTTGAACATTATTGGCCATACCTACCTCGGGTTTGAACAGTCTTGGATTACCCCGTTTGTTGCCCTGGCCACCGCGTATTCTGCGGAGTTTTTATTTGAAAAAATTGATTCATCAATGACCCAACGAAAACCACGATACTCCGGAGGGGCGGTTGAAAAAATTAAATTCCTTTTGCCAGCGCACGTTGGTGGCCTAGCTATCGGGATGTTACTTTATTCACCTACAGGGTTAAAACCAATTATTTTTGCTGTCTTATTCGCAATAGCATCAAAGTATATATTTAGAATTACTTTTACTTCATTTTATAGCACACAGCCGATTAATCGTCATTTCCTCAATCCTTCTAACTTTGCAATTACCGCTGTACTTTTGATGTTTTCATCACAAGTTGGAATTACTCCCCCGTATATGTTTACCGCTAACACCTATGGTTGGTTTGATTGGCTATTTCCGGTAGTTATTATTTTCTTAGGAAGCTACTTAAATATTAAGGCTACAGGAAGAATGCCGCTGATAATTTCTTGGTTAACGGTTTTCGCGATCCAAGCGATCGTCAGAAGCCTATATCATGATGCACCGATAACCTCCGGCCTTATGCCGATGACCGGTTTCGCTTTTATACTATTTACTTTTTATATGATTACCGACCCCGCAACGACCCCGGGGGCAAAGCCAATGCAAATATTATTCGGCGCCGCCGTTGCGATTGGCTACGCAGTATTTATGGAACTAAACCTTGTCTTTGGGCTTTTTTACTCTCTCACTTTAGTCAGTATATTAAGAGGGATGTTCATTGTTGCACGAGAAAAAATAGGTGAGCAATATGAAAAGGCATGGGACGGAACTATTGATGAGCGATGATATAGTTGTTTCAGGTATCGCTTGCAGGTTCCCCGATGCTAATACGCCAACGGAACTTTGGGACAACGTCCTTGCTAAACGTAAGGCGTTCAGACGTATTCCCGAAGAGCGACTTAATATTGCCGATTACGACCCTAACCATTCTCTCTACGAAGACTCGATATACATCAACCAAGCGGCTGTCTTAACCGACTATCAGTTTGATCGTCTTGAATTTAATATTTCAGGAGGAGCCTATAGAAGCGCTGACCTGACTCACTGGCTTGCACTTGAATGCGCAAAGGAGGCCCTTGTTGATTCAGGGGTGTTGAATAACAATGCTATTGATGTGAGAAAAGTAGGGGTGATCGTTGGCAATACCTTAACTGGCGATATGTCTAGGTCTTCATCATTACGCCTAAGATGGCCATACGTTCGGAAAGTGCTCACTAAGACTTTCGAGAATAAAGGGTTGGATAATAGCGCGGTTAACCAGATCATCGGGGAAGTAGAGCAATTGTATAAGGCACCATTTGAAGTGCCAAGCGAGGAAACGCTTTCTGGGGGCTTGGCAAACACAATTGCTGGAAGAATATGTAACTATTTTGACTTTGGTGGAGGTGGCTATACTATTGATGGCGCTTGTAGCTCTTCACTTTTGGCGGTTGTTAATGCATGTACTGCTTTAGAGTCTGGAGAGCTTGATGTTGTCATAACCGGAGGGGTAGATTTAAGTATAGATCCATTCGAGTTAGTTGGTTTTTCTCGTTCAAAGGCATTGGCTCAAAATCAAATGGCCGTCTACTCGAATCTTGCGAACGGCTTTCTCCCCGGCGAAGGCTGCGGCATGTTGGTTCTTACAAAAGCCTCATTTGCTGAAAAAGCTGAATTAAAACAGTATGTATCAATTAAGGGCTGGGGCATTTCATCGGATGGAAAAGGTGGGTTAACAAGGCCTGACGTGAAAGGTCAGAAACTTGCTATTGAGCGATGTTACAAGAAAGCAGGTTACTCTCCGTGCAGCGTGAAATTATTTGAGGGCCATGGAACGGGCACACCGGTTGGAGACTCCGTGGAGTTACAAGCACTCAACTTGGCGAGAGATGGATCGTCGTTAATCGCCGTATTAGGCTCAGTAAAATCGAATATAGGGCATACAAAAGCGGCCGCAGGTTCAGCGGGTCTGATTAAAATAATTAAGGCGTTAGAAAATAAAGTTCTCCCCCCCCACACCGAAACGGAAAATAAAAATACTGAATTTGAAAGCGCTAATAACTCTTTATCGCTACTGGACACCTCAGCACCTTGGCCTGACAATGTTCCACTCCGAGCGGGAGTGAGTAGCTTTGGTTTTGGTGGAATAAATGTACATATCTCTATCGAACGGGAACTTGGAAAAGGAATAAATTCAGAGAACAAAGTTAGTGATTTTGCTAAATCTAAATATAGCTTTCAAGGTGAAGAAGCCTTTTTTCTGGCAGCGGATACAGATATTGAGCTTATAGAGATTCTTACAAAGCTTACCAAAAGAGCTGTTTCCATGTCACTAGCTGAGATGGCCGACTGTTCAGCCTCAATAGTAGAAAATATCCGAGGAAACCGTTTAAGAGCCGCTTTTGTAGCATCCGACCCTGATGAAATAAAATCGAAAAGCGAAGCGCTACTGGCGTATGTGTCATTGGGTAAAGAGGTTATTGATACCGAAAAAAATATCTATTTTTCATCAAGACTTGAAGCGCCAGAAATTGGATATATGTTTACGGGTCAAGGCGGGCCAATACGGCTAAATGGCGGTGCGCTAGGTAAACGATTTCAGTGTGTATCGGATCAGTATTCTTCTCTTAATTCTCCGCTTATTGATGATCGCACCACACGCTCTGCGCAAAATGCAATTACTCAGTCGCAATTGGCAACCCTGAAAATACTTGATCACCTTGGCGTGAAAGCCAAACACGCGATTGGTCATAGTCTTGGAGAGCTATCGGCACTTCATTGGGCTAAGGCTATTGATAGCTCGGTATTGACAGAATTAGTTGATGCTAGAGGGCGAGCAATGACCGAATTTGCTGAACATGACGGCAGCATGGTCGCGGTTAGTTCAAGTGCTGAAGTAATTAGAGAATATCTAAATGATGATATCGTAATTGCATGTATTAACTCTCCATTAGAAACCGTTGTCGCTGGAAGGAAGAAGGACTTAGAGGTTTTTATAGCTAAGATAAGAAGCGCGGGCATAAAGGCATCTTTTCTTAACGTCGCCGGAGCATTTCATTCACCGCTAATGAAAAAAGCGGCGAGCCAATTTAGAACTGTACTCAGCTCAACTGACATATGCTCTCCGATAAGGCCGGTCTACTCAACGGTGACCGGAATGTTAATCGATAGTGGTGTCGATTTAAGAGATCATTTAATTAAACAGTTAACTAAGCCAGTGATGTTTGATTCGGCATTTAAAGACTTCTCAAATCATACCGACGTTATAATTGAGATTGGCCCAGGAAGAACGCTCAGTTCATTGGTAAAAAGCACAACACAAACGCCTGTGTTGAGCACAGACTCTAGTGCACCTTCGATATCTAGTTTTCTAAATACACTAGCTGGGCTTTTCGTTTTAGGTACTGCTATTGATTTTGAAAATTTTTTTTCAAATAGATATTTGAAAAAATTTGATCTTTCAAAAATACCTAAGTTTATTAGTAACCCCTGTGAAAATTATAAATCCGAAATAGTTCCAGCAAAGGCAAGATTATCAATAGAAAAAAATGACGTCATCTACGATCTACAGCGAACTAGCTCTGATCTGAACTCAATCCTGTCAACGTTGAAAAATGCTATAGCAGAAAAAATCGAATTACCTGTTGACTCTATCGATGACGAAGCGGATTTCTTAATTGATTTGCACCTAAACTCTATTACCGTTTCTGAAATAATCGCGCGAACTTGTCGAGCACTTCAGCTACCACCACCTAGTTCATCAAATGAATTTGCCAATGCTAACGTTAATGTTGCAGCAAAGATTCTCTTTGAGTTTCAAACTTCTGGAATAAACCCTAGTGACAGAGTCGAGGAATTAACCGCAGTTGAGCAATGGGCTCGCCCATTTAAAGCCAATTGGATACCTAATGAGCGCTCAGTTGCAAATCACCATAGGGCGAAAAAAACTGGAGAATGGGGATACTATTCTTTGTTCGCGACTAACAGTGTGCCGCCATACATCAAAAATGCTATGCACACATTAGCTGGCAATGGGATTGTTTTTTTTCTCGACAAGATAGTTAGCCGTGAATCAACTGAATTCGTGTTAGAAAAGCTAACGGAGTTAACAACCTCGGATATAGAGAAACTAGTTTTAGTGCAATCTGAGCTAGGCTACGCTTCAGTGTTCAAGAGCTTTTTTCTTGAAAACAAAAGTATAAGCACCTTACTTATCGATCTGAGTAATTCATCGAAGCCGCTCGAAGACCTGAGTCATGAAATTGACTTCTTGAGTGGTTTTAGTGAAGTCGTATTTGACCGCGGTGGCAATCGGCTGACTAAAGAATTGAGTCCATATCAGTCACCCGCTGGGGCAGGCGAAAGCTACATTAGAGAATGTGACACAGTATTAGTTACTGGCGGAGGCAAAGGCATAACAGCAGAGTGTGCTTTTCAATTAGCAAAAAAGTATTCATGCAAATTGATAATTTTAGGTAGAAGTGATGTAAAAGCCGATGACCAATTACAATCTACCTTGGAAAGGCTTTCGGCACACAAAATTGAATATAAGTATTATTCAGTTGATATAACTGTCTTCGAAAAGCTAAAAAAGACATTAATCAAATGTCAAAAAGAACTAGGCCCAATTTCTATATTGCTGCATGGGGCTGGCGCTAATGAGCCCAAGCGTATCGAAAAACTAACGCCCGATGACTTTGAATTTTGTAATGCTGTAAAAGTACAAGCACTCAAAAATATTTTACAACTTTTGAAATCAAAAGAATTAAAAGCGGTATTCGCTTTTGGCTCCATCATTGCCCAAAGTGGTATGAGTGGCGAAGCACATTATGGATTAGCCAATGACTTAATGGCAAAAGAATTAGAAGACTATGAGTTGAACCACTCTCATTGTCGAACGCTCTGCTTTGACTGGTCTGTATGGTCTGGAATTGGTATGGGCGAAACATTAGGAAGCTTAGAATATTTAAGAAGCCTAGGTGTAATGCCTATCACTATTGATAAAGGTGTAGAACGTTTTATTAGTTTGATACAAGATACTGATACGCCTAAGCGGATATTAGTTGCTGGAAGGTTTGGAACATTAGAAACGCTTCAACTTAAAAAGAAGACTCTTCCAATGAAGCGTTTTCTTGATTCGGTTAAGCTCTATTATCCAAAAATAGAATTGATCGTGGAGCCAAAAATAAACTCTTTTGATGATCTATATTTGTTTGATCATGAATTAGATGGCACCTTATTGTTCCCAGCAGTGTTGTCGGTCGAAGCCTTGACTCAGGTGGCTATGGCGCTATCTGAAACCGAGCAACTTCCAGAAGTATCGAACTTACAGATAAAACTTCCGATCATTGTTGATAAATATAAAGGAGTGAAAATTAGAATTAGCGCCCTAACAATTTGCGGTAATGACGTTAAAGTAGAGATAAGAACTGATTCCGACTCATATGCAAATATTTGTGTATCAGCAGTGTGTCATTTTAATGATCAATGTTTTATAGAAAAGTATCCTAAAGCTTGCAAGAATAGGTTGAATTACAAGCAAGCTAAACCTGTGTTGAAAGTAAGTGAATTTTATAAATTCTTGATGTTCCAAGCTGGACGATTCCAAAAAATTCAAGAATTTACGCTGCTTACAGCAAAGCAGTGTAGAGCGGTGATCAAAACAAGCTCGGTAGATGAGAAATGGTTTGGGGGTTGGATGCCGCAAGATAATTATTTCGGTAGCCCTGGCGTAAACGATTCAATAATCCACTTTGTTCAAACCTGTGTTCCACATAAAAGACTTGTGCCTGTCTCGGTAAAACGTTTAGTCACAAATACCGTCTCAGGACCGTATTTAGTTGATGCCAAAGAAGTATCTTTTTTAGAAAATACTTACTGCTTTGATATCGTTGTTAGGAATCGACGAGGAGAAATTTATCAAATTTGGGAGCAAATTAAATTTCGCTCGGTAGCAAACTTAAGCTTGAATTTTAAGCACCCAGAATTACTCGAAAACTCAATACAGAGAATCGTAGCGGATGCTGCGGGTCAAGATGTTTCACTCTATTTCAGCCTTGATAAAGAGCTAAGTAAGGAGTCTCGCAAAGAAACCTGTGTTGCTAAGGTTAGTGATACTTTCGGAGAGTTAACTAGGTCAGCGTCGGGCCGCCCAGAGTTTACATCTGGACATTTTGCTTCTATATCACACACGAAAGCTATTACTATGTTGGCGGTATCAGAGATGCCGATAGGATGTGATATTGAAATAGTTGAGCACCGAGAACAAAGCCTCTGGCATGACATGCTAGGAGATGCCTGTTGGCAATATCGGGATATATTTAACTGTTGCGATTTGGTTGAGAGTGAAAACGTCAAAATGACCAGACTTTGGGGCCTAACCGAAGGTTATAAAAAAATCACTAATGAAAACTTAGAGTATGTTGATTCCAACTCTGTAAAACTAGTTACTCCAAACACCATGATGGTAATGATAAAAGATCTGATAGTGATTAGCGGCTTGCTAAATGTATTTGATACGGAAACCATAATTACAATATTTCTGAAGGACTCTAAATGAAGACATTTGATTACACCCATCGAGTTAGCTTTGAAGAAACCAATGTTGTAGGCAACGTTTATTATGCAAACTTTATATTATGGCAAGGGAAATGTAGGGAGCTATTTATCTACGAGTGGGCTCCCGGGTTATTGGAAGAAATATCAAACGGGCTACAGCTATTCACCAAACACGCTTCATGCGATTACAATCGGTCGTTATATGCACTAGATGAAGTAACTATTAGAATGAGTTTGGAAAGTTTTTCAAGCTATTCGGCGATGATGCATTTTGACTATGAAAAATTAGAAGATGGAATTCCAATTCGCGTCGCGACAGGCAGCCAA
>Ga0075467_10003454_pt1 | contig 12137 bp, 11 predicted proteins | sample DEB08_DNA_9_FD_75067 | JGI IMG/M metagenome (GOLD analysis project Ga0075467, IMG submission 75067) | Aqueous microbial communities from the Delaware River and Bay under freshwater to marine salinity gradient to study organic matter... | ecosystem: Environmental > Aquatic > Marine > Coastal ...
CGCTATGGTAACCTGGCGGCGGCACTGGTGGAGGAGGATACCGACCTGCGCCTGTTCGGCAAGCCGGAGGTCCGCGGCGAGCGGCGTCTGGGGGTTGGTCTTGCCCGAGGGGACACGATTGATGAGGCGGTGCAGAAGGCCCTGCGCGTGGCTGCCGCCATCGACGTCGCACTCTAATGCCTGGGCTGCTGCCCCGTCCGTCGGGAAAACCGACCCGTGCTTGAATCTGGCCTGCCTGAGGCGCGCTTGCTACACCACCTGCCCGCCATCCAGGCAGGGCTGCGGCCTGACGCGGTGGCTCTGTGGTGGCAGGGTGAGCCCACGACCTACACTCAGCTCAATCAACGCGTAGAGCAGCTGGCGGCACGCTTGGCTGCGGTGGGTGGCCCGGGTGATCGCATCGGGGTGCTGGCCTGGAACTGCCCGCAATTTATTGAGTTGATTTATGCCTGCTCCGCCAGCGGCCGTATTCTGGTGCCGCTCAATGTCCGGCTGGCACCGGCAGAGTGGCTGTATCAGCTTGACGCTGCGGGGGTGCGTCTGCTGTTCGCTGATGGAGAGCTGCTGCGGGCTCTGCACGCGCACCCGGAGTTTCCGCCTGGCTTCAACAGTGTGGATCTGCAGGCAAACTATGCTCACTGGCTACAGAACAGCCCGGTGGCGCCATTGCCGGCGTTGGGAGCGGAGGATCCGGCCTGGATTCTCTTCACCTCCGACTCTACTGGCCGGCCCAAGGGAGCGGTGCTTAGCCATCGCTCCTTTTTCGCAGGCCTGGAATCTGCGGCGCTGGCGAGGCCGGTCGCGGCGGATGACAAGTTTCTCTACCCCTTCCCACTGTTTCATGTTGCCGCTCATAACGTCTTGCTGCAGCACCAGCACGGCGCCGCAGTCGTGCTGCTGCGCTCGTTCAATGCCGAGGAGACCTTGCGTGCCTGCCGCGAACTGGGTGTGACCACCATGTCCCTGGCGCCGACCATGTTGGCCATGTTGCTGGAACACCCGTCCTTCAGCCCAGTTGATTTGGCTGCCGTGCGCACCATTGGCTACGGCGCATCTGCGATGCCGGAAACGCTTCTGCGCCGCCTGCTTGCGGAGACGGGGGTCGGCCTCTGTCAGAGCTACGGAATGACCGAGCTTTCCGGCAGCGCGGCCTTCCTGACGGTGGAGGATCACCGGCTGGCGGCGGCAGACCAGCCTGAATTGCTGCAATCGGTGGGCAAACCGCTGGCGAGGGTGGAACTCAAGCTGGTGGATGCAGCAGGCAATGCCTGCGCTTCCGGGGAGCAAGGCGAGATTCTCGTGCGTGCCCCCCAGTGCATGCAGGGATACTGGCAGCAACCGGAGGCAACCGCGGCCGCGCTGGCAGATGGCTGGCTGCATACCGGCGATATCGGCCGTTTCGACGCCCAGGGCTATCTCTACATCGTCGATCGCAAGAAGGACATGATCATCAGCGGTGGTGAAAACGTCGCCTCCCGGGAAGTGGAGGAGGCCGTGCGCCGGCATCCGGCAGTCAGGGATTGCGCCGTTATCGGCGTGCCAGACCCGCGCTGGGGGGAGCGGGTCTGCGCCGTGGTGGTAGTGGCAGGGGAGGTCAGTGACGCCGATCTGACAGCCCACTGTAAAACCCTGCTGGCCGGCTACAAGACTCCACGAGTCTGGCGCCGGGTGGACGCGCTACCGTTGAACGCGGCGGGCAAGGTCGACAAGCCCGCCCTGCGGGCATCGGCAATCGATGGCGTCAGGCTTTCTGCATTGCCTTGCTGACATAGGCCATGAAGTCCTGCATGTTGCCCTGCTGATCGGCATCCACTTGCTTCGACACCGGGTCCTCCGCCATGCGCGCGTCCCACTCGGCGAGGCCAGGCACCGCAGGCAGGACATCCCACTGCAACTGGCTGGGGCCGACCAGCTTCGGAATGGCCAGCACGTAGCGCAGGTAGATGTCTGCCAGGGTCAGCTCTGTGCCGCAGACCCAGGGCGTGAATTGCGCCAGCTGGGCAAGGCTTGCGCAGCCCTTGTCCAGCGTGAGTTGCACCTCCTTTTTCACCGCATCCGACACCGGCACATTGCCCAGAACGGCGGGCAGCAGGCGCCGCGCCGGCAGCTCCAGGTACAGCTCGGCCACTTTCATCACTTGCCGAACTCGAGCGCGCTGTTTCGGGTCCTGCGGTAGCAGTGGCTTTGCGGGGTAGGCCTCCTCGATGTACTCCACCAGGACGCTGCTCTCCGACAGGGACATGCCCGAATCAGTCGTCAGGGCGGGCACCTTGCCCGCCGGGCTGACTGCCAGCAAGGCTGGCGCACCCGGATAGACCAGATTCTCGGTAAAGGGAACACCCTTGTGCAGCAGGCAGTGCTTGACGATGTTGTAGTAGTTGCTGGCAGCGAAGCCGTGGAGTGTGGGCATAAGGCAGTATCCTGGTCTCAAAGTGTGGTTCAAGTGTAACGAACAATCCGTGATCCTGTAGTTCCATCGCGGTTTTTTTTCCACGCGCTCCACCCGGTATCTCCCCTGCAGTAAACTATGCGGCTTCAGGGGCTGCCATGCCGGCGGTCCCGCCAGAGTGCAGGACAGCAGTGGTGACGGAATCAGGACGGGTTGGAATAGCAGGTGCAAAGGCGGTGGAGCGGATAGTCTGCAAGTTTGGCGGTTCCAGCCTGGCCAGCACGGATCAGATGCGCAAAGTGCGGCGTATTATTGATACGGACCCGCGCCGCAGCATCATCGTGCCCTCGGCACCGGGCAAGCGCGACAGCAAAGACACCAAAATTACCGACCTGCTCTACCTTTGCCACCATGCTGCCAGCATGAACGCGGACTTCAGTGGTCCTTTTGCGCAGATCGTCGAGCGCTTTACTGGTATCGAAGAGGAGCTCGGCATTATGCCGGTCATCGGCCAGCACCTTGAGCAGTTCCGGGCGCAGCTTGAGGGCGGCGTCAGCGCGGATTTTGCGGCCTCGCGTGGCGAGCATTTTTGTGGCCTGCTGCTGGCCGCCTGGCTGGGGGCGGAATTTGTCGAACCCGCCGACTGTATCGTGATTGGCAACAATGGGCTGGTTGATCCCCAGACCTGGGCGCTGCTGGGCGCCCGTCTGGCCGACACCAGCAAGCGCTACGTACTGCCCGGTTTTTATGGTCGCGACCTCGATGGCCAGGTACGCACCTTTTCTCGTGGCGGCTCCGACGTCAGCGGAGCGGTTGCCGCACGCGCTGCGCATGCCTCGCTGTATGAGAACTGGACCGATGTCTCCGGCCTGCTGATGGCCGATCCGCGCATTGTCAGCCAGCCTCGGCCGATGGAAGAAGTAACCTATGCCGAGATCCGCGAGCTCGCCTACATGGGTGCCAGCGTGCTGCACGACGAGGCCATGGCGCCGGTGCGGGAAGTGGGTATTCCCGTGAATATTCGCAATACCAATGCACCTGATCACGCCGGCACACGCATTGTTGCCGAGCTGTCGCCGGCGATTATCCAGAGCACCCAGATCGCAGGTGTCGCGGGCAAGACCGGCTTTGCGATGATCACCATCGGCAAGCATCTGATGAATCGCGAGGTGGGGTTTGTCTACCGTCTACTGGGGGTGCTGGAGCACAATGGAATACCGTTTGAACACTGTCCTTCTGCGATTGACAGCGTCAGCGTGGTGCTGGAGTCAAAGTGGCTTGAGGGCAGGGTGGAGCAGATGCTGGATGAGATCCGCCGCACCCTGGAGCCGGATGAGATCGAATACGTGCCGGATATTGCCCTGATTGCTATTGTCGGTGAGGAGATGGCCCGCACTCCGGGCATTGCGGCGAAGGTATTTACGGCGTTGGCGGCTGTGGGGGTGAATGTGCGTCTGATTAACCAGGGTCCCTCCGAGCTGAATATCATTGTCGGCGTGGCGCCTGAAGACTACCCCCAGGCGCTGCGGGCGATCTATGGGGCCTTTGTGCCGCCGCTTGGATGATCGCCCGGGGGCCAGGCTCCCACAGGTTGCTGCCGTGTAGGAGCGCGGTCCCTGCGCGATCGCCCTCGGGTTCTCACCGCTGGCCCCGGGCCAGCCGGTACAGCAGCACCGCGGTGCGTTTCGCCTGCAGCGGCAAGGAAGGCAGGTAGCCGGTTTCATCCACGGTGTGTCCCTCGGTCCCGCTCATGCCCAGGCCGTCGATTGCCATCTCCACATGGTCTGCGGCAAAGGAGATGTCGGCGGCCCCCGCCCGTAGGGGATTGACCGCATAGACCTCGCCAAAGCCAAGGTCGTCACTCACCTGCGAGAACAGTTCCAGCAAACGCTGATTGCCCGCGGTTGGCGCCATGGGAGGATAACCCTCGTCGAAGCTGATACTGGCGCGAGTGCCGGGGAGACCATGGGCGACGATTTCCGCCATGCGCGCCTGCGCCCGCGCCAGCTGGTCCGGCGACAGCGCCCGGATATCCCCTTCCACCAGCGCCGATTCCGCCACCACATTGCTCTTGCCAAAGGCGCTGGTGGTATTGTTGGACTCGCTGTTGTGGAGGGTGGTGCCGCCGGCAATGCGTCCCGGATTGAAGGTCAGGAATTGCTCGCCGCGGAGTACGTCATCGTCGTGGAAGCTGTGCAGGATCCGCGCAGCCTCGTAGATGGCACCGGAACCGATGTCCTCCCGGAACACTTGTGACGAGTGTGCCGGGGTGCCGGTAACGCTCAGAGTCCAGCCAGTGCTGCCGCGGCGGGCGACATTGGCGGTGCGGTAATCGCCGTCGCCGTTTTCGAAGCCGATGGCAATGTCCGCGTACTGCGCGGCTTCGATCAAGGCCTGCTTGGATAACGCCAGCGGCCTGCCGCTCAGTTCCTCATCGCCCGTCAGCACCACCGTCACGTCCAGCTGCTCCAGGGCGCCAACCTCGCGCAGGGCGGCGAGGGCGCGCAGCATGATCACGTTGCCGCCCTTCATGTCGGCAATGCCGGGGCCGGTGGCGTTGTCGTCATCAACGCGGGTAAAGCTCTGGAATGGGCTATCCGGCTCGAACACGGTATCAAGGTGGCCGATAAGCAGCAGCTTTACCTGTGACTCGCTACCCCGGTAGCGGGCCAGGAGGTGACCCGCGCGGTCAAAGGCGGCGCCGCCCAGCCACTCGACCTCAAATCCCAGCCCGGCGACCTCGCTGCCGATCAACTCACCAACGTCGCGCACCCCCGCCAGATTCATGGTCCCGCTGTTGATGTTGACACTTTTGATCAGCAGCTCCAGGGCCGCCGGGTTGGTGGCGTCGATGAAATCGACCATCTGCTTTTCCGCGTCGGAAAGTGCTGCGGAGATCGCTGCTGGCGAGAGTGATGCCAGCAGGACGGTGGCTAGCAAGCGGAGTTTCTTTCTCATGTTTGCGTTCCCTCAACGAGCGTGTTGTTCACGTTAGCCACAGCCTTGGCCGATTGGACGTTGTCCCCGTATCCAAGTGCTACGGCCAGCACCAGCACGAGGGCCGCCGCCGCCATCAGCTTCAGCAGCAGGGGCAGGCAGAAGCGGAACCAGTGCCCGTAGGGCACACCGGCGATGCCGATGATGCCCATCAGTACCGCATTGGTGGGGATGATCATGTTGGAGAAGCCGTCGCCAAACTGGTAGGCCAGGACGGCGACCTGGCGCGGGATCCCGAGCAGGTCGGCGAGCGGCACCATGAGCGGCATGGTGACATAGGCCTGGCCGCTGCCGGAGGGAATGAAGAAATTGAGCAGGGTCTGGATCACCAGCATGCCGACAACCGCAAGCTCTGAGCCCACATGGGACAAGGGCAGTGACAGGCCATGCACCAGCGAGTGGAGGATCTGCCCGTCCTCCATCACCAGGGAAATACCCCGGGCCACGCCGATCAGAATGGCCGTTGGGGTGAGTTCAATGGCGCCGTCAATGAACTTGCGCGCAGCGGTATCGGCATCCAGGCGGCCAAGCACGATAGTCAGCAGGCCCCAGGCAACGAAGCAGGCGCCTAGCTCATACAGATACCAGCCGTGCACCCGTATACCCCAGGCGATGGTGGCGATAGTCACTACAAAGCTGGCCAGAATCAGCTGGTGGTTGAGCGCGAGCGGAGGGTACACGGTTGATGGCTGGTCGCCGAGTGGGCAGGGGATGCCAATCATCATCGAGCGCGAAGGGTCGGCCAGTACTTGCCTTGAGTAACGCCAGACATGGTGGAAACCGATCAGCACAAAGGGCAGGAAAATGCCGATGCGCAGTGGCCACCCGGAAAGCACGGGAAGTTCGGCAATGTTCTGGGCGATAATCACGGTGAATGGGTTCACCGCTGATACCCCATAGCCAATGCCGTACCCTGCCACGGTCATTCCCACTGCGGTCATGGCATCCAGCCGCATGGCCTTGCACAGAGCCACCAGGATCAAGACGAAGGGAATATATTCGCCGGCAGTGCCGATGGCACTGGAGGCCAGAGCAAAGCAGAATACCACCATGAAAATGAGCGTCTGAGGCTGCTCGCCGAAGCGTTCCAGCAGCCGGCCGATGAGTGCATCGACAGTGCCGGTGGCTCGGGCGACGGACAGCACGCCGCCCAGAATCAGGACAAAGAAGATCACATCCTGCGCACTGGCAAAAGCCCGCGGGATGGCAGTGAGTAAATGCCACGGTGTGAGGTAGTGGCGCTCCTCCACCAGAGCGAAAGTCCCCGGCACCACCGCGCTGCGGCCGTTGGCCAGAACCTCGATGGCGAAAAAGCCCTGGGGCACGACCCAGGTGGCGGCCATGGCCAGCACCATCATGCCAAACAGCAGAGTGAGTGTATGGGGTACCTTGAATCGGGTCATGTTCGTCCGCCCTGTTGTTCTCGGTTTACCAGTGCCTGCATTTGCAGAATACGGTCAGTAAAAATCCAGTCGGCAGCGCGGTGGACTTCGCGCCGCAGGGCACCCTCGTTCTCAACAAAACCAGTGCCGATCTTGCGCCCTGCAGCCCGCAGCTGGGCAAGTCTTTTCCTGCCAAGCAGGGCGAAGGATCCAGCGACGCCGCCGTGCTCAAGCAGCAGATTCTGGCGGATGATGGCGCCGGCATTCATCCAGGCAACATCGACAAACGCGGACTTGGGAATGTGTCGAAAGCCCTCCAGATGGTCGGGCACAAGCGACAGCAGGTGATAATCCCGCTCGGGCTCCAAGCCTGCAAGCACCGCTGCAATCCGCTGCGGATAGTCCGGGCGGTCACGCCAGGATTCTTTCACTTCGAGCATCAGGTGCAGTGTGCCGGCAAAACGCTCAATCACTTCCTGCAAGTGCGGAATTTCAGGTATTGCCGCACGTAGAGTGGAAAAATCGGTAGCGGCAATTGTCAGATCCGGCCGCCCAAAAAGTCTCCCGCAGTCTGGGTCGTGGTGGATGACCGGCTCGCCATCCCGGGTCAGGTGGATGTCAGTTTCCACCGCCCAGGCGCCGATGTCGGCACAAAGTTGAAAGGCCTCGAGGGTGTTTTCGACAGCGGCGTCGGGACCGTGGGCACCGCGGTGTGCGACCAGGCGCACGTCCTTGCCCCACAGGCTGCTGCGGGCACCGGGTGCCAGTGCCCAGGCCCTGTTGGCGAGATGGTTCGCGATTGCGGAAAAGTTGGGCATGGCCTGCCTAGCGCCCCCCTGGGCGTTGCACAGTGCGCTTGCTATCAAATACCGACCACAGGAATCCGCCGCCAACGTTCACTGTGTAGTCCTTCTCGAACAGCGGGCTGTCACGGTTGGCGGCGCCCTGGTGGCTGACGATCTGGGTGCCACCGAATACTTGCAAGCGGTCGGTGAAATGCCAGCGGGCAAACAGGCTGAGCTGGGTGCCGAAATAGCCCTCTTCCGACTCAAACAGCGGCCGCTCAGCGGTGACGAATTCCGGTGCAACACCGTAGAAGAAATCCTGCAGCTGGCGGTCTGCCCAAATCGGGCGCAGGGAAACGTTGGTTTCCAGCTGCGGCCAGAGCAGGCCCCAGTGCCGGTAGCGCAACATCGGCTCGGCAACGTAGCCCTGGTGGTCAATACCTTTGAAATCCGTGGAGAATGCAGCGCGAGCCTGGAGTGCGAGGTCGAGCTCGCCATGGCCATTGTCTTTGAATACGTAGCGTCCCAGCTTCAGTCGCAGCTGCGGGCCGACTTCGAACAGAAAGTCCAGGTCCGGCATGCCCTCGCGCAGTTCATTGCGATCGCTGCGGGCATCAAAGGCCGCATCAAAGGACATGGACAGCTCGAAGCGGGCGCTCTCGGCAGCGACTGCCCGCGCCGCCTGGCCGTCACCAAGGCGAAACACGTTACCGCGGTAGACCATATAGGGCAAGGCGATTGCACGGGTACTGCGCTCTGACGACGAGGGGTAGTCCGGAGTATGGAGCACGCCCGCACCGAATCCCAGCTCCCACAGTGGCAGTTCCTCGATGGGCGGCTCCGCCGCCACACTGGCCACAATGAACAAGCCCGGCATAAGGCGAAAGAGAGAGAACATCTGCATTGAGAGCCCTGTAAAGCTACCGAAAAAGCGATAATATCGTTATAGCGTACCGATTGCATGACATGGTGTTGCGATCTCTTTAGGATACGATGTCAGCCATGTCCAGGTAAAAGGTAGTGTCACGAATGAGCACCAGACGTCGCCGCGTGCGCACCCCGTCACTGAGCACGTGGGGATTCAGTCGATGGTTGACAAGGCTGGACCAGCGCCAGGCGTTTTTGATTCTGATGTGCTCAGTCGGGGCGACGATAATCTTCGTGCTTGGCCTCTGGCGCCTGAGTCAGAACCAGATCAGCCATGGCTTTTTCGATTTTGGCGTCGTTTTGGTTATGGCCGCCATTTGTAAACTCGCCGTGGTGAAAAACCGTTTCGTTATTGCCGTCTGGCTGGCCGCTGCAATTTACCTCTTGGGACTGGGCTTTGTTATGGAGCACGCTGGTTTGCCAGGACTGTTCTGGGTGTTTCCCGTCATTTACAGCTTCTTTGTGATGCGTACCAGAGAAGCGGTGCTGGTGGTGTTCAGCGCGTATCTGCTGTCCATGATTGTCGTGTGGCCCGTATTTCAATTTGACGTCATCGCCACCTTCAGCAGCTGCTTCCTGCTGGTAAGCATCTACGGTTTGTACATGTCTCGGCGGGTTTCGGATGATCGGCATCTGCTTGAGCACGCAGCGGCAACGGATGCGCTGACCGGTTTATCGAATCGCCGTTCTTTCGATGACGACATGCGAACCTGTATCGATCAGCAGCGCGAGGCGTCTGGCAGTCATGTACTTTTGCTCCTGGACATCGACCATTTTAAAACGGTGAATGATTTGTTTGGTCATGTTGTGGGCGATAAGTGCCTCGAACGTCTGGCGCGGCTGCTGGAATCCTTCGAGTCGGAGGTGTGCCACTTTTACCGATTGGGCGGAGAGGAGTTTGTGGCGCTGTTTACAGGCTCAGAAACCGATGCCACCGAATTGGCTGAGTCGATCTGTGAGCGTATTCGCAGCAAAACGCTTTTGCGGGAACATGATCATAGGGTGACCGTGTCTATTGGCGTGGCGATGCTGGAGGGCACTGAAGACGCCCGTGCCTGGTTGCAGCGCGCCGATCGCGCCCTGTACGATGCCAAGCAGGCAGGGAGGGATCGCGTGGTTGCGGCACATTAGCGCCACGTTGCAGCCATCTGGCCCTTGTCCTGTTTACAGGCTGGCGCTGGCCGCCGAGTGACCTGTCGACTCAACAGAGTCCTGTGGGGGCGTATCGACCCAGCTGCGAATCAAATCCAGCACTCTATCGATACCCGCCACGTCCAGCGGCCCTTGATGGAAAAGTGCGATAGCGCCCTCCGGCGCAACCACGGCTATCGCGGAGTTTTTTTCCTCAAGTTGCCAGGAGCGTAGACCCGCTCCCGACTCATCCGCAACCAGAATCGCGTCTGGGTGCTTCTTCTTATTGCTTTCCAGTTCCCCCATCACAAAACCACGGGTACCCCAGGCGGCATCCGCCAGATTGAGAATCGTGGTGACTCGCAGCTGCTCCGGCGGGAATCCCGCCTCCTTGAGGGCGTCGGTCAGGGGCTCATTGAGCTTGCTGGTGGACATGCGCGCCGCCATGTACTGAATGACCTGTGCCTGACCCAGCCCGCTGTCAGAGTGCCAGGGCCGGAAGTGGCTGCGGCCTTCGCTGAGGAGGAGCTCGCCCTGCTCCTCAATCAACAGCGGCGGTAAGGGCTGCCCCGTGGTGATGGGCCAGCTGGCCTGGGCAGCACCGCCGGCGAGCAGCAGCAGTAGTCCGATCAGCAAACCTTGGCACTGCTTTGCATGGTATGACATGCCGTTCTCCCCATGGTGTCCCTGCGGTAAATTTCCCCGCTATTGTGTCGTAATTCTTCAAGGTGCGGTATCCTCGACTAACGGCCATTAGTCTGGAGTGTCCCATGCTGTCTCAAATGGATGATTACCCGCTTCACCAGATTGCCGACCTGATGCGCTTTGTCGGCACATCAGATCGCAATTTCTACGACCGCTATTATTTCAATTTGCACGCCTCCAGTGACGATCTTTTCATGGTGATGGGCATGGGACAGTACCCAACCCTCGATGTGCAGGACGCTTTTGTAGTAGTACGTCGGGGCGACAAGCACCACGTGGTGCGCGGCTCCCGTGAACTGGGCCACGACCGCATGGATACATCAGTTGGCCCCATCCGCATTGAGGTGATCAAGGGGCTCGAAAAAGTGCGGTTTATCGTTGAGGAGCGCCCTGGTCAACCACTGGCCATGGATGTTACCTGGAACGGCGCGATCCCGGCCTATCAGGAACCCCGGCACTACATTCGCAAGCATGGCCGGGTACTGTTCGATAGCATGCGCTTTGCCCAGACGGGATGCTGGACCGGCAATCTGCGCATCGGCGAGGAGCACTTCGAGGTGACTCCGGATCGCTGGAAGGGTAGCCGCGACCGCTCGTGGGGCATTCGCCCGGTCGGCGAGTTCGAGCCTCCCGGGGTGCATGCCGGTACACCGATCATGGAAGGTATGTGGAATTATGCACCCATGCAGTTCGATGATTTCTCCATTCTGTATATCGTCAATGAGCATAACGATGGCCAGCGAGTGCTGGAGGATGCTGTGCGGGTGTGGAAGGATCCGGCGCGGGAAACCGAATGGCTGGGGCGCCCGGAACACGATCACCATCTGACGGTGGCCAAACCCTACCAGTCCTTCATCGACCGCTCGGTGCTGCGCTTCCCTGACGCGCCGGGTGGCCCGCTTGAGGTGGCGGTGACGCCCTTGACCCATGTCTGGGTCATGGTAGGCACCGGCTACGGCCTGGAGCCGGACTGGAAGCATGGCATGTATAAGGGCAAGGAAGTCGTGGAATATTTCAGCCTGGATCTCGAAGCGGACAGGGAACGCATGTTCGGTCTGGTGGATAACGTCGCCCGCTTCGAGCTCAGCACCGGTGAAGTCGGCTACGGGCTGTTTGAGTACTGTTTTTTTGGTAACTTTGACCGCTACGGCGTTGCTTGAGCAAGTTTTTAGAGGAGCAGTAGACAGTGAATGAGGCATTGGCAGTACACATTGGCAATAACGATTTGCCCTTTGTAGATATTGGCGACGGCAGCCTGCTGAAGGTGTTGCAGGTGAAGCCCGACGAGGGCATCTGGGTTATCGAGAATATTTTCCAGGCGGGCTATGAGGTGGAGCCCCATCGCCATACCGGGCCGGTGTACGGGTTCACAACTTCCGGTGCCTGGAAGTACAAGGAATACGATTACGTGAATCGCGCCGGCTCGTTTCTTTATGAGCCCGCCGGCTCGGAGCACACCCTGCAGTGTATTGAGGATAATACCCGGGTCTGGTTCCTCATGACCGGATCCAATATCAACCTGGATGCCCAGGGCAATATCACCTCGGTCGTCGACGGTGCTCTGACCCTGCAGTTCTATCTGGCCATGTGCGAACAGCAGGGACTGCCGCGGCCGCAGGTGCTGGTGGGTTGAGCGTGAACATTGACGTCTACAGCCCGGACGCCTATACCCGTGGCATCCCCCACGAGCAATTTGGCTGGCTGCGGGAGCATGCACCGGTGTACTGGCACGCCCATCCAGACGGCGGGGGCTACTGGGTTCTGAGCAAGCACGCCGATATCGTTGCTGTGTCCAGGGACTTCAAGACCTTCTCTGCCCAG
>Ga0075467_10003457_pt1 | contig 12132 bp, 10 predicted proteins | sample DEB08_DNA_9_FD_75067 | JGI IMG/M metagenome (GOLD analysis project Ga0075467, IMG submission 75067) | Aqueous microbial communities from the Delaware River and Bay under freshwater to marine salinity gradient to study organic matter... | ecosystem: Environmental > Aquatic > Marine > Coastal ...
ATTTATAGTATATAGTATATAGTAGTAAATTATAGTATATAGTAGTAAATTATAGTATACTATGAATGATAATATATGATTATATTATTATTTATAGTATATAGTATATAGTAGTAAATTATAGTATACTATGAATGATAATATATGAGATAATATATGATTACGTAGAAGTGTGTTTGAGGAAATGGCTGAGCGGTCGAAAGCGGCAGACTGTAAATCTGTTAGGAATACTCGCGTTGGTTCGAATCCAACTTTTCTCATATTTATAAAAATAACTTAACTAAATTTTTCAATACAAATTTTAAACGCAAGAATCTCTTAAAGAGGGAGGTGCATCTTAAGTACAGAACTTTTTCTTTATCTTTTTTAACTTACCCGTTACTTTTGAATAAATTTTTATTTACTAAACCTCTTGGTTTATTTTTTAAAAGACCTAAACTTGGTTTTTATGTTTTAAAATCTTTTGTGGATTATGTCTATACCTATAATTATGTTTTTTCGTATAAACCCCTACTTTTAAGAGGGTTTTTAGAGAACAATAAAACTCTGTATAAGTCCCCTAAAGTTTTATTACTTAACTTTAAGCGCAACAGGTTTTTTCCTAGCTTAAAATTATTAAATGGTGAAACTTATTTAACCCTCTCTTTAGGTCTATTTTCATCGTTTTTTCATAAAGGAAAGTTTTTTATTAAGAATAAGGCGGTGTATTTAGTTTTAGCTAGTTTTTTACGTAAAATATTGATTTATTCTTCGTTTAAGGAACTTATTCTTTTTGTTTTAAAAACTCCTATTTATTTACAAGAGTTGTTATCTACTATAAATTCGCCGGTTATAAATTTTTATAAACACCCGTTTAATGATACTGTTGTAAACGAAAACAATTTTTTAAATAGATTTTATTTTTCGTATTTTATTTTTTCCTCAAATAAACCTTATAATTTCATAAAAACACGCAAAAAAGGTAGGGTTAAGCGTAAAATATCGAAGCGTGTTACATCAATTAATAGGTTAACTGACTAAGACTATACTTAATTCTTTTATTAAAATTATATTTTTTGTGGATTATACAGACATTAAATGTTATGAGTTTGACTGTGGCTCGAAGTGAATGCGTGCGCGATGTCTTGACACATGCGAATTGTACGTAGTTTATGTTTAAACTTAGTGGTGCAAGGGTGAGTAATACACTTATAACTTTCAGTAAGATTACTTTAATAGTAAATAAGTACTTTAAACTGCTAATAGGTAGAGTAGTTTACTTATTAGACGACTAGTGGTACGCGTATTCACCCTTAACTTAAGAAGTGTTAAATTAGGTTAAGGGGAGTGTGTCACTATAGGTTAATAAACTTTATATGTTTATTCGTAAATAAACAAAGAAGCTAAATTAAAGTTCTATAAAGCTTGATCACTTACTGGTGTTTTGGTGTTGGGGTAGATTTTCACCATTAAATATCGTTATTTATTTGAGTGAGTCGACGACCCTTAGCTGGGTTGTGAGATTGTCCAGTCACATGGGAGCTGAAAAACATCCCACCGTTGGCAGCAGTGGAGAATATTGGTCAATAAACGAAAGTTTGAACCAGCATTACGCGTATGATGAAAAACTATAGTAGTTGTGAAGGCTATGAAAGCCGTAAAGTTTGTCCGCAGGCTAAAATTATGATATTATGCTTGTTAGAATCCCGGGCTAAAAAGGTGCCAGCAGCTGCGGTAATACCTTGACGGGGGAGCGTTACTAGTCTTTACTGAGCGTAAAGTATGGCTAGACTGTTTAAGAAGTTACATGATAAACCCAAAATTTGAGTTAATTAACAAGTAAAACCTTAATACTAGAGATATTAGGAAGTTAGTGATACTTATAACCTAGAGATAAAATATTGTAAGGTTATCAGGGATCCTCGGCGGCCTCGGCGACTTTCTACTAATATTCTGACGTCGAACCATTTAAGTACGAGTATCGAATAGGATTGGAGACCCTAGTAGTTCGTACCTTGAATCAATGGGCATCACATGTAAGGTAATTAAAAACCTTGTGTGTACGTTAACGCTTAAATGCCTCGCTTGGGGAGTAAGGCTGCAAAGGTTAAACTTAAACAGATTGGCGGGAGTTTGTTTGAACGGTGGAGCGTGTGGATTAATTCGACAATCCACGCCTAATCTTACCAACGTATTAAAGTAATTTATTGTATCGTCTTGTGGCGTATAACGTAACTTATTTAATTGGTACTGCATGGCTGTCGTCAGCTCGTGTTGTAGAATGTTCTATTTATTTACTCAACGAACGTAACCTTCAGTGTAATTTTAAAATACTTTATTTGTTAAAGAAACGTTTTACTAAAAAATTAGTATTTCGCTTAACGAAATAGTATTTAGTTTACTTTTTCATATAACAAAGCGGATAATCAAAATTTATTTATGTTGTTAACATTTATATAAATAATCTTCTTTGGGGTAGAGGAGGAGAAGTCAAGTCATTATGGTCTATATATGTTGGGCTTCACATGCGCTACAAGGGTGAAAACAGTGAGATGCTATAGTATTAACTAAAGCTAAACTTTAAAAATCATCGAAGTTCGGATTGTAGACTGAAACTCGTCTACATGAAGTCGGAATCGTTAGTAATCGCAAATCAGTATGTTGCGGTGAATGATCTGTCAAACTTTGCACACACCGCCCATCACGCTCGAAGAGTTGTGTCGGCTAGACACTTCGCTTACTTTCTTTAATTAGTTCTACTTAAATGTATATTTATTTTATTAAAATTAAGTTCTTACTTGATTAGTAGTAAATTAAATTAGTTCTTTAAAATTTAAAACTATACTTCGTTTTATTTTTTACTGAACGGCATTTTATAAAGTGAGAACTTTTAGTTAGGTATTTTACTTAAACGTTAAAAGGTGTTGGGAGTTAAGGAGGATATGGTAATTTGAGCGAAGTTGAAACAAGGTAATGGTAGGGGAACCTGTTGTTGGAGTACACATATTTTATATATATTTATAATATTACTAAAAATTATTAAAATAATAAGATGCATTGCATTAAGTGGATGCCTTGATACTAAGTAGTATACGGTTATAGAGGCCGATATTTGTTATGAGTTCTTTAAAAACATTGACTAACAAATTAAATAAATATAAAATAGTGAAGAGAAACATCTTATTAACTATTATATTAAAATCAACTGAAAACAAGAAAGTAGCGGTGAGCGAAATCTTAAAAGCCCTTACATTAATAAACAGCAACTAATACGCTTTGAAAAGGTAACCAGAGGGGGTGAAAGTCCTTTAAAGTTGTTGATAACTCTAGGGATATAGTTTAGTGGTAGAACGGTGGTCTTCAAAACCATATGTGTGGGTTCGATTCCTGCTATCCTTGTATTTTAAAAAAACTTAATAAAATTAATAAGATACGTAAGTATAATAAAATAATTTTTTCTAAGAAAAAAAATTATAAATATAAATTCAACCTTAATAATTACCATAGTTGGAACTTTTATAAAAGGTCTAAAAGGCGGATATTACGTTTTAGGCGTGTTATTCGAGGTGATAGACGTTTTTACAAAAATGTAGTTGTATCTAATAATTCGAGATTTTTTTTATCTAACTTTAAGCGCCGAAAAAATTTGTCCAAGGTGTTGAGTAGGTATAAAAAATATTCATACAGTAGGGCTATTTTTTTTAATAAAAATCTAAATTATAAGACCTATGCTTATTTAGTTAAGGGTCTATTCCCTAAAAATTTACTTAGTGGGGGTCTGAAGCCTAATTCGTACTCCAGGCTATTTGTTAAGTCCCTTAATATTAACCCCTTTATTTCTAAAGGCAGTTTTTCTAGCTTAAAGCTACCTTATAAATCAAAAATCCAAAAATTGATTAACCCTAATTTAGTTAATAGTGCTAGGTCGAAAAATAAAAAACTAAACTACTTTGCTTTATCTAAGAACGTAACTCAACTTCGAAATACTTCCTTTAAGAAGAATTATATTGGTATTTTTTTTAAAAAATTAAATATTACTGAGATTAGCAGTTTTTCTTTTTACCCTCGTTACGGTTTTTCTAATTTTTTTTTAAAAGATAGGGGTTTATTTAATCCTAATGTTAATTATTTGTGTGGTTTCACCGGATTATCTCCGAAAAATTACTATACGCCTTTTTTTTTAACTTTGAATTATTTAGGCAGCTTTATTTTGGGGGTTAATAGTTATAGCACTGTTAAGTCGAATTTTTTAAACAACCCCGGTAAATTTTTATTTAATACCGTTAAACCTTTAGGCTTAGTTAGTAATCTTGAATTGCCGTCAGGTCAACCCACCGCTTTAAGTTCAAGAAGATCTAATACTATCTTATCGTGATCAAATGATAATACTTTATGAGGTAAAAAATCTCTTTTTTACAAAAATACTATACCTGTACTTACTAGTTTAGAAACTTTTAGGATTACGGGTGATGTGATTGCTTATTCAGGCGATAATACCCGTAATATTTTTAATAAGACTGTAAAGCCGGCTAATAGCGGTTTGAGTAGTTCTGTTGTGTTTTTAAAACCTTCTTATCCGTTTTTTATTTTTATGCATAAATTTTTAACTAAAAATACTATAAGCTCAGATAAAAGCTTATTATACGCCTCAGACAAATTAAATTTTTTGCCTAAAATATTTTTAAATTCAAATCATTTTGTTACTACTCAAAAATTTATTTGACTAAATAAAGCTTTATACGTGAAGAAGTTGTCGGGATTTTTAAATAAAAATTCCAAAGTAAGGTATAAGTTTCAAAGTAAACTCCGTAGGTCAACTCTGGGGGTCAGGTATTTAAAGCCTCTAGTTACTAATTTTAGGAGAAATAAAAAAAACAAACAATTTTTAAAAAGCTCTTTATCCCATTTTCTACAATCATTTAGGAAAACTAAAGCCTCAATAACTAAAGCTACTAGGTTAAGTAAACGCTATTTTTTTTGAAAATTACCTAGGGTAAAGTTTAACTTTTTTAAAACTTTAAGTTTTATAAGTAAAAATAAACGTTCAAATATTTTAAGTTACTTTAGTTCGGAATCAGTAGTTAACCCTAAGTTTATAAATAAAACTAATTTTTTTACAAAAACTTTCAAAAATTTCCTACCCACTACCAATTTAGCGTTTAAGGTTGGATATACACCGAATACCTTTACGGGTCAAGCCAATCTTTTTAAGAAGTTTGGCATTTTTTGAGGTAACTATTTGGCCTATAATAATTTTAATTTACTTACATTTTTCTTTAAAAATCCATTTTTTTTAAAATTATCTAAACCTTTAAGTTTTGCTAAAAATAGTAATCTCTTGTGCTTAGCTCGAGGTCTAACTTTGTCAGATTCTGCTTTAAATACAAAATTCAGTTCTATAGGTTTTAAATCGAGTAACCTACTTTACAGTAATTTAGTACCACATACTTCATTTAATTATATTTTATCTAAAAAAATATATAGTATGGGTTATACCCAATCCATGAGGGTTGATTTAGTTCCTTGATACTATCACACCTTAATACGTTTTATTGAGAACTGTTCGGGTAAGAAAGTTATGTTCCAGTTTTACCCGTTTGTAAATCAAGAAATAACTAAAGATTTTATAGTTCGGTATAAAAAATGAATGCCTAGGATGTCGTTCTACGAGAGGCGCCTCGGTCATAAATTCTTTTTGGAAGAAGCTTTGCATATATTACACATTGGTTTTGTACTTAGAGACCCCGTACTTTTATCGAGTTGATTAAAAGCTATGATATTAAGAATTAGTTTTTGAAAAACAAAATCAATATTTAGGTTTTTAAAGTATTTATTGTATAACTACTATAGGTTTATATTTTCAGATTTAGGTATTAAAGGTTTAAAATTGAAATTAAAAGGTAAAATTAGTGCTGCAGGTAACTCCCGTAAGCGGACCATACTTTATAGGATTGGGTCTACGTCCCACTCTACAGTTAATCTAAGAGTTGCTTATGATTCTAAAATAATAAGCACCTTTACTGGTGTTATGGGTTTTCAAGTTTGATTATTTTATTAATTTTACTTTTCATGTTATTCGTTAAAGCTGCAAAAGTCGTCGCCTTAAGTTTAGTTTTCATGCCTTTAACAGGTTGCGCTATCGCTACTGGTTTAATTTTTGCATCTCTATTAAAAAGTATGTCATATGCTCCTGATTATGAAGAAGTATTATTCAATTATGCTGCTTTAGGTTTTGCTTTCGTTGAAAGTTTCTCCTTCTTATTATTCTTCGTAGCTGGTTTTATTTATATCTTCTAATCTTTAATTTAAATTTTATGTAGTTTTAGGTATATAATAACCTTTTGGTGTGGATATTATTTATCGGAAATATGGGAAACCCTGTAATTACTCGTTTAGGTATTAACCAGTTTTGGTATAAACATTGGTATTCAGATAAATTATTTTCTAATAATTTACATCAAGATAAATCTTTTGAGCTTCTAATAAAGCTATACCTAGATTACGGTTTGACTTTCCAATCAAACCCTTTAGTTCATGAATATTGGTATAAACCTTCTTTTAAGTCAATTAGAACTTCAAATAGTAGTCAAAATATGAATTTTTATAGGCGTTTTTTTTACACTAATGAATCTTTGGATATCGACCATTCGTATCTTATCCGTAATAAGACTGGTGAGTATTTTCCTATGAGAACTTGACTTTTTAAGTACCTTAATTGGGTTATTCTTTCAGTTCAATGATTTAAGCCTATTAAAAAAAAGTTAAGTAGGGGTGCTAGTTATGAAGTTTGGTCAAGCCATACAAATACTATACACGAATTTTCAAAACAAAAACATTTTAATCCGTCTTCTAACCGTTTAAAATTTCTTATGTATATATATTTAATGAAGTACTCAAAAATCAATAAAGAGTATTTGTTTTAGTTTATAATTTATGATTTTATTGCATAAAAATATTGAACATCACATTGAGAGACATTATGATATTGAATCTAATAAGAATAACTACCTTCAGCAAATTATAATGACCGATAGTTTTTACTTAGAAAAACTAAAACATTGTTTAAATATATACGACAGTACGTTATTTTTTAATGATTTATGGGAGGAATACTCTGTGCATGACACTTTAGACAGTTTCGATTTTATAAATTCATCGTCTTTTTATAATTTCTTTAGTGTTAATAGGGTTGATATACCTAAATGTTTTAAAAATACTTTTTCAGTTAAACGTTCTGTAAATGAAATTATGTTTTTAAAATTTAATAATTATTTAATGCGCGATGGTGGACGTTATAAATCTTTTAAATTTTTTGTAAATTTTTTATGGAAATTTTTTGAAGATTTAAAAACTTTATCAGTAAAACCTTATAAATCTTATAGTAACTGAAGGGATATATTTATTACTTTGAATTCTCTCTCCTTTTCAAACCCTAATTACCTTACTATAGATTTAAATAACGATGAGAGTCTTACTTATGGTCATAAATTTACCGGTACTTCCAAAGAGATTCAATCTGATTGAAATATAAGGAACTTCTTTAATAAAAATTTACAATCTTTAATGCCTATGTTCTCATTTTATATCTATAAAGTGGACAAGAAAATTTTTAAAAATACTCGTGGTAAGTCGGGTAAGTATACTTTTATATGAAAATATGTTTCCCCCTATAAACGTTTATTTTTAGTTATGCATTGAATAATGAAAGAGCTTAGGCTTAAGCCTGGTAGAACGTTAGAGGATAGGCTCTACCTTACTTTAAATACATTACTTTTATCACCTAATAAAACTTGAATTTATAAAGTTAAAAAATTTTCTTATAACTATGTTTACCGAAATTCTAGGCGAACTTTAGCTGAAACATATAGAACAGTTACAAAATAGTTACGTTTCACCTTAATTTAAATTTTATGTTATCGTACGGTTTTAATGGTATCTTCTCTACTCACTCTTTATCTACTAAAAAAAAATTTCAGAATGAAAAAAATTATAAACTAAACTTTTTAAAAAAACCATCAAAACGTATTAATTACGTTAAGTTTGTAGTTAACGTTCCGGATAATTGAAATTTTGTTATCGTATTTAAACCTTACCTTAATTTAAGAGTTGTTTTTTTATTTTCAAAAGTCTATTTTTTACGTTTTACTATACCATCTAACAAGATGGATTTATACATTAATAAAAACACCTCTACTATTCAGCTAACTACAGCCTATACTAGTAATTTTTATCGATTATATTGGAATAATCTATTATTATTATTCTATTCTTTCCATAGGCCTTTTTTTCTAAAAATAAAATTTAAGGGTAAGGGTTATTATATTTATAAAAATAAACGTCAGACGATAACCCCCCAATTTGGTTATGCCCATAGGTTATATTTATACGCTTATTTTGTTTCGGTTAAATTTTTAAGTAAAACAAGTATTTTTTTATTTGGGTTACTAAAATCAGATATTGTATTAACGGGTATGGCTATCAAAGAAATGAGGCCTATTAATATTTTTACGGGTAGGGGTGTTAGATTTTCTAGGCAAATTATTTATAAGAAAGTAGGTAAAGTTAGTTCCTATAGGTAACTTTTTAAAGTAAAATTTATGGTATGAGCGTCTATCAAAAGTAAATTAAAAAATTTTAGAAAAATTATCTTAACCTATTTATCCTACGAGACTACAATACATGAATTTTTAACTCAGTTTAACTGGTATCAAATTATTTTTGTTATTTTAATAATTTCGTTTTACCTATAAAGGCTAAAATTAATTTAAATAATATGGGGGATTTTGAAGTATTATTTGCTATAATATCTGTATCTATACTTGCAGTTGTAGTTTATAACGCTATTACTGCATTATCTTTTAAAGCTATCTTACGTAGATTCGGTTTTATGAAAGCTTCTAGACGTGATTTTTATGAATGTGGTTTTAAGCCTCAAACCCAAAGACCAATTAAGGTGTCTTTACAGTTTTTATTAATCTGTGTTTTTTTTTTACTTTATGATATGGAATTAGTTTTTCTTTTTCCGTTTGTTTCAGGAACCACTTTTACTGGTTTGTATGATTTGATCCTAATAATAATGTTTTTTTTAATTTTCTTTGCAAGTTTAAACATTGATTACGAGAGGCATGCTTTATCTTGACAAGAGTAAAAATATAAATAAATTATGATAGAAGGAAGAAATTTTAGAAAAGCTTTATGAGGTTACCACCCAAATTTCCAAAATATAGATATCGTTACTAATTGATCTTGAAATTTAGTTTCATTATCTTCAATGATTTTCTCATATTTAAATTTTTTTGTAAATAGATTAGTTTTACCTTTTTCTAGCGTAACATCCATTATTGGTTTTATGCTTTTATTATGTATCTTAATGCAGTTATTATCTGGTTTTTTTTTAGGTTGATACTATATTCCCGAACCTGGTTTAGTAGTTGAATTACGTGAAGAAATGTTTAATGATACTCGTTTCGGTGCAGAAGTTTTTTTGATGCATTTAAGAGGTGTTGATTCCTTAATGTTATTGTCTTATATGCATATTTTAAAAAAAATATATTTAAAAAATTACGTAACTTCTGAATCTGACGGTTGAATGTTAGGTGGATACGCATTTTTTTGATTTCACTATATTATCGCTTTAGGTATTTCTTTAAGTGCTACACATTTAAGTGATTTAACTTTAACTATTATTGCAAATATCTTTTGATCTGTTTTTAATAATATTTATAAAACTTATTATATTGTTTTCACTAATAAACATTTAAATGTGGATCAGTTAACTCGTTTAATGGTTTTACATTACTTTACCCCCTGATACTACCTATATTTAGTTAAATTACATGTTTTATTCTGTCATGAATCATGGGATACTGATAGTGGTGAAAATACTTATGAAGATAAATCCGGTTCATATGTTTCTTGATTTTACGATGCTTTTTTGAAAGAAATTCAAGATGCTTGATATTGAACTACTTTTGTTTTTATTTATTTTTTTATGCATCATTTTAGCGGAGCTACAGTTAATTATTTTTTTTTTGAAAGGTGAAATATTTCTGAATTAGATGAAATTCGTTTTTATGCCGTCGCACCTCATTGATATTTTAGACCTTTAATGGGTATTTTAGTCGTTACCCCCACCCATTACGAAGGTTTAATGTGATTTGTTTCTTGATTACTTTTATTAGCAATTTTACCTATAGTTTATAATTTTTATAACTCATTTAATAAGTATGTAGCTGCTATACCTATGCAAAATTCATTATTACAAAGTACTTTTTTCTTTATTTTTATGATGTCTTTATATTGTGTTTGTAGTATGTTACCTTGTGGTCGTTATTATTACGAGCCTGAAGGGGGTTATGTAGGAAATCCTTGAGTTAAAATTTCTTACCAATTCGGTTATTTATATTTAGCTTGATTTTTACATCATTTAGATGTTATAGATCATTATATTTTCCAATTTAGTCAAACTTTCTTACGTAAATGTACTTTAAATATGAATTATGTTAATAAAACTTTAAGTAGTTCTACTAACTCTGAAAATTCTGAACCTTTAACTAATAACTAATTTTAAACTAAACTTTATGTTTTTATGATTATCAAATTTTCAAATAAATAATTATTTATCTTTAGGTAACTTTAATTATACTTCCTACCTAAGATTTTTCTGGGATAAATTTCTAATTAAATTTAATTTTTTAACTAATTATTATTTAAGAAATGAGAATATTTGAGTTGATGGTTTTCTATTCGATTTTTTACAAAAAAAAACAGCAGATCTTTGGACTAGGCAATTTATAATATATACTGGGTTTTTATTTAGTGAGCGTCTAGTTTTCGATTCTATAGTTAGAATATATGTCGATACTATTATTTGACCTTTCCATAAAAATAGTATTTTTGAAACAGCAAATGTTAGTGAGATGTTAGTTTCAGTTTTATTTTTGTATATAACTTTATTTTTTATAATAATATCAACATATATATTTTTTATTTTGTAAACGTATTCAGTTATTTTTAGTACTTTAAGGGAAATTTAAAGATTTTGCACGAAGCCGCATTATTATCCTCTTTACTTGTTGTTTTACTTACACTTTTTACTGTTTTAACAGAACGTAAATTACTAGCTTTTGCTCATCGTAGGATGGGACCTACCTTACTTGGTCGTAATGGTGCTTTTCAAATATTAGCTGACCTGTTTAAAATGTTAACTAAGGAAATATTTTTAATTCCGAGACCTGCTACAGTTATGGCTCCTATATTTTTATCCCTACTTTTTGCAACCCAATTACTTTTTTCTCTAAATTTTATCTGAGGACCTAGTATGTTTTTAGTTGATTCTGTTGATTCTATGATACTTTACCACTTAATTCTTATACTCCTTTCAAATATTTTTTTTTCTATTGTAGGTTTACTAAGTCAGTCCCGTTATGCTATTATTGGTACCGTTAGGGGTTTAGTTCATATGATATCGTTAGATATTTTTATAACAGTACTCTACTCTTTACTTGTTTTTAGTTCTCAGTCTGCTAATTTCCATGATTTTGTTTTAACACAGTCAACTTACTGGTATATTATAATCTATGCTCCAGCCGCATCTGGTTTTTTAGTCGTACTATTTTTAGAGTCTAAACGGGCTCCTTTTGATCATGCTGAAACTGAATCTGAGGTTGTTGCTGGTTACTCAACAGAATATAACGGTCCTATGCTACTAATGTTTTTCTTGGCAGAATACCTCCATTTAATTATTGCAGCTATACATTTTATTTTATTTTTTTGGGGCGGTTGACTTAGTTTTAATATTTTACTTTTGTTACCTCCTGTTTTTTCTTCGTACCATGATATGTTATTTTATGAAACTATTTTTCATATTTTCAACGTAAATTGGCTATTTTAACCTAAGCGCTTCGTTTAATCTATTTTATTTTTTTTTTTACGAAATTAACTATAAATTTTCTTTTTTTTTTATTCTATTCTACTCTATTTTTTTGACAGTAGATCATTTGCTTTATTGATATTTTTATGTTATATAGTTTTTTTCGAATTTAATGATACTTAACTTTTATATACTAAATTATATGTTAAATTTAGTAATGTTCTTCTCGATAACCTTTTTTATTAAATTAAATTTTAAGTTTGGGTATATCAACGTAAGTG